>Ga0265594_1001206_pt1 | contig 20303 bp, 20 predicted proteins | sample saktaG_11_FD_190147 | JGI IMG/M metagenome (GOLD analysis project Ga0265594, IMG submission 190147) | Saline water microbial communities from Sakinaw Lake, British Columbia, Canada - sak_2011_5_24_80m | ecosystem: Environmental > Aquatic > Non-marine Saline and Alkaline > Saline ... | reverse complement strand
AAGGAGGGCAGGGTTATGAAAAAGCTCTGCGATAGCCTGACGTTGTTCAGGTTGGCCGCTTGCCTTGCCCTAATCGCTGATGGTTTGATTTTAGGGCCATCGGGGGCGAGGTTGGCAATTGTTCTGTTAATTCTGGGCTATACTTCAGATATTTTAGACGGGAGGGTAGCTCGGACAACCAATAAGCCGCCAACAAAAATTGGCGACCACGAGATTATTTTTGATATGCTGCTGGTAATCGGCAGCGTGTTTTATCTCGGGTTGGCTGGTTTCATGCCGGGGGTTCTGGCCTACCCTTGGGCCGGGTGGTTGTTGTTGATTATTTTTTTGAGGTCGTCGGTTATCTTTTCTATCTTCAAAGGAACGACCGTAACAATAACATTGCCCCTTCTGATTTTTTTGTCAGAAGATTGGCTAATGTTACTTGTCGCTTTGCTCTGGGGCGCCTTCGCCCTTTTGCTAAATCAAAAAAGAGCAAGGGAACGCTTTGTTTCTTGGAGAAAAATTTTTCAAACAATATTTGAAAAACTTAAAAAGACAACAGGTTAGCAATCACTTGTTGTCTTTTGCATTTAAGCTTGTGAATTTCATTAACCTTTATAATTGCGACAAAGCAATGACAAGGCCGTCAACCAGTGCTTTGGCCCTTGATACGGTTCCATTGGTCAAGGTGGAGTGGGGGTCGGTTGGGTCGCCGCCTAATTTTTCAGCGACAACCGAGCCGGTTGTGGTGGCGGCAAAGCCGCGCTCTTTGGCTGTTTCCACGCAATCTTCCGGAAATTCAATGCCCGGGGTTGTCGCCACAATGCGCCGACCATCCGGCGTTAAAACAACAACAACCGCCAAGTCAATGGTGAGCGGGCTTTCGTTATTGCCTGCTCTGAAAATCCCGCTTTCAATGCCAACGGCTATTGCCTCTGGCGCTTGCGCCTTTGCCCCTTGGGCGCGATTAAGCGCTCCCTGAAATGTTTCGCCCAAGCCAACCGGTTGCTCGTTCTGCCCGGATGGCGCTTTAACGCCAGAAACGGCTGCTGCCAACCCGAGTTGTTCGCATACCTGCTTAATAGCCGTAAGTTTGTGCTCACTCGTTGAGCCCAGCACTATTTTGATTTCTTGTTTCATAGTTAATACCTCCTAAAGACATAGTAATATAATAGACGGGCGATGTAAATATTTTCTTGGCTTAGTTGACGAAGTTTGTTAAAATAAAATAATCACTCAAACAAATTATGGCAAAACCAAAAATACTTTTGTCGTTTAAGTTTACGGGTGAAAATATAGAGGAAACACAAGAAACTATGCGAAGAATCAGCCAGAGTTTGACAGCGGCCGGTTTTGAAAATTTAGATGAATTATACGCGAAACTGGAAGGATTAAAATTATGAAAATATATTTTGCTGGAGCGGTGAGAGCGGGCCGGGAAAATCAAGAAGTGTATCAACAAATCATTGAACACCTGAAGAAATACGGCCAGGTGCTAACCGAACACATCGGCCGTTCTGATTTGACCGTTGAAGGAGAGTCCCTGCCCGAAGAGAAAATCTTTGAGAGGGATATGGGTTATCTCAAAGAAGCCGATGTTTTGGTGGCGGAAGTTTCAACGCCCTCTTTGGGCGTTGGCTATGAAATCGCCGTGGCCGAGCGGCTTGGCAAAAGGGTGTTTTGCCTATATAAAAAGCCGGAAAATGGCCGCAAGGTTTCGGGAATGATCAAGGGCAACAAAAATTTGACGCTCAAGCAATACGATGATTTACCGGAGGCCTTGCAATTCATTGATGAGCGTTTTAGTAATGGACAATAAGCAATATGAAAATTGTCAAAACAGAAAAAGTTTTCAGCGGAAAATTTTTAAACATTTTCAGGAAATTTTTTATAACCGAGAGTGGCAAGGAAGGGATCTGGGAATACGTTGAATACCCCGACCCCAAGAAGAGAGCCGTGGCTGTTTTTGCCATAACCAAGGACGGGGAAGTGATTCTTGAAAGAATCTTCCGCGTGCCAAGAGAGGGGTGCGCTATTGAACTGCCGGCTGGCTCGGCCGACCACGAAAAAGAAACGGAGGCGGAAGCGGCCAAAAGAGAGCTGCTTGAGGAAACCGGATTCGCGGCCAAGGAAATGATTCCTGTTCTGGAGGCGGTCACTTTGCCGGGCTTGGTCAATCTGGGCATCGTCTACTTTTTCGCTCCTGACGTGGAGTTCGTCGGCCGACATGGCGGGGAAGACGAGGAAGAAATAGAAGTTCTGAAAGTTCCCCTGAACAACCTGGTTGATTTTGTCGTGGAGCAATCCAAAGTGAGCAAAGTTGAGGATGACATCCTGGGTATTTTGCCTATTCTGCAGAACAAGAAACTGATATAAAAACTCCATGGCCGATTTTTTGATTCCGCTTTTGGACGTAAATGAACATCCGATAGGGGACTGGGGTATTGACAATGCTTTTTATATAAGTAAAATTGGAAATGATTTTATGATACAGCAGAACAAGAATAATCAGCAAAAAAGAAGCGGGTAAACCCACATATTTTTGTATGAGGCGGCCGCTTTCTGAAAGCGGTTTTTTGTTCCTGCGGCGGAAGCTAAAGAATGAGGAACCTTGCAATTGCATAGGGGGCGCATAATTGTAAATGCGCGATGAAATAAAGTAAAAATGTTCAACAGCGATTGCTAACTGTTGGATACCCAAATTATTTAAGGGCAAATGGTGGATGCCTTGGGAGCAGGAGGCGACGAAGGACGTGGCGTGGCTGCGATAAGCCTCGGGGAGCTGCTTAGCAAGCTATGATCCGGGGATTTCCGAATGTGGAAACACAATGAAGCAAACCTTCATTATCTCAACGCAAGTTGGGAAGCGAACCTGGGGAAGCAAAACATTCCAGTACCCAGAGGAAAAGAAAATAAACATTGTCGCAAGACAGCGAATATTCCCTTAGTAGTGGCGAGCGAAAAGGGATAAGCTCAAACCCCGCAGCCGTAGGCTGCGGATATTTCGAAATTTCGATATATCGAGATATCCGCCGCCTGCGGCGGCGCGGTGTTGTAAGGGGGTAGTGTCGGGAGTATTGAACGGGTAGAGTTCCATCTTTAGTCGTTCAATGCAACGCCGAGGGAGAACATTTAGGTGAATTTGTTAGTCAAATGTCCCTGGAAGGGGCAACCAAAGAGGGTGATAGTCCCGTAGACGAAAACAATTTTCACGCTCCTTGCTATCTTTCTTGAGTACCACAAGGAACGAACGCCTTGTGGGAAACCGGCTGGACTATCAGCCAAAGCTAAATACTACCTGCTCACCGATAGTGAACTAGTACCGTGAGGGAAAGGTGAAAAGCAGCCCGGTGAGGGCGATGAAATAGTACCTGAAACCATTTGCTCACAAAGAGTAGGAGGTTGCCGCAAGGCGACTGACTGCGTGCTTTTTGTAGAACGAGCCAACGAGTTTAAACATTTAGCATATCTAAGCGGTTCTGCCGCGAAGGTTTAGCGAAAGCGAGTGTTAAAAGCGCGTTTTTTGTTGAGTGTTTAAGACCCGAAGCCAAGCGAGCTTGCCATGACCAGGGTGAATTCCGACGAAAGTCAGAAGGAGGCCCGAACCAGTGAGTCGTGCAATACTCTTGGATGAGTTGTGGTAAGAAGTGAAAAGCTAATCGAGCTTGGTAATAGCTGGTTCTCCCCGAAATAGCTTTTGGGCTAGCTTAAGATATTGGCTGGTGGGGGTAGAGCACTGAATGGGCTATCGAGGGTTTTCCCAGATAATCCTATCAAACTCCGAATACCATCAGTTTCGTCTTAAAGTAAGAACACGGGAGCTAAGTTCCGTGCTCAAAAGGGAAAAAGCCCAGACCGCCATCTAAGGTCCCTAAATTTGAACTAAGTGTTATAAGGAAGTATTTCACCTCAGACAGGCAGGAAGTTTGCTCAGAAGTAGCAATCTTTTAAAGAGTGTGTAACAACTCGCTGTCCTAACTGTCGTTTTTAACGGCAAGGGTGAGGTGCGCCAAAGTATTGAGGGGGCTAAAGTTCAGTACCGAAGATGCGGGCTAAGACGAATAACTGAGGTCAGACCTTTCTTAAATAGAAAAAACACTTATAAAGAAGTGTTTAGAGGTCCGACCTCAGTTATTCGTCTTAGCGGTAGGGGAGCGTTCCTATTGCGTTGAAGTTTTGCCGTGAGGCAGGGTGGAGCGATAGGAAGTGAGAATGTTGGCATGAGTAACCGCAATCCCGGTGAAAGCCCGGGACGCCGCAAACCTAAGGTTTCCTTGGCAATGACAATCAGCCAAGGGTTAGGCGACCCTAACCCCGCCAGCGAAAGCTGTCGGGGGATGGACAGCCGGTTAATATTCCGGCCCCTCAACGTTTTTTCAATGAGGTGCGAAATTTAGTAGGCAAAGCGGGTTATTGGATTCCCGTCCCTAATCTGAGATTCTTCAAGGATTGGGGGGCATTCTGGCTTCGGTCGGAAGAACTTTGTTGAGCAAGTTTCCTAGAAAAGCCCCAAAGAGCTAAAAACGTTGGGCTCGTACCGCAAAACCGACACAGGTAGGTTAGTATAAGTGTACTAAGGCGAACGGGTGAAATCTCGTTAAGGAACTAGGCAAAACAACGATCGTAAGTTCGCGATAAGATCTGCCGCCGTAAGGCGGCCGCAGCGAAAGACCCCTGGCGACTGTTTACCAAAAACACAGGTCCCTGCTAAACTCGTAAGAGGATGTATAGGGGCTGAGGCCTGACCAGTGCCAGTGTGTTAAAACCGCCGGTCCAATCGCAAGGTTGGGCCGAGTGGACTAAGCCACCGGTGAACGTCCGCGGTAACTCTGACCGTGTTAAAGTAGCGTAATCCCTTGCCGTGTAAGTTACGGCCTGCATGAAAGGTATAACGATCAGGGGACTGTCTCAACGAGAAGCCCGGTGAAAATGCAATTCCCGTGAAGATGCGGGATACCTGCAGCTAGACGGAAAGACCCCGGGAGCTTTACTATATCCAGATATTGAATACTGATATCAGATGCGTAGCGTAGGTGGTAGGATTTGAAATTTCGCTTTTGGGCGAGATGGATCCGCCAATGAAACACCACCCTTTTGATGTTTTTGTTCTAACTCGCCTCAGGCGAGAACAGTGTTTGGTTGGTAGTTTAAGTGGGGCGCTTTTCTCCTAAAAAGTAACGGAGAAGTTTAAAGGTTGGCTAGCTCCGGATGGAAATCGGAGCGATAGGGTAAAGCCAAAAGCCAGCTTTACTGCGAGACGGACAAGTCGAGCAGTTGCGAAAGCAGAACTTAGTGAACCGACCCTAATTTATAGGATTAGGGAAGATAATCGGCTAAAAGTTACCCCGGGGATAACAGGCTAGTAGAGCCCGAGAGTCCATATCGACGGCTCTGTTCGGCACCTCGATGTCGGCTCATCACATCCTGGAGGTGGAGAAGCTTCCAAGGGTTGGGCTGTTCGCCCATTAAAGTGGTACGTGAGCTGGGTTCAGTACGTAAGTTACGTTGCGTACTACCACAGTAATGTGGTAAAATGAAACTGACTAAAATCGGTGAAACCCTCACTCGAAATTTCGATATATCGATATGTCGAGAGGGCAATACCGAGGGTAAGACAAAAGATTGTGAAAAAAGAAGAATTAAGCTACATAGCAGGATTCTTGGACGGTGACGGTTGTGTAATGTTGCAATTAATCACCAGAAAAGATTACCGGCTTGGTTATGAAATAAGGCCAAGTATAGTTTTTTATCAAAAAGATAAAAACAGACAAATTTTATTCTGGGTTAAGAATAAGTTGAAAGAGGGATACATTAGAAATAGAAAAGATGGCATGACAGAATATGTAATTGTCGGTAAAAAGCCAGTAGAAAAAGTTCTTCTTAAAATTTCGCCCTTTTTACGGCTTAAGAAAGAACATGCTAAAGTTGTTTTAGCGGTTTTGAAAAAAATGCCGGAAAAAGGAAGTCAGATGACAGCTAAAAGTTTGCTGAAACTTTCCAAGGAAGTTGATAAATTCTTTTTTTTGAATTATTCAAAAAAAAGAACCAATACTTCCCAGAAGGTTAAAGACTTTTTAATGTCAAACAATCTTTTGATCCCGTAGAGACTGACCCGAAAGGGGAAATAGATGGTTTAAACATCTATTATACGTCAGCTCCGCCTTAGGCGGATGAAGATATAGTCCATGCTTATTGAAAAATAAGAATTACATGCGCGAGACAGTACGGACCCTATCTACTGCAGGCGTCGAATATTGAGGGGATTTCTAAGTAGTACGAGAGGACCCTTAGGAGCTAACCTCTGGTGTGCCAGTTGTCGCGCCCGCGGCATTGCTGGGTAGCCACGTTGGTAAGGGATAAGCACTGAAAGCATATAAGTGCGAAACCCACCCCAAGATGAGTATTCTTAGATCGGTCGCAGATCACGACCTTGATAGGCTCTAGGTGTAAGGGCAGCAATGCCTTCAGCCGAGGAGTACTAATTGATCAATTATTGGGTATCTTTACGGTTAGCAATCATTGTGGAACATTAAGCTTGCTTTCTTCATTCTGTTAGTTATTCGCTCATTGATAAGGCGATTATACCGAAGGTGCTCCACCTGTTCCCATTCCGAACACAGAAGTGAAATCCTTCAGGGCCGATGGTAGTCCTTTCGGGCGAGAGTAGGTCGTCGCCTTATCAATGAGCGAATGCGTCAGCCAGCAACCCCGGTGAAACGGGGTTTTTGCTTTTTAAAATTTTACGCTATAATGCGGATATCGTAGGATTCGCTATGAAAAAAATACTAAAATTCACAATAGCCGCGCTTTTAATAGTCGGGCTCTTTATTTTAATTAATTTATTCGCGGGCAATTTTTTAAAGAACGGTTTTTATAAAATATCCGCCCCCATACAAAAAGTTACGTGGAAAACCGGCGATTGGGTTTCTGACGGATTGACCCTGCCGTTTCGCTTGAACGGTTTGCGGCTTGAAAGCCAGGAATTGATAAAACAAAATCTATTATTAAAAGAAGAAATTATCAAGCTGCGATACTTAAACGAAGAGAATGCCGCCCTGCGCGCGGCCCTTGGAATCGCCGCCGAACAAAAATTACAATTGGCCTTAGTCAATGTTTTGGCCCAAGGCCAGCAAGGTAATTTTTTAACCATTGACAAGGGCCAAAAAGACGGCCTATCCAATGGCCTGGCCGTTATCACCGCCGAAGGAGCGCTGGCGGGCCGGATAGAAAATGCTTTTGATAATTTTTCCCAGGTGCTTTTAATTACCGCCAAAAACAGCTCTTTTGACATTGAAATCCAAGGCGAGCGGGAGAATGTTTTGGCAGTGGCAAAAGGGGGAGGTGGGCGCGATTTGTCCTTTGAATTAGTTCCCCAAGATGCCGTGATTGAAAATGGCGGTTTAGTTAAAACAACCAGCTTAAGCGGCAAGTTCCCTAAAAATATTATTATTGGCGAAGTGGCGGGGCTCCAGAAAGCCGATGCCAGCTCTTTTCAGCGCGGGCAGATAATTCCTTACTTTCTTAAAAACGCCCTCAATGAATTGTTTGTTATAACTAATCCCTAAATAATCTAATACTTATGGCGGGTTGGAAATATATAATTTGGTTTCTGTTGTTGTATCCGTTAGTTATTATCCAAGCAAGCTTTCTGCCCCGTTTAAATGTTCGGGGGGTAGCGCCTGACTTGGTTTTTATTGTTGTTTTCCTTTGGATTTTTTTGCTTCCCAAAGAAAAAAAGTTTATCTATATTCTATCTATTTTTGGGGGATTGTTATTGGAAAATTATTCTATGCTGCCATTTTTTGGCTTGTGGGCTGCTACGCTGTTCTTGACTGTTTTGTTAGTCAAAAAATTAAATTCGGTTATACAAGGGTTTAACATTCTTTCTCTATTTATTATTTTTTCAGCTACCTTCTTGTGTTTTAAATTCCTTCCATTAATCTCAACTTCTCTTCTCATCTTAGCGCGGGAAAAAACTCTGTTTTTGCCTTTAGCTTTCTCTTGGAAACATCTTGCTGCTGTCTGGGGCGCGGATTTATTGATCGTTATTGTTTATTTCTATCTTTATGAATTTGTTTATAAAAAGAAAAGTCAAAGAAATTGAAGTTGAGGATGTTTTCTTAGACAAATTAGCGCAACAAAGAGAGCGGGTCCATTCTGCTTCCAATAAAAAATTGGAGGTGCCTCTGGATAAAAATGGGTTTTTTTCTCTGCTGATTCTTGGCTTTGTTGTTTTTGGTTTGCTGGCTTATTCTGCTTTTTATTTGCAAGTACAGGGCAAAGAAAAATATGAATCATTGGCTCAACAAAATAAATTCATTAATTTTAATTTAGCGGCTGAAAGGGGACTGGTTTATGACCGCAATATGGACCCCTTGGTGCGCAACCAATCAACCTTTGACCTCTGGCTGAAAAAATCGGAGCTGCCTTCAGACCGCGTTGACGATATCTTGGCCGAAGTGGCTCCTATTATTAACCAATCAGCCGCTTTTCTTCAAGAACAGTTGAAAGAATCCTCCCAAGATGATCTTCTGATTGAAGAAAATTTAAACCATCAGCAGTTAGTTCTTTTGAGTGCGAAAGAGTCCGAGATACCGGGCTTCAATCTTCAAAAAAGCGTAACGCGCCGCTACGAAGCGCCGCGCAGCTTGAGCCATGTTTTAGGTTATTTGGGAAAAATTAATCAAGACGAGCTTGAAATTTTAGAAACAAATAACTATGAATTCAGCGATTCAATCGGCAAAGAAGGTATAGAAAGAACATACGAAAGCGTGCTTAGGGAAAACAAAGGCATCATAAAGTTTGAAAGAACGGCCCAAGGAAAGATTATTTCTCAAGAGATCGCGCAATATCCCAGCTCCGGGCAAAGTTTGGTTTTGGCCATTGACGCGCGGCTGCAGCAAAAAGCCGAGGAAACGCTTATTAAAGTTTTGCAAGAAAGCAGGGCGGGCAAAGGCGTGGTAATAATCTTAGATTCATCAAACGGCGAGATATTAACTTCTATTTCATGGCCGTCTTTTGACAATAATTTGTTTGCGGACGGCATTTCCCAAGACGATTTTGAAAAATTGAACCAAGACAAAAACAATCCCCAGCTCAACCGAGCGATGGCCGGCCTTTACCCCACCGGTTCCTCCATTAAGCCGATTATGGGCGTAGCGGCGTTGGAAGAAGGGATTATCACGGAAAAAACAACCTTATTTTGCCCCGCAACCCTTTGCGTCGCCCACCAATACGACCAAGGCGCTGATTGTTATCCCGACAACGCCTATCATGGCTACACTGACATTTTTAAGGCCATATCCGAATCGGTAAATCCGTTTTTCTTTATGATCGGCGGGGGCTACACCGCTCCGCTCGCCTCCAGCCCGTATTTTGACGCGCGGATGCCAAAAAAGTTTGAGGGTTTGGGCGTTCTAAAAATTGACGAATATTTAACCAAGTTCGGATTCGGGCAAAAAACAAAGGTTGACTTGCCCGGCGAGATGGAAGGCAGGGCGCCAACCCCCGAATGGAAGGAAGAGTATTTTTCAACCCCGTTATCTCAAAAATGGTATTTGGGCGACACCTATAACCTCTCCATCGGGCAGGGCTATTTTTTAGCCACGCCCTTGCAATTGGCCGCGGGCTACGTGCCTATCGCCAATCAAGGAAAAATGTTTCAGCCAAAGGTTGGCAAAAAAATCTTAGCCGTTAATGGCGACGAGCAAGAAATCCCGCCAGTTTTGGTTAAGGAAAATTTTGTTAGCGCCTCTACTTTAAAAACCATCCGACAGGCAATGCGCCAAACCGTAACCTCGCCTTCCGGTTCAGCTCATTATCTGAACGATTTGCCCGTGGGGGTGGCCGCAAAAACCGGCACGGCCCAGATTTATCCCAACAAAGAGGTTTATCACAACTGGCTTGCCCTGTTCGCTCCATACGACGATTTAGCAAGCGCCTCTAACAACGAAAAACCGCCAATCGTTATGGTGGTTTTGATAGAAGAAGTGCCGGGTCTTCAGAGAGCCGCCCAAAACGCGGCCAAGGAGATTCTTCAATGGTATTATTTGGAAACGGCCACTGAAGGCCCTTAAAAGTTTTAATAACATATGATTCTGCTTGATAAAAGTTTTTATACGGTTAAAAAAATTAAACAAAGAGGCAGGGGCGTGTTTGCCAAAAAAGAAATTCCCGGGGGCGCGGTGGCGGCTGATTATCTGGGCCGGCTGATTAAAGTAGAAGAAGAGGAGGCCTACGAAAGAAAATTTGGCCATTATACGATGTTTTACAACGATCGCGCTTCCATAGTGCCTCAAGACGTCAAGGCTGTAGGCGCTCATTTATTCAATCATTCTTGTATGCCCACCTGCGGCATTTTGTTATTGCAAAAACATATAATCTTTATAACATTAAGGAAAATTTTTCCCAGCGAAGAGCTGACCATTGATTACGAAATAGAGCAATCGCCGCAAGGAAACATCCCGTGCCCTTGTTTTTGCCAAAGCTTGTTTTGCCGCGGCACAATGAATGTTTCCTTGGAAAAAGAGGAAAAGTGGTACCGATTTAGCCACAAAGGCCCCAAAAAAGACTTCAATGCTTTGGAGGTGGGTTTCGGCCAATTGCTCAAGCCCCTTAAAAAATATCCTCCTTTTTTGAAAGACACCTTCGGCTACCCTGTTTTCGCTTCGTTGCTCAAACCGCCCGCCATAATGCCCGACGATAAACTGCCTGGAGCAAAAGACCTGCTTGAAAAAATAAAAAATACCGGCCGCTGCCTCTATTTTCCTAAAATTGGCTATTGTTTATTCGGCATCAGCGATGGGATGCTCATTTCAGCCCCCAAAAGCTATTCTTTAAAAAAATACCAAAGCGGAACCTCCTGATACCAACGGTGCTTCCAGCCGCAGTCGCTTTGCAACACGTCAACTTTTGAAAGCCCCAGCGACAAAGCGTCTTTGATATTGAGCATATTGCAATAATTGCCAATTCCGGGAAAATTTTCCAAATCATAACCGCCCGCCAAAGCATAATAGCAATCGTTGAAAACAGCGACCAAATCAACGCCGGCTATTTTTCCGTCCAACATTACAGTGAGCATTTTTATCTGATAATTTTTTCCCGCGAGCTTGATGGTGTTTCTGATGGCTTCAACCCTTCTGGGGTCTTCCCAGGCCGGATCATACCAGAAATCATTTTTGTCTTCCTTTACGTTTTTAAATCTTTTGACGCTCAAAGAAACCAGGTCGTCAAAATTTTTGAAATCATTGAAGACAACCCTCGGCCCCTGATTTTCTATGGCAAACAGACTTTTTTTGATTGATTTCCTTCTTTCTTTCTTCAGGCCGGCCAAATATTCGTCAAACGTTTTCGTTTCCCTTATATCCAAAACGTATTTTGGGTCGTCGGGCTGGAAGCTTCCAGCCATCTGACTCGGTATTGCTGCGGCCGGCAAAGAATTAAGGCAGGCGCGTTTGGGACATAAAGCCAGCAGCTCGGGAACGAGACTGCGGTCATTTACCCAAAAATCATTGTCTTCCTGCCACCAGCCGCCAAACCAAAAGTATCTGTCTTTTTCTTTTTCATACCATAAAGGCAAAAGCCCGACGTCCTCTTTCCCTTCCTGTAAAACAATGAAACAGGGCTGGTGCTTGTAGGCGAGATAAAAAGCCGCCCGAAAGCTCCACAAATCAAAGATAGATTTACGAGGGGCGAATCTTTCCCAAAGGGCCTCGCATTTTTTAATTTCATCTTCCGTGTAATGAGATAATTTTTCCATCGGGGTTTATGAGCTTATGTTTTGAAATTTTTTTGCTTGCCTGAAGTAAGGATCAAAACAGGTATAATTAACAGTCAACTCTTCGCCCTTTGCTATCTTTCTTATAGTTATGAAGCTGCCGTTTCGCACGGCGCGGCAGTTAGGCTTTTTTGAATGGTTGAGAAAAAAGGATATGTCCATGCCATTAAGGCCGTTTTCCGGCACGGAAACGCCGCCTTGTTTGTCCGTTGGCAGAAAATCGTCAATCATTAGCTTTATCTCCTCGGGCAGTCTGCCAAGTTCGTCCTTTTTGAAACAAACCCATTTTTGTTTTGGCGAGCCGTAGAAGACGCTCTCTCCTTCGGGTATCTCTCTTATGGCAAAAACCCCTATCCCGTGGACCTTTGACGCCCTCAAACGGCAATAGGTCCTTTTGAGGCGGGCTAAACATTTCTTTTTTGAAGAATCCGGCATATCAATGGGATGAAGCTATGCTGGTAACGCTTTGCTGCTTTGGTAGCGCCTTACTGCCAAGGCAATTATTCTTTCCAATAGGTCCTGATAGCCTAATCCTGTGAGCTGGGCTGTATCGGAAATGGAGGAGGAGGGGATAAGCGGAGGATTGGCGTTCAGCTCCAACACATAAGGATTACCATCCTGGCCCATTCTCAATTCCACCCTTGCGTAGTCGCTGCATTCTAGGATATTATACACGTCCAAGGCGATCTCCGTGATTAAGGTTTCCAGTTTTTTGTCAATATTTTTGGCCGGTTGCTGCAAAACAATGCCCCATGCGCTTAAAGGTTCGCTGGACAATTTTATCTCCTGGGTTAGAATGTGCCATTTGCCTTCAGGCATATCTTTGAAAACCATTCTGGACAAAGGCAGAACCTGTAAATCAGTTTCGTCATTTCCCAGAATCGGCACGTCATACTCGTCCCCGTCAATATACTCTTCAATCAGAGCCGGACTGCCCAAATGATTGACTATTTTGTCTATTTGGGCCTTTAGCTCTTGCTCGTTACTGACCACCGATTCGTTAGTGATGCCGAAAGAGCTGTCCATATTTGAGGGCTTAACGATTAAGGGGTAGCGCAAACTCTCGTCTATTTCTTCGTCCTTGCTGTAGACGTAATCCCATTTGGGCGTTGAGATATTGTGGTAGGCCAGTAATTTCTTGAACTGAATTTTGTCGCGGCACAAAGACAAAGCCAACGGCCCCGAGCCGGTATAGGGTAGCTGCAAAAGCTCCAACATAGCGGCGGCCTGCGATTTCAAATAAACCATATTATCAATCCTTTGGCAGGCGTTAAACACCAAATCAATGTTTTTTGCTTTTATGTCCTTAACAAATTTTTCAATGTTGCTAAAATCAAAAACTTTTGTTTTATAGCCCAAATCTTTAAGGGTCTGTTCAATTATTCTCGCGCTGGACAAAGCACCGTTAGGACGGCCGTTACCGCGGGATTCGTCTTCTTCAAGGTTGCCAACTATGCCAATTCGTAAATCACGCTGGTTCTCTCGGGTAATTCGTTTCATCCTCTCAATTTTAGCGGCCCGTATCAACAGTTTGGTATTCAAGGAGGCGCGCGAGAAGCTGTTTTCGCGGGTTGTTCTGCCTATTGAGGACTCGGGCATAAACTTGGCCACCTCATAATCAACAAAAGCCAGAGCCTCTTTAAGGTTTTCCCTGGCGTCGGGCAAACTGTATCCCGAAACCGTTATCCAACCCAAAAACTCAAACCCCTCGGGAGGCACTAAAACCGGCTCGCCAACCTTTTTAAAAAAATGCAATTCCTCAAGGTAATTTTTTTCTTTGATTATCGGATTGATGTTTACCTTGGTTAAAACGCCCGAATAATCCGAGAGAAAATAAACGCCGGTAATGTATTTTTTAGGAGCTTCGGGTTTGTGAATCCTGGGGATGTAAATACCTAAAGCTATCTTAGCCGCGTTTTCCACCAAATCCGTGCCCCAGGCCCCTTTAACGAACGAACACACCTCATCTCCGCCCATGCGCAAGTTTAACTCAATGGGCACGGGGCCGTTGGGTGTTGATTTGGCCTCAAAATGAATGACGCTGTTTTGTATGCCGAGTTTTTCCAAAAGCTCTTCAGCCAAGCTGATTAAATCCGTTTGGTTTTTAGTAGACAAGCTTGTTGGGATGGCCTGGCCAGTTTCCACAAAAAACGGCTCTCTGGTTTGATAATTGTCTGATATTGACCAAAATTTAATCTTTCCGTTTTGTAAAATGATATCAACGTCAACCTCGTCTCCGTCAATGTATTCCTCAACGAATATATCTAAGCCATCAAACAAAGAGCCCTCGGTGGCTGTCGTGATGTTCTTTTTTATGTAGCTGTAGGTATTGGCGAGTTCTTCCTTGCTATTGACTTTAATAACGTAGGCGCTGCCCGCCCCGAAAATCGGTTTAATAACCGCCGGAAAAGAAAAGTCCTCCGGGAGGCCGTTGATGCTTTTGATTGATTTGAGCAAAACTCCGTGCTTGGGGGCGGGCAGGCCCTGTTCGCGGCAAAACTGGCGAAAAAGATACTTGTTGCGCACTTTTTTGGCTATAGAGTAGGGAATGCCGATAAAATTAAATCTCTCAATAATCTTTGAAGCCAATAAAACCTCATCCTCCATAAAAGTTAAAACGCCATCTATCTTGAAGGGGCCTTGGGAGATAAATTCTTTCATCGCCTGAATGGCCTCGGCGTGGTTTGTATTATCAGCGATTATCCAGTGGTCAACGTAAGAGTCAGCCCAGTTTTTTTCCTTATTTAAACAAACAATATTCAGCCCTAATTTTTTGAGGGTTTTTAAAATAAATTTTTCTGAAGGATTCCAGCTGGTGTTCACCAGTAAAATTGTTTTGCCTGCGAGCCCATTATCATTTTTCATATAAATGTGAAGTTTCGTTGCATTATATTATTCAGTTATAAATCTTTTATGAAAAATTGCAATTGTTAATAAGTCGCCGTATAATAATAAAAATATCTCTTAAAAAATAAACTCATGTCAACCATTGACGAAATACGAAAAGTAAGAATGGAAAAGCTGCGCAAAATTGAGGCGGCCGGGCTCAATCCCTATCCGGCCAAAACAAATCGCGACCACTCGGTGGCTGGCGCTTTGGCTGATTTCGCCAAGCTCAAAAAGTCAGCCAAAGAGATTGTTTTGGCCGGCCGGATAATGGCCCAAAGGGGGCATGGCGCTTTGTTGTTTTTAAACATACAAGATGGCTCCGGAAACATCCAAGTTATTTTGCGCAAAGACAAAATGGGGGAGCGGGCCTTTGAATTTTTTACCGAAACAATGGACATCGGCGATTTCGTGGAAATCAAAGGTGTTTTGATTGAAAGCAAAACCAAAGAGAAAACGCTGGAGGCGGTTGACTTTAAAATTTTAGCCAAATCGCTTTTGCCTTTGCCCGAAAAATGGCGCGGCCTCCAAGACACGGAAGAAAAATTGCGCAAAAGATATCTGGACATTTTATTCAGCCCGGAAATAAAAGAAATAATTGAAAAGCGGGCGATTTTTTGGCAGGCTATGCGGGAATTTTTAGCAGATAGGGGATTCCTGGAAGTTGAAACGCCTGTTTTGGAAATAACCACCGGCGGCGCGGACGCCCGGCCCTTCATAACGCATCACAATGCCCTGGACATAGACGCTTACCTGCGCATCTCAATGGGCGAGCTCTGGCAAAAGCGCCTGATGGTGGCCGGCTTTGAAAAAACTTTTGAAATCGGCCGGCAATTCCGTAACGAAGGTATGTCGCCCGAACACTTGCAGGATTATACCCAAATGGAATTTTACTGGGCCTACGCCAACTACGAGCAAGGTATGGAAATGGTGGAAGAAATGTATAAGTATGTCGCTAAAAAAACTTTTGGAACCCTGAAATTCAAGATAGGGGAGCACAACGTTGATTTGGCCAAAAAATGGGAAAAATACGACTACAAATCAACCGTGCAAAAGCATACCGGCGTTGACATTGCCCAAGCCAGCTTAGGCGAGATTGAAAAGGCCCTGCAAAAATTGGGCGTTGCATACGATAAAAAGGGCTTTAACAAAACGCGCGCCATTGATAACCTGTGGAAATTTTGCCGCAAAAAAATTACCGGCCCGGGCTTTTTAATCAATCAGCCCGTGGAGCTCTCGCCTTTGGCCAAGAGAAGCGAAAAAGACCCAAGCTTAACCCAGAAATTCCAGGTTTTGCTGGCGGGCAGCGAGATGGGCACGGGCTACTCCGAGCTCAACGACCCCCTTGACCAGGCCCAACGCTTCAAGGAACAGCAAAAACTGCGCGAAGCGGGCGACGAGGAGGCCCAGATGAACGACCAGGACTTTGTTGAGGCCCTGGAGCACGGTATGCCCCCAACCTGCGGCTTTGGCGCCTCCGAGCGGCTGTTTAGCTTTTTATGCGACAAACCTATGAGAGAGTGCCAAATCTTCCCGCTAATGCGCCCGAGGAGTTAATTAGATAGTTGACATACATGTTAACATATGTTAAGCTTGATATAACAACTTAACAGAACATGAAATTAAAAGAATTTTATACCACAAAAGAATTAGCCGAATTATTGGGAGTCAGTCGAATAGCCATTTTTAACAGGATTAAAAATGGCAACATTAAAGCGCAAAAAATGGGCCGTAATTTTGTTATATTCAAAAAAGATATCGGGGACATAGATGTTTTCTTGAGCAATTTATTTAAGCTTGCCAAGGACTGGGCGGTTTCGCGCAAAGAATTTCCCGAACAGTTTTATTGCCAGAACAGCGGAGTATTTCAGGCGCGCGTTACAAAAATGGGCGGCTTGATGATGGAAAACAGAGATGCCAAAGCTTTGTTTTCCTTGCTTACATCTATTGCCGGTGAAATAGGCAATAATTCGTATGATCATAATTTGGGCCAATGGCCGGACACCCCCGGCATCTTTTTTGGGTATGATTTAAATAAAAAACAAGTTGTTTTAGCGGATAGGGGAGTGGGCATCTTAAAAACCCTAAAGAGGGTAAAACCCGAGCTTGAAACCCACGAGCAGGCGCTAAAAACCGCTTTTACTGAAATAATCTCCGGCAGAAAGCCGGAGGCGCGCGGCAACGGATTAAAATATGTCAGACATATTATTACGGAAAACCCAATAGGTTTGGTTTTCCAAACAGGCAGCGCGAAATTAATATTAAGCGGGAACAACGCAAACCTGGATATTTCAACAGTAAAAGAAAATATCCCTGGCTGTATCGCTTTAATCACTTATTAACTATGACCATAGAATTAAAAAAATTCGGCACCACCTTGCTCTCTCGCCAGACAGGCAGAGAAGCATTTTTGGCCTTGCAGCCATTTTTGGAAGATGTCAAAGAAAACGAAACAATTGAGGTGAACTTTGACGGCGTGTTGACTTTCTCGCCATCTTGGGGCGATGAATTTTTAACGCCCTTGCTAAACAAATATGAAGAAAGAATGGTTTTAAGAAACACCGGCAACCCTTCAGTGCAGGCCACCTTGGATATACTGGAGCAGACAAGCGGCAAAACCTTCGCGAAACTAACGGCCAAGCCCGAATAAACAAACCCGCCCGCGAGTGCCAAATCTTCCCGCTAATGCGCCCGAGGAGCTAATGATTAAGTATGCAAAAACAAGAAACAAAATTAAAAAATCCGCAGGATATCCAAGATAACATTATCCGCAAAATGACCGCCGAACAAAAAGTTAAAACCGCTTCGGCCCTCACCGCTTTTTGCTTAAAGCTTAACAAGCTTAACCAACCCAATGGCCAAAATAATAAATCCGACGCAATTTTTAAATAAAATTGCTGCGATACTTGAAAAACTCCAAATAAAATACTTTATCACCGGCGGTTTTGCTGTTTCCGTTTGGGGCCGGCCAAGAGCGACTTTTGATGTGGATATTGTCATTCAATTGCTAAAGCCGCAAATAACGGCATTGGCTATGGCATTACGAAAACTGTCAACGGCTGGCTACATTAACGAGGAGGCCGCGAAAAAAGCTATTGAACAAACCAGCGAATTTAATTTTATTGACGGAGACACCGGCATAAAAGTGGATTTTTGGATTCATAAAAATAACGAATTTGACAAACTAAGATTTGAAAGAAGCCAAGTAAAGATTATTGACGGCAAAAAAATTTACTTTGTATCGCCCGAAGATTTAATCTTAAGCAAATTGCAGTGGTATAAAGAAACATCCTCAACAAGGCAACTGGAAGACGTTGAGTCGGTTTTAAAGATTTCCAACAAAGAATTAGATAAACAATATTTGAAAAAATGGGCTAAAAATCTGGGTGTTTCGGACATTTTAGATAAGCTAACTTCCCGCTAATGCGCCCTAAATAGAACAACCCTTTGAAGTTTATTCACAACAGCCCTTGACGGGCTGTTTTTTTGTATTGAAAAATGGCCCAAACAAGAGTAAATTAAAGAAATATGGACAACATAGCTGGTAGAGAACCTGCGAATTTTTACGGTCGCCTAAGGCGACCTAAAATCCCCGTTTAAAACATAATATGCTTTAAACCCAAAAAATAGACATAACAAGAGAAATCTTGATTGTTTGGGCGTATTGGTGTATTATATGTGTATAAAGTAATAAACCTTAATTACTTCCGATATATGAATTACACAGTTTTATCAACTAAACAAAGCGAGCTTCTGGAACGGTTAATAGTGAAATATGGCCAGATTGTAACTTCCCAAGATATTCTTAGCCAAGCTAAAGAAAACTGGGACTATCAACAAACCAAAAATCTCATTACCAAATTAGTCAAAAACGGTTGGCTCGTGCGCGTTAAAAATGGGCTTTACGCCATCTCGGATTTAAGCAATCGGGGATTTTTGTCGTTGTCGTTTTACACGGTGGCTGGGCTTTTGGTTAAAGAGTCCTATGTTTCTTTTGAATCCGCCCTGCAATATCATGGTATGTTTGACCAATTATCTGGCAAGACAATATCCGTTTCGCTTAAAAAATTTAAAACGGTTTTACTCAATAACACGGAATATAGCTTTATAAAAACCAAAGAAAAGCTTTTTTTTGGTTGGCAAGAAGCAACAATAGACAATAGAACTGTCCATATTGCTACCGCCGAAAAGGCCCTGATTGATATAATTAATTTTCGTAAAAATAAATATGCTATTGATTTAGTTATTGAGAAACTCATAGAGCACAAACATAACTTGGATTTAGCTCTATTGGCTGACTACTTAAAAGAATTTTCCGAAGCAACCATCAAAACATTCGGCTTTCTTTTTGATTTATTGAAAATTGATTCCGCGGATATTTATCGCTTGGCGGAAAACTCTATAAAAATTAAACACAGCACGCATCGGATGCTGGCTGGCGATAAAAAATTTAATGCCAAATGGCGTTTGTATTATGACGAATACTTTGATAAATATGCTTAGTAAGCAGCAGCTGGAAATTATCAACAGAAAAACCTTGAAATACCCTTTACATACCGCGGAAAAGGATTATTTTTTGGCTATAGTCTTAAAGTTGATTACCGAATCGCCTTTAAAAAATGATTTGGTATTTAAAGGCGGCACTGCTTTGTATCATTGCTATTTAGAACAACTTCGTTTTTCAGAAGATTTAGATTTTTCGTCCAAACGAAAATCGGTTAGCTTAGAGGAGGCAAGACAAATGTTTGCCAGCCAGGATTATTTGATTATTAAAAAAGATTATTTTTCTCCCTCAACCATAAAGATTGAAAAGCTGCAGTATGCCGGGCCGCTTAGCCAGCCAAATTCTTTGAAAGTAGAAATAGATTATTTACAAAATGTTTTGCTCCCAGTAAAAGAGCTAAAATATAACAATGTTTGGGGCGTGGATTTTTCTGTTAAGGTTATGGACATTAAAGAAATCGCCGCCGAGAAAATCCGCGCTATGAGCGATAGGGCCCGCTATCGCGATTTTTACGACTTGTTTTTAATTTTAGAAAAATATCAACTTAATCTTGATGAAATTGTTGGCTATATTAAGCAAAAAGAAATCCGCCGGCCTATTGCCAAAGCAAGCATTAAAAATAACTGGGTGATTATCGGCACGCAAAAAGAAGCCGAAATGAGTCAGATACATTACTCTCGCCAGATAGACGATAAAGAAATTGAAAAAATGATTGATAGCTTGCCCTTTGATATAATTGATAAATAACTCGCTATTTCGCCATCTCTATATCTCAACATTTCTTTTTATACCCAGTAGAAAAAGCCAAAGGCAAACATTATAATAAAAAGATTGTAAACCTGTGAATTTTTACGGTCGCCTAAGGCGACCTAAAATCCCCGTTTAGAGCATAATATGCTTCAAACCCAAAAAATGGACAGAATTTGAGAAAATATGATTGCGTGCTCAAATTTGAAAAATTGCGGCAAATAAGCTAATATAGCAATAATAACAATAAAAATATGGACAAAAAAGAACTAATCCAAAAAATTGAAAAATTGCGAAACTCGCGGGTTATCACATATCTAACCAGCGACCGGCAGGGCGCCCCGGGCACTCCAAGCGCCAGAATTGCCATGGACATTGTGCCAATCGTCAGCAAACATTTGCGGGCCA
>Ga0265594_1001205_pt1 | contig 20303 bp, 25 predicted proteins | sample saktaG_11_FD_190147 | JGI IMG/M metagenome (GOLD analysis project Ga0265594, IMG submission 190147) | Saline water microbial communities from Sakinaw Lake, British Columbia, Canada - sak_2011_5_24_80m | ecosystem: Environmental > Aquatic > Non-marine Saline and Alkaline > Saline ... | reverse complement strand
TGTGGTGAACCCTGGACGGTAAAGTGCTCTCGATACGGAGCAAGCTGGCGCCTCTTGAAATTCTACAAATTCTGTCCCGGTTGCGGGGCGACAGTAGAAAAGCTCGGCAATATCCCAAGTAAACAGAGGCAGGCAGCACAGGAAGGCGGTAAACGATGAGGGAGCTGTATCTTGTGCCTATCCTTCACATGAGTGCCGACATGGGTTCCCTGGCTTCATCTCTGGATGAAACGGCAAAGGCTGAGTTTGGGCAGGAAGTGTGGCAAAAACACAAAGAGGCTGTGTCCAGTTTCTGGGACTCTATTGGTCAATTCTTTGATGCCATGAATGTGAAGGGTTTCAAAATCTATCAGGATGGAATGGTGGCCAATGGGGCAGACGGGCTCAGGATTATTAAAGAGGGTATCAGCCAGGGAAGCAAGAACTATGAGATTGTAGGAAAGCTTCTGCAGTGGGGGGCAGTGTTGGTAAAGACCGAAGACCCCGTTCTGGTGAAGCAAGAGTATGCCTATATAGCGAAAATAGCTCACTCCAAATCGCCGAAGGAGAAAGAGGTTTGGTCTCTCAGGTACAAAGTGGCTCAAGGCAGACTGCTGAGGCAACGCGATGATTTCATTGCAAAGAGAATCAAAATGACTTTGGAAGAAGGAGAGACGGGTATCCTCTTCATCGGAGCCGAACACGACGTTGTCGCCAGGCTGGCTGCCGATATTAACATGACAGAGGTTAAAGAATTGGCCAAAGTCAAGGAATATCATAGGGCGTTGATTGGAAAGAGGGAACATTGTAAAAACGTTCAGCAACTAGCTGACTATCTGGTGTCACCCATCTCAAGTACATTTTACTAGTGAGACGGCCATGCGAAATGTCCTGGACAATGAACTCATATTACTCGGTGGCAAGGGAGGCGTAGGAAAGACCACCTGTGCTGCGGCAACCGCTATTGCTCTCCTTCCCAAGAAGACTCTACTTGTATCCACTGATCCAGCCCATTCTCTCGGCGACTGTCTCGGACAGGAAATTGGAGACGAGATTACCAGGGTGGAGCAAGGCGAAAACCTGTACGCTTTAGAGATATCCGCCAACAAGACCCTTCAGGAGTTCAAACAACAGTACATTAGCGAAATGCGACGACTCTTGGAGACCTCAGCCGGGATTGAACACCTGACAAGAGGAGAGAGGGAGAAGCTGCTCTCGCTTCCAGTGCCCGGAGCGGATGAGGTAATGGGTCTCCAACGGTTGATAAACTTGATGGAGGAGGGAGACTTCGAAAAGTACGTATTGGATACTGCGCCGACTGGTCATACCTTGCGATTACTGTCAATGCCCGACGTATTCGACGAATGGAACAATGTCTTTTACAAATTGAGAGATAAGCACAGATTCCATGAGAGGGCCTTTACTAAACCTGACAGGGCTGACCAGTTTCTTGCCTCACTCAAAACGAGCACTACCAAGTTAAAAAAGCTGCTGCGATCGCAGAAAACAGAGTTTGTGGTTGTCACTGCTGCCGAACGCCTTGTAATAGAAGAGACAAAGGATCTCGTGAATCAACTCAGATCATTTGGTATTTGTGTACGGCATCTTGTCATTAACAAGCTTTTCCCTGACCTGAACACTGACTTCTCACGGATCCGCAGGGACCAGGAACAGAAGCTGGTCAAGGAAATCCGAACTAGTTTCCCACAGTTTCAGATCAAGGAAGTTTACCTTCAGCCCAGTGAGCCAAGAGGAATTGACAACCTCCGTCAATTCGCAAGTCTGCTGTACAGCTAGCTTAGGCCATTTGTCCAGAGTGTGTAACGTCACAGAAGCTTAGCAAGATGCCCCGGCAAAAGGCTTAAAAAGTTTTCCGCAGGCTTGGTCTATGCCTTCACTCGCTGCCGCAAGCGCTCCAAAATCCACATCCGGGCAAGAGTGGTGGGACCGACACCTAGTTCCCTCGCCTCTTCTCTGATTTGTTCCCACTTGTCCGAAGGGAGCCGGACGGGAATCACCTTGTCCAGTGGCTTCTTTACCTCTACATGCACGACCGCGTCGGTCTCATCCCAGGCGTCGCCCTGTTCAATTCTCTCCACTTCCTTATCTATATCAGTCATCTTACTTACCTCCGGTTGCTTTGCTGTAGAGCCGCCTTTCGCTATCAGTCATCTCTCTCGCAGTAACTATCTTCCAGCAGCCTCTTTCCAGATTTACCAACAATACCAGGATGTAGCGTCCAGCCGCCGTCTGGCTAAACAGCTTATACAGCCCTTCCTTGCTTCTCCTCACATGCCGTTTCTCTGATAGACAGGCTTCTTCTACTTCCTCAAAGGAAATGCCGTGCTTGGACTCAATCTTGTCAAGTATATGGTCATCAATCTCCAGAGACTCAATTCGTAACATTCGGCTCTCCCTCGCTTATTTATGAGTGTATACCAATCGTATACGCCTGTCAAGTTAGTCTTCTATCAAGTTCAGACCACCCCGTTTTCTTCATTTTTGTTTATCGACCTGGGGGCAGGGATTATCCATATACATGCTATTATACATGTAACAGAAGCTTAAATTGTGTGATTTTAAGAACAAAAAAATAGGCTGGGTTTTCCCGATATTAGAATGCCCAGCCTATCATATCTTATAGAATACGCCTAAAAAGACCTAGCCCTTACCGATTCTGAACATCTTAGTACCGCATGTTGGACACGTTCCCTGAGTCGCCGGTCTACCGTTCTTCATGGTTATGCTCTTGGCGTCTTTTATTTCCTTCTTGGACTTGCACTTCACACAATATGCCTCCATATTCATACCTCCTCTCGTAGTTATTGTATTGAGGCTAACCTATTCACCCCATATATGTCAATATACGGCCGAGTTGGAGACAAAAAATAGGCCGTGGGTAAATCCACGGCCTATTTTCGCTACAGATTGGATGCGTCAGAACACGAACAACGCTGGCTGCTCCTCTTCTCGATATGCTTTAGCCTCCTCTTTTTCTTGCCTCCGCCCTGCTCTGTCCTTCTCTTGCCTCGCTTTAACCCTCTGGTGATAGAGCCACGATTTAAGCCTGTTTAGCTCTGCTATCTGGTAGTCGCTGATTGAGTCTACGGCAATATCAGCAGGCATTTCACCCTTGTTCCATCGCTTGTAGCTCTGGCCAGCGATATAGAGGTAGATTTGGGTCCAGTCGCTGTCCATTGGTTGGGTCAGGGATAACGTCATGAGATAGGCGCAGGCTTCAGTATCGGTACCTGTCGGCTCTTCCCCTTTCAGCGCTTTCATGTCTCCCATCATCCTTTCCAGGGTAATGGCTGTCTTAAGCCAGTCCGGCAAGGTATCTCCCCAGCCACCTGGGAACACAATAATGGGGTCTGCAAGACATCCCACAATATCGGAGATGCCTTGCTCCACAGTCTTATTCAATTGTAAATATCCTCCTTCGTCAGTCCTTAAACCGTGTTATATGCAGGCAGGCATAATGCGACCGATAGTTGTCAATCGGGCTTTCCCAGAAGCCATTACGGAAGTCCAGTAAGTAATGCCGGTATCCCTGGTACTCCTGCTCCCGGACAGCCACCAGGTAATCGGTAAATATCCGGAGACAAGCTGACCTGCTTCCCCAGAGCACAATGACGCTGGGAATATAGGCCTCATCGCTTTTAAGCCTGATAGGATGCCATTCCAGTTGAAGCCTGGGTAGCTTGAGGTTATCCAGCCAGAAGTGCCTTCCGCCGGCGTCGTAAGAGCCTATGTAGATGTCCTTCCCTTCCAGCTCTTCCAGTATCTCCATCAGCCTTGTTATGGCTTCCCTGCGTTGCTTCCGGAGCGGTATTTGGGCTGACTTCCGGCCCAGTCTCACCGTGGTCAACGGCTCCGACTCAGCCAGCTTCACACCATCGAATAAGTCGAGTTGACCTGTCATACCCTCACCTCCTTTCTTTCAGATTTTGGGCAAAGTTAGCCCTTGAAATAGGAATTGCATTAACTTAGACGAGTACCTGCTGCGTGCCCGCTCTTTCCCTGGCTCTCTCTTCTGCTAAAGTCTCTTTGGGTATGGTGTCACGAATGGCATCAATGACGGATATCAACCGGCTCGGCATCTGCTGGCCATATATAACCCCTCCGGTCATCCGCTTGAGTTCGTCGCCGAGGCGATTAACACGGTCTTTCATATAGTCGGGCAGATTCGGTATGTTGGCGGCTTCCTCAGCCACGAGCAAAGCCTGCTCCAGGGGTTCTATGGCCTGACTGACGAACTCCTCCACCATGTCCATAGCCTCGATTACCCTGAGGCCACTCCATTTGATAGGCATGGGTTTACCTCCTTTCTGGGCACAAATAGCCCTGTAGATTTTGAGCCTTGACGAGTTCACCTCCAGCACTTAACGATAAGGCTAAGTGCTGGAGTGAGACGGCTAATACTCATCGGGGAACAGAATAGTGGTCGCCGACCTGTCGGCTTCGGTGATTATCCAGATTTTGGGCAGTTCTCCTGACTCATAGGCGGACAGGATACGGAAGCCCTCTTTAAGGCTCAGGTCATTCTCCGCTCTATCTTCGTCGCCAAGTTCTCCCCAATCGCCTTTGACGTGGCGATTGAGGCTCTCGGTTATGAACTTAGCGAACGCCTCATCATCGGCCACCAGGTCATTTACTCCCCTGGTCATCACAAGCTGTCCCAGGGGAAAGGTCTGGTTAACTACAAACATATGGGTCTCCTTTCCGGGCACAAATAGCCCTGTAGATTTAATCCTTTACCACTAGAACATCATGGCTTGGGCGCCGTGTTTCTGCTCGTTTGCTTCCCAACACTCCTGGGCAAGCCTTCGGGCGTGTTCCATTACCAGCTCGGTGTCTAACTCGTCATCGTCGGCTTTATTGATAAACTCGGAGCGATAGCCGGTGCTGGTCATACACCCTCTCAATTCAAGATGGTCGGCGTGGGCAAAGTAGTTGATATGCCAGGTCACGTTGACCGTCTCACCGTTATTGAGCTTAACGGTAAATTCCTTGACTACTTTTTCTCTCAATACTTATTCACCTCCCTTCTGGACACACAAAAGGGGTATTCCCACCTCCGCATTAGGGCAGGAATACCCCTGAAAATAGCAAAAAAGCGGGGTCTCCCCCGCTTCTCTGCGTTGGCTGTTTTTGTGTTCAAGCGTTCTAGGCTACGGCTACAGGCTCTTTCTTTCGGCTACGCCTCGGCTTCTCGGCTTTGACAACCGCTTCCGCTTCAGCTACCGCCTCGGCTTGCTCGGCTTCGGTGTCCTCGGCTTCTGGCTCTGGCTCGGCGGTCTCTGCCTCAACCTCTGGCTTCTGGCTATCGGCGGTCAACATCGGCATTACCACCAGTTGATAACCATCTACCACAAAGAGGACTGGCGACTTGCCATCGGTAAGTTTTAAGTCCACCATCCCCCCGCAAGCTCTCAAAGCCTCGGTAAGGTATGCGCCGTCAATTCTTACCCTGACTTCCCCGCCCTCAATATCGGCTGGCATAGTAACTTCCCCTTTATCATCGGGACTGGACATCACGATACCACCGTTAAGGTGTAGGTCTATAGGGTAAGACTTGCTATCAGCCAGGACTTTCAGTGAGGCAATCGCCTTGCCCGCTTCAACAGTGTCAAGGTGAGCGGTTACATTCGCCTCGGCAGGTATGAGCTTCTCGTAATCAGGGAATGTCCCATCAGCACCCCGCCACTTATACCGAGTTATCTCGGTATCAATGACAAGGCTTGTGCCGTCAAGGCTTTCCCCGCTTGCCTCAAAGCTCAGGTTGACCCGATACGCTCTCCGCAAGGCGTTGGCGATACCCCGCAGGTCATCACGAAGTATCAGGGCTTCACCCTCTCCGTCATAGTCCAGCGTTACCATCGCCAGTCTGAAACCATCGGCACTCACTAATGTAAGCTTACCCTCACCAGCTTTGAAGAGGACACACTGTAAGACAGGTCTATTGTCCTCTTTAGCGGTAAAGGGTAACACCCTGTTAAGGGCTTCCGATAACTCCAGTCCGCCGATGTTCGGCTTGACTGTTCGGTTAGGGCTAATCCTGACTTCGCATAGGGTAAGAGGCGTTTTATCATCCACCCAAGCCGAGTCCTCAAGATAACTGGTATTAGCTCCACAGGTTACTTTGAGCCTCTTTTGTCCGTTAGTCTGCGTCTCGCTAGCACTATCGGAAGCTGGCACTATCTTGACTATGTTTGAACCAGCTAAAGCCTTGAGATAACCGAGTAAGCCTCTACGCCCTATAGTATAGTCCAGAAGCACAACCCTTTCGGATAATGCCCGACTCAAGGCGTTTACCAGCGTAGCCTTATGGGCTACCAGTCCGTTACCTGAACGCTTGCCCACGATATTCAGTTGTTCTATTTTGAACACCCCCTATTGGCTATCTGGCTAGTGGGCAAATCTGCCAGCTTCACCTAGTAGTAAGCTACCACCTAGCTGAGATACTCTAGCCTAGATGGTGCTTCCACTATATAAGTGTCCGAAATGACCAAGAATGTTACCCCCCAATCAAGGTTTTTTGCTCTCTTTTCCGCCATTTACAAAGATATTTCCTGTCGGCTACGGGAAGGGATTGACCGCCACTGAGCTTGTCGGCTATCAGTAAGAGCCTTTGTGGGAAGCCTAGCAGGAAAGTTCTGGCATCTATCCAAGCGTCAAGGTCAAGAGCCTTATCATCGGCTATCAACTCTCCAAGCTCAGTAGTATACCCTTCACTGTTTATGATGGGCTTGTTAAGGCTCTCCAGCTTGATAGCTTTGGGGCACTGGGAATACAGGTCATCCTCTTTACACTTATGCCGTTGTGTCTTGCTACAGTGCTTACAATCCAGTCCATTATTTATCTTGTAGTGGTCATACCAATAGTGAAATACAGTTCGGCTGGCTATCCGATACATCACCGCTTCGGTAAACGGCTTGTGTCCATTGTTACGCTCTACATCGGCAAGGGTCATAATTATCGTATGGAGTATGTCCTCTTTGTCCTGAGGCTTTACCCTGTCGGTAAAACGTGAGGCTACATTATAGTAGTCTAGCCATTCGCCCTGTAGCTGGTCATAACCGTTACTGTGGGCTGGAGCTTGTCTTTTGGAACTGTAAGACCTAGACTTGATATGGCGGGGCTTTGAAGTGGAGCTTTGACAGCTTGCGGGCTTAAGACACCACTGACAAATGCCCTGCCCTGTTTTTAGAGTCCAGACCTTATGACATCGGCTACAATGACCTTGAGTATTGCTGTAATCGCCGTCTGGTGCTGTTGGTGCTACTATGCTTGAACTCATATACTTACCCCCTTTATTTTGATTAGGGCAAGCGTTCAGGTCAGGCTTTGTGCTATTCAGTTTTTAAGGTGCTGAAAAAATACGTTTACAGCTTCATTATTTAACAATTAGTCAAATTGAGATACATCAAGAACTAGCTCATTTCTGAGTCCCCCCGGGGCTGGGAATGAAACAAGGAACAAAAAGAAAAGCCTCCCGTTTTGGTGAGGCTGGATCTACTTCTGCAGTAGAATTCTTCAGAGGCTACTTAATGAGGTATTCAAGTGTGGGGACTTATGGAAGGCTAATTCGATTGTGGGAGGCTCAACGGATGAAAATATTCACTTATTTAATTGAGGCTATGAAATAAGTAGGAAATTGAAGTGAACCGGAGTTTTGACCTATCTTCTAGTCTCGTCTGAGCCAAAGATGCCGAAGTGTGATAGCCGGTGACTGCCGTCCGGTTTCAATGTAGTTGAAGGTTCGCGAGTGCTTACTGATATGGACAACTTCATTATTCTTGCCGGGCTTGGATCGTTGGCATGGACAGGGGAGTGCAAAAGTGGGGATTTCTTTCTCGCGCTTTTTAAGTGCCTTAGTCAGCTGGGGTGAGATGCTGTAGCCATCACGGACGTAGCCGATCATGAGCGCGCTCGTCATCGCCCAGGCGTATTCGCCGCGCACGAATCGGATAATACCCTTGTTGCAGTAGTGGACGCCAACAGAGTGGTCGGGGTCAACCGGTTTGCATTCGATGAAAAGCCCATCTTGCGATGGTATGAACACACCGCGATCGAAGAGTCTAATAAGCATATCAGGCATTTTATCAAGGCTAGATCCATCATAGTTACGTACCTTCGGCTCTCGCGTGATATCCGGGAACAATTGACGGTCGAAGCCATCGACGATGCCCTTGTTGAATACATCATCATAAAGTCGTTCGTAGAGCTCTTGAGTGACAACATCCTCAACTGCACTGAGCAGATTGAAGCCCGGCCGTGGACGCGTACGCAAGTAGCCCCAAGCAACGCATAGGGCTTCTTCCACCACGAGGAATATCGGTAACGAAATCGGAGGATGCGGCATTTTGGTACCTCCCACCTCCTCTTCATAAAACGCTAACCCCATACCTTATACCTTACTCCTCAAAGACACCTATGTGCTGGCGGACGATTTCAGCGCCGAGAAGCCGGGCGCGGCTCGGTGTCCAGTAGCGATACTGCCTCAGAATGCCGACAAGCAAGCCGCCTTCTAGATGTTGTATGATGCGTGTCGTTCCCGTGTTTTCTGCCAACCCTAGAATTACATCATGGAAAAGTACGTCTGGTTCTGAGATGGTACTACCTCGCTCTCCGATAAGCACCATACCGAATGGTGCCTCTTTTTGTAGAAACGTGTCTTGGGGCTTCCACACGATGATCTTCGGCTCCTTACCAAGTACTTGGAAGAATGGTCGAATCACTAACTCCAGCCTCTGACGGAACGTTTCTACTTCAGCACTCGTTGGTATACTACAAGCACGCCCTCGTGATTTGGCATAAGGCAGACAAACATCAAGCGTATCTCGAATGACTTCGAGGTCTAATTCATCTAACCCATAAAGGCTTCCAAAGAAGGCGTCAATTTCCGGCATTACATTAATGTCACAATTCAATAGGCGCTGCGATAGCATGGCTACTATCTGCCGCTGCTCCCCATTAAGTCTTTCGAACGGGATAATCGGACATTCGTCCAAATCGGTTTTGTAGATTCTTCGTCGCTCTGCCCCAAAAACTGGTGCAGTCATCAGGACGTAATGTATCCATACCAATGAATGACAGAATAGAAATAAATATTTAGCTAAAAGCTCACTATATGGATGATCAGCGGACGAATAGCCAAAGAATTCTGACGAGAAGGCTATATCTTTAAAGCTCAGGAAAGCCCAGCAATGCTCACGGGAAAGACCAGGCGATTGTTTTACTAAGACCAGCGGCGAACGATAGCACTCACGCTCTCGTGGCCGGTGCGCTGTCTTTCTTCCGAATGGTCTAAGTTTGCAAGTGTCAATTGAAAATCGCCCATTATAGCTAGTAGTCAAATTAGGTAAATCAGTTAAAAAATCTGCCTTGTTTTGCTTTTGTTCTGGACTTAGTATGTAACCCGTGCTGCTTGTGAGTCCCAAATCGTCTTTCCAATATTCGGATAATCGTCTTCCATCTACTGATTTTACACGTCTAATTACTTCAATATCCAAGGTTGTCCCAATAGTGAGTGCCTTCCAAAGCCATGGCTCATCGAAGGTAGCTGTGATTTCGACTGATTGAGCTGATTTAGAATCAATCCGGACCTCACCTTTGCGGTTGAGCATCTTGTCATAGTACGGAGTAATGAAATGAATGACATGGCTATCTTTAGGTCGATTGTTTCGTGCAAAAAGGAGCATGAATGGTTGGCTCATCTTCGGCCATACTTCTGTATCGGATAGGTTCGAACCGTTAATGATGCCTGTAATTTCTATGAGACGAAACATCGCCTCTCGAGCGCGGCTTGGAAGATCTTCATGCTTAAAGAGAATTCTGGCGGGTAGCGCCATGGCGATACGTCCTCCAGGCTTGCACCACTCGGTCGATTTCCAAAGGATCGGAATATCAGGCGCATAGTCAGTATTTTGATAGGCCTGTGCCATCGTAATCTCGCCCTTACGCTCGATAATAGCTTTGCTTACAACCGTATATTTGGCCGCAATTGAGCTATATTCCCTTGATAAGCTTGTCCATGGTGGATTACTAAGAACAACGTCGTATTGGCCGTCAAATCGGCTGCCAATGTGCTCACCAAGACTGCCAATGGCAGGTCCTTCAACCTGGTCATCGTCTTGTCGGTGGTTAAACAGGACTTTACCATTCAACTGATTAAATTTCAGATTCTCGGGTGGGATTGGTTTTGGGTCAAGCTCGATAGCTGTCAAATAAAGAGCAAGCGCGGTAAGCTTCAGCGCCGAGCTACTGATGTCGAAACCAGCAAGTTGGTTGTCTAATATCTCGCGTATCGCCTTGGTATCAGGACGTTCAGCGGTTTTCGCCCATCGCTCTCGATAGAGACGGCGAAAAGCCAGTACCAGAAAAACCCCGGCTCCGCAGGCAGGGTCGAGTACTCGTGCCTCATTCGCTTTGGGGAGACCATCGAAAGCTTCATCCACTAGGACCTGGGCAATTCTCCGCGGTGTGTAGTATACACTGGTTTCTTTCGCGCTGCGATGTTCCCACTTCCAGCAGAACGCCTCATATACCTGGCTTAAGAGTCCAACGGGTACATGCGCGAAATTGAAATTGCTCCATTTCGTTTGATAAGCTTCCTTCCCGATTGGTGTAAAGCCCTGGGTGATTGCCTTTAAATGGAAAAATACCGAATCAGAAGATTTATTAGCAATCATGTCGAAGAAAGCCCGGCTGCCTCCATCGTCGAGTGGTAAGAAGTCGCCGTTGAACGTCTTGTCCAGCCATTGGTTGGTCGCATGAGCATTCTCTGAGTTTGTAAAGCAATCCAGTAAGGTGCTCGCTTTCGGAGCAATATATGTAACATCTTTCTCTGTGACAATTTTGCGGTCGCACAGGAAACGGAAAAATAGCGCGCGACCAAGGAGCGATAAAACGTTTACTGGTTCAATCAATTCGGCAAGCCGGTCAGATCCTTTATTCAGAAGATTCAACATCTCTCTGAATACAAAGTCAGCCTCGCCTGGCTCTCCCTCCCCATCAAAATAGCCTTGAGCCAGTCGAGAGAAGAATGTTATTGCTTCACCAGAACTTGCGCGGTAAAGTTTCCACTCCGGCGTTATATCAGAGAGGCTGACAGGAATGACCAACAGTTCGCCGGGTCGTACCCGGGCGAGATACGCACGGTCGCCACGGCAGGCGAGGATGCGGCGGAGATGTCCAAATTTGTCTTCCTTTTCTTCGGGAGACAGCGAGAGTTGGCTCTCGTTAACGAAGAAAAGCAATGGATGCCCCTGGCTTTCCGCAACACCATCTGGAAGTACACCTTTCTGATCATCTGGTTTCTTTGTTTCGATCAAATCTAGATAATCCAATAATTCGGGGGATAGGGGATCGCTGAATAGCCGAATATTGCTGCTATTCATGCCGTAGTTCTGGAGTTCGCCCCTCAACTTCAGTGTTTCGTTGGTATGCATAGTCTCTCTAAAGCGGGTAGGGTCCTACTCATTGCTCTCCTGGGCTAGGCGAATCCTAATAGCCTCCTCTACCCATTGGGTTAGGGTAACGCCATCCAAGGCTGCCTGCGCCTTAACCTGCCGCCAGAGGGTCTCATCCGGATTCCGAAGCATCTTAACCTTGCTATCGGTGTTAATCTTGTTATCGACCTTGACTTTGCTATTCTTGCTTATCATATATAGCTAGTATAGCATATATAACATGCTTGTCAAGATACCGGGCCCTTTTTGTCGAGATTAATACCTCGCCTAAGTCGAAGGCAAGCTGCTCTCCACAAGACTGCAGGACTATCACTCGAGCGTACCCATGACTTTACCTTCAACCAAAACCTAAGATCGTGAAGTTGGCTTGAACTTTGGGTAATATAAAAGTATTAAATTACCCTTGAAGAAGTGGTGAGAATGACCAACTAGAGTATTCTCTCGTCGCTACACTAATCAAATTTCTTCATGTGGCTAGGCCCGATTTCAGGGTACAGCGTAAACAGGGGATTGGACCAGAGTTCACCCCCAGCTTCAATGCCCTTCTTTGTTAGACGATAGTAAGTCCGCTCCGGAGCTGCAGGGTAGTTATCTTGAATGGCCGACGGCTCGGTTTCGTTGGTTACTTCCACCCATCCAAGTCGCTTGAGAACGCCAAAGTACATCAAGAACGAGTGGTACCGCATATGGGTAAACTTGCGGGACACTCTCTTCAGCTCACGTTCATAGATTCGGTCCGCCTGTTCTTCGGTAACATCGGCGCCGCTAACTACCATGCGGCTGATAATCCGCTCGGCACGTTCCCTTGCGGTAGCCCGGGCAAGCGCTTCCTTGTACTCGAAGTTAATGTCGGCTTGAGGAGCGCCCTGCTGCTGATCAATGGCACGAGAGCCTTCCGGCCCTTTACCCAGAAGATACTCCCGGATAAACCATCCGCAACCAAACGGCCTCAAGAACCCTCCTCTATTTGGTTTTAACTCCAATGCCATATTACTTAAACCGGAGTCCTTCCTTTTACTTCTTCCAAGGCTTCAATAATAGTGGTTGAAACCCGGCGTATAGCGCCGAGATTGTTCTCAAGTACCTTTTTATCCTTTGCCCACAGGGCAACATACGGAAACGACCTTACCCCAGTGTCAAAGCCGAAGTGAGTGCCCACGACAAAGGCAGCGCTCTCGGCAATCGTCTCAGCATCCTGCCTGGGTATGTGAAACACTCCTTCTGAATAATAATGGGCAATCTCATGCAGCAAAGTCTTCAGCTGCTGTGCTCTCGGCTCCTCGGAGCGTACCCAGATGCTGGCATGACTGTAAAAACCCTTTATTCCGGGATCGAGGGAAGGCTTGGGATCAAAATCTACACTTACACCCCGCTGCCTCATGTGGATAAGTAGATCAGTAAATAGCTCTTCGTTAGTCTCCCCGGTGAGCACCGGCACATCAAACTCAGGCAGGGGTTTGCCTTCCGTCTGGCTGACATCAAAAACATAAACCACTTTGAAGAAAACGGGGCGCGACTCTGTTTCAGTCTCCGCCTCCGCTTCGTCTTGTTCCCTTTTCTCGGGTTTTTGCTTCGGCGGCATCATCGGCGCCATGATGGCGATGCCTTTTTCACCTTTCATGACCCAGCGCCCCAAGTCTTTCCATGTGTTGAACCCTGCCACCCTGACGGCCTCAGGTTTCTGGAGCATGATAAGTATCTGGTTGCCAATACTATAATTGTGGAATTTCGACATGGTGGTGAGAAACAGCCGGAACTGATAGCTGTCCTGGATGCCCTCAACACCATCCTTGAGTTGCTTCAGCACCTCGTCAATCCGCCGGGTTTTTACCTCTGTCTCTACCGCCGGCAGGAGATACACCGCCAGGCTGTATCCCGGCAGCGGCTCGCCTATCCAGCCGATAAGATCTCGGTACTGCGGGGGAACCTTCTCGCTGCCTTCAATGAGAAGAGCCTGCGGATACATGCCGATTGTTGACTTATGCTCCCTGTCTATGTGCCGTTTCAAAGCATCAGAGCGAGTTACACTATTGTATTCCGGGATATTGATTACCTTATGGCATATGGGGCAGGTAACAGTAACCACCGTTTTCCTGGCTGCGGTCATGGGTAAAAGCTTCGTTTGCGGCTCCGGTTCATCGGTTACCACCGATTTGACCAGCCCAACCGTGAACCCCATGAACATGAGGAACATACCGAAGCCGATAACATCACTGGTCTGTTGCTGAGAAGTTCGATACATCACCAGACCACCTCCTTGAGTAAATCATCGAGGTCCCCGCCGGCAATTATCCTTACCACCTCACTCGCGATATAGGTCATGGACTCGGCATGCGCCGGCGTTAGGTCTTCGGCCTCCCCCATATTCCGGTATTGCCTATGGTGAGCCAGTTCATGCACCAGGGTATCAATCATAGGGCGTGCTCGCCCCATCATTTCCAATGAAATATAGACCTCTCCTACGGTCGTGCTGTACATACCGGCAGTTCTAACCCTGTCACTGGCAGGAGGAATTACGGCAACATGTACTCCGGATGGCGGTGAATAGGTGAACACCTTTTGTGTTATGGCACGGGCCAGGTTGAGATGGACCCGGTAACGGTGTTCCAGCTTTTCATCCGGGATAACCTCTACCTCACGGAGTCGCTCCTGAGATACCCTGATAAGCTCCCTATCGGTAGTAATAGCCCGGGACAGCGTATCCTTAACATATGACTGGATACTTACCGATTCATACCCCAGATGCCTTACCATGCCGTCCCAGCGTGCATCGGTGCGTATCACCGCGTCCTCACCCATAACTTTGATCCAGGCTTCCCGCCAAACCGAGGCGTTTTCCCGGACAAAGTCGGCATAATCCTTACCCGTCACCGGCTCCCTGCCCATGTCCCAGGATCCCATATTAACGTTGTGGCTCTCCTCAGCCTCAATAACCGGAGGCTGGCGCACCATCTGCAGGAACACCTGCACGTGCTCCGCCCTGGTGACACAGGACCAGAGCCTGCCCACGTCTATCCAGAGGTCAGGTTCGTTCTTCGGGCCGTGACGGTCCGGCGCCATGTCAAAGCTCCAAAGGTTATACGAATAGGGACTGTTAATTTCTCTCATGTAGATGTCCCGGGCGTAAATCCTGGAATGGCCGGTGAAAGTCGCCCCCACCGCCTGCACCATCTCAGGAAAATCTTTCTCCGCGGGAGGTAGCTTGTACTGTATAAGCTGGTTAAAGCGTCGGATAGGCTGGCTGAGCAAACTCGGCCCTTCGGCGATGATAGACTTCCTCGGCAGGTTTACGGCAAACCTGTCCTCAAAGGCGGTACCGCAGTACCCGATAATATGAAAGCTGCTACCGTGTCTTCTCCCATTGGGCTTCCATAAAGCTGCCAGGGTCTCGGCACGGCCGTTCACCTTCTGCTCCAGGAAAACAATCCACAGCACCCTGTCCCTAGTCTCAACCCTGACCGAATACCCCAGGCGGAGCAGGGCGAGAGCGGCAATCTTCATACCCTCACCAAACTTCCCTCGTGCGTAATCCGGCTTGAGCTTGGGCGGTCCGAGGAGGAAGTCGGCGACGGCTATGCCCTTGCCCACATCGCGTATATAAAGCCCTTCATCGTCATAGCCGCAGGTGTAGTACTCGCACTCGTCCAGGGCGTTCTGGACAATGTCCCTTATCGCTTCCCACTCACCCCAGTCCTGCCGCCAGGTTGAGGTAGGGCCGATGATGATAATCTGCCAGCCTTGAGGTTTCCATTCGGCTTCGTATTCGTCCATGGTCAGGACTTTCGGGGGTGCTGCAAGCACAGTCATAATCGTTTCCCCCTGACCCTGGCAATAGCGCTCAGGAAAGCGGAGTCAATTCTGCCACGGTAGCCGATATCGTCAATGGTGTAAGCCAGGAACTCAGGGCTGTCGGGAAGGAACTCAAACTGACCTTTGGGACGCGGCTGGTCGGGGATTACGGCCGGAGATTTGTCTTTCAGATACCTCCGCCGTTCCTGCTCAGTCCACGGGCCGAGATGTTTGGTGCGCGCCGCCATGATGGCGGCCTCCTCGGCGGTGTACCGGCTCTCCATATCCGGAGCAAAGGCATCTCTAAAACCTGAGTGAGTGAAATTCCTGCCGGTCTCCGGCTCCCACACCCAGCCGGTGGAGGTCACTACCCAGGCGTGTCCCATCCGGTGACCGCCGCTGAATACCGTGCCGTGTACCAGCTCACCCTCTCCTTCTTTGATTAAGAATCTCCAAGCGTCAGCGTAGCAGGTACCGGTCGGCTTCCCTTCTTTAGCGAGAGCTGGTGTTTTCTTCAGATTTAACCTCTCCGATAACACCGGCTCTATCTTGAGCCCTTCGGAATAGCGCCCCGGCTGTTTCCATACCTCGACCAAAGCCAGTCCCTGCCAGTGCCGGGAGACAAAGGACTTTCCACCCCTTAAAGCATGGCCGGAGCTGGTGTAGGGCGCATAGCTTTCTGTTATCTCTCCGGTATCCTTATTCACGGAGGTCCAGTAGTAGGCATCCTTAATTATCTGTGCCAGGTGCTTGCCGCCGGCTAATAGGCCAACGCTCTCGCCATAGTCGAGGACGCTCTCCACAAACGCTCTGGAGGGCTTCTCCGTGGTATGTTGGGGGACACCCGGTTTGAAGAAGCCCTGCTCGAACATCTCCCGAGCATCCTCATCCCACCACTCGGCAATCACTTTATCGGTGCGCTTGTCGGTTATCCATATCCCGATGCGGTCCCGTTCCTGCCAGGTTTCCACCTTGACATCATGCCTGGCCGGCTTTTTAGCCGTTGATGGCAGTCTTTGAGGCTGGGCAGAGCTTTCCCACAATTCATCGAGAATCGAGGCTCTTGGCTCGCTTCGCTTTATTTTGACCTTCCAGCCTGCGTCCTGGTCTCTCTTTTCCCCCTTCTTGAGCAGGTCGTAAACAAGTGCCCTGTCAGACTCAACTTGCAGGAACACATCTTTCCCAGGGTCGTCCGACCTGGTGATGATGATATTCCCCATTCCGTCCGTCTCTAACTCATATTTGGCCGTTGACTGCCCTGGCAACGCCTGTGGCAGGAGCGCCGGTTTCTCTACCGGCTCTTCAAACGCTTTCCTGGTTAGGTCCCTGCCAATACTCACCGTAAGAGTTCCCAATATCAGAAAACCCGCCAAGCCGAACATCATTGAAATCCAGTCATGCGCTACCGGCATTTCTTCAAAGGGTAATAAGTCCACGGAGACCGTGTCTCCCGGCGCTATGCTCTCAAGATCGCCGGCGTTGACCTCTATGAAATAGCGGGCGGGCTGAGTGCTGGTGACCAGGTAGCCAGGTTCAATATTGTGATAGACCTCCGTCACCATCAACTCCTCCGAAAGAAAGGCGATATCGAGAGGGAAAAGCATGGGCACGGTAGTTACATGGATAGTCTGCTCAAAGCCCAGATCAAAGAGCATGCCGGTGCCGGGTAATATGCTCTCCACGCCGCTCAGGCCGCTGGCCAGCTCCTGCGGGGCGCTGGCGACCGCGCACTGCCACTGCTTATCCCATATGGTTACGATCACTTGTCCCGGCATTATTCATCATCTCCAAAGGCTTCACTGATTTCCTCATCGGTAGCCTCTTTGACTCCCGGCCGTGGTAACTGGCCGGTGCTGGACTTCAGTCGGTCAATAAAGCCGTCAACCATCTCCCTGGACCAACCTGCCTCGACAAGTGACCTGGTCATCCTTTCCCGAACCTCAGGGTCGGAAACGTCGCTTGGTCCTATCAACAGGAGAGTCTTCACTATCATCATGCACCTCAGGATGATTGAAACCTCCATCTGGCAGGACTGATTCTCTTGCCGGACGAGGTCACGGATTATCCACCGGTCTACGGTCGGGTTATTGGCCAGGACCTTCTCGATTTCATCTCTCCATTTCTCCATCAGCTACCTCCTTCTCGTATCTGGGATTCTCTTGACGCCGTTAATCTTGCCCTCCAACCCCATCTGCCTGGACTCAAAGTCTGCCGTGCCGATGTCCGACCCGCCGAACATGGCTAGGTCAAAGTTACGGTGCCATCTCGCTGACGCTTTGAAATCTGTCTTTTCTTCAAATTTCTTTCCGCGGCTGGACCTGGGTTTCATCCCGGGAGGAGCTATTGCAGACATCCCATTGAGAAAAGACTCGCTGGATGTGTCTTCCCGGTAGTTAATCGGGGCGTTGACCCCGAACTCATCGTGATTGGCATATTTACCCATCTTGTTTTACTCCTTCCCATAGTTTCTGGTACCATTCCTTCTGCTCCTCACCGGACACCTTGCGGTATCTCATAGTAGTGGTAATGCTCCGGTGCCCCAGGTGCTCCTGCAGCATCCTTAATCCATCACCTGAATCATCCAGCTTCACCGCGTGGACGGCGAAGGCATCCCTGAGACGGTGAGGACTGACATTATGCGTCTTGCCTGTCTCCGCATTGACGAGCCGGGGTAGTCCCGCTCTCCGGGCACAATCTTTAATGATCTGCCAGGCGCGGTGTCGAGAGATATCGAATAGAAATCTTTTTTCCATACGTGATACCGGCCCCTTGCGACTTATATATTCCCTGAGCATCGTTAAAGTTGTTTCGTCTATGGGTAGCGTGCGGAGTCGTTGGTGTTCTTTCTCCTGCGCTACCGCCTTTTCGACTTCAAGTCCACACCCGGGACAAAACCGGTGCGACTTGCTCAGCCCGGCTTCACACTGAGGACAGGAAAGACTAATTCGCTGCTTGAGGTGCTGGATGGTAACCGTACCGCGACTGAAATCGATATCACCTACCGTAATGCCCAGGGCTTCCGAGATACGGCAGCCAAGATGAAACAGCAGCCTGATAAGAAGCCTGTCGCGCAGGTACTCTGCTGCTTCTTCAAGCTTCTCAATCTCTATAGGTTCAAGATATGCTTTAGCCACTACTCCTCCATTCCCTCGCCGACCATCGGCATTATCATGCCCAGCATCATGATCGGCATTATCATACTTAGCATGTCCGTTATGTCGGAGCCATTACTGCCGGCAATGTTAATGACATCGTCAATCTCAGTTATCACGTCAGGCTGCTCCTCAATCTTCACGTAGAGGTCGTAATCGTTTCCTGCTGAGATACCGCCCAACCCAAACAAGCCAGAGCCGATAATCTCGATATCCACATAGCCAATGACAGTGGTGAACTTCTCAGGTGAATCGGGACATGGTAGAGATGCACTCGCACTCAATATCTCATCGAACCAGAGTAATCCCCTGCTTCCGATACTGCCGTAGAGCGTAAACTCACGCTCCGGCCCCCTGTAGGGCACGGCGACGCTCACCCTGAGCGTATCACCCGGCGTCAGAGTTAGCTTCTCCTCAAGAGGCATAATCCAGCCCACGCCGGGTCTGAATACCTGCAAAGAGCTAATCATTCCGGCTACACCTTCGCATAGTCTGTTATCGAGATTTCTCCGAAATCGGAATCACCTACTTCTGTTACCTCGACCACATCCTGGAGAGTCGGCGAGATTACTTTCGGAAAAGTACCGCCGATCTTGGCGTACAGGTCATAGACGCCAGCTGAGATTGACGTGGTTATGGCGATATCCACGTAGTCTTCGCGGGTCTGCCAGCTTGCGTCCTCAGGAACACTGAGAGTTTTCGAGGCATGTAGTACCTCATCGAAACCAGTCCAACCGGTCTTGCCGATAGCGGCATAGAGCGGCTGGCTTTCCGCCTTGCCTCTATGGGTATACCGGCAAGTGAGCCTCAGTTTGTCGCCTGCTTTCACCTGTACATTTGCCAACGGCAGGAATATGATCCCGAACTCCGATGGAATAAACACTGCTCCCATATCCATTTACCTCCTTTCATACCGTATTATTTCAATAGAGCCAAACTCTGAAGTCGCTTGACTCAGGCTAATTTGCTTTTCATACCGGTCATCCTGAACCCAGTCGCTACCGTCCCAGTACCAGCTCCAGGCCGTTATCCCCACATTCTTTGAAGGCATGGTGAACCAGCCGCGAAATATCACGGTCTGTCCCGGCGATACCAGCAGGTAGTCAAACTGGAACGGGAAGCTGGTCGAGTCAAATACCGCAGTGACCGCCAGATTCTGGTCTGAACTGCCGATATTCTTCACGCTGACATCAACAATAACCGTGGCGCCATCGATAGCGCTGGATGGTGCATCAACCTTAATAATGTCAGCATACTTCGCCATTTTTCTTACCCTTTCTTTCTTTCACCTTGGCAGTGACATACCAAAAAGCGACCCCAGTGGGATATACACCAATGCCCTGCCGGCCTCATCCAGGCCGACGATATCAAGACAACCTCCAATGACCCAGCAACTGATACCGACGATAATCACCAGCACGGTTCCCCACCATGGTATCGGTGACATTTCCTTAAGTTGAGGGCTATTACCTAGCTCTTTACCGCACCCAGGGCACACCTTCTCGCCGTCAAGCAGGTAACGCTTGCATTCCGGACAGTACATATAAGATACCGGCGTTGAGGGATGTCGTATCGCCTTTGACAGAGCATGGACCATGAATTTTGGTACCGATTTTAGCGTTTCCATTACACAACCCCCTGCATCATGCCAAACATCGTCGTCATCATCACGAGCATGTTCATCGTCTCGGTCATATCACCTGCCGGCACAGAAACCTGGGATACCTGTCCCAGCATGGTGCCCATAGCCGGTAGTCCATACCCGTAGGCATTGTCCTTCTTGACCGGAGCGTCCTGCGGCTTGGTCGAGAAGTAAGGCGCCAGCTGCCGTGCTTCTGTCCAGCGGAAGAGCCAGCCCTCTCCGTAGGCTCTTCGCCCACTCTCCCAAAGTAGGCCTGTAAGCCCGGAG
>Ga0265594_1001203_pt1 | contig 20316 bp, 24 predicted proteins | sample saktaG_11_FD_190147 | JGI IMG/M metagenome (GOLD analysis project Ga0265594, IMG submission 190147) | Saline water microbial communities from Sakinaw Lake, British Columbia, Canada - sak_2011_5_24_80m | ecosystem: Environmental > Aquatic > Non-marine Saline and Alkaline > Saline ... | reverse complement strand
TGGGTTGGCATTTAATTTTTTATAATATTAAAAAGATAATGGGACTATCTGTATCGGGAAAGATGCAGACTTTTTTATTTTTTGAAATTGTGGTTTGTGTGTTTCCGGACAACGCCTTTTTTTGATAAGTTTTATATACCTCATCTTGTTTTGGTGGGTATGTTAGGTTATGAGAAGCGGTGGTATCATACTTGGAAATTGGTTTTGGTTTTGGTGTTGTTGGGCGTTGTTGTGTTGGCGGTTTTGTGGTTTTGGTTTTTTAGTTATGGGGAGTGTGATAGTTGGGATTGTTTTAATGAGAATTTGAGGAAATGTGATAGGGTTAAGTTTGTTGGTGGGACGGATATGATTTTTGAGTATACGATTAAGGGGGCTTCGAGTGGGGAGTGTGAGGTTGAGGTTGAATTATTAATGGGGGAGTTGAATAATCAGAATTCGATTAGGTTGGAGCATCAGATGATGACTTGTATGTTGCCGGAGAAGGTTGTTATGGTTCCTGAGAGTAATATTGGTAATTGTCATGGGTTGTTGAAAGAGGGGTTGCAGGATTTGGTGATTAAGAAATTGCATACTTATCTTGTTCAGAATTTAGGGAAGATTAATTTGGAGATACTTGATGTTCCGAGTTAGAATTACAGTTCGAATTCGTTGATGAAGCTGATTATTGTTTTGTATTTTTCTAGGAACTGATGTCCTTTGTCGGTGAGGGAGATTGTTTTCTTTTCTTTTTGGTTGTTTTCTTTTATGAGATTTTTGTTAAGTATTTCAGAATAGTATTCCTTAAATCTTGTCGAGGATATATTTGATCGTCTTATTAGCGGAGTTATTTTTATCGAGTTGTGATTTTTATGAATTGTTGAGAGGATGTCTTTTATTATTTCTAATTTTCCTCTTTTCGTCATTTTAGTTGATACCGGTATTTTTTATAACTCTATATAAAACAAGTAAGAATACTAATGTGGATGCAAGATAAATAAATAGTTGAAATCCTTGAAAGAATTTTGGAATTAAGGCGTCTATGATATTGAGCACCCAAAAAACGGAGAGTAGTATGTAGGTTAAATAGAGGTGGTGTTTTCTTTTTTTGTTGTTCTTGTATTGATAAGAAATTTGAATAATGAAAATGACGATGATGAGAAGAAAAATATTTAGCACCAGATAAATTATCGGGTTTCTTGATAGTGGACGAACTTCATATATTCCGCTTTCGGCTGTTGAGGTTTTAGAAGATAAAGAGATTGGGGTTTATGATAATATTATTGCTTTTGCTGAAGATGCTGATTTGGTCGAGAATACGACTTCTGATATTGAAGATGCGTTGATGCTTAGTCGTGGGATTTTGTTTGCGAAGGATAAGGATTTTAGTGTTTCCAATATGCTTTCGATGCAGGAAACTATTAGCAGTACATTGAGTACAATTTCGTTGTTCTTGGGATCTATTGCTGCAATTTCTTTGCTTGTTGGTGGGATTGGGATTGCTAATACTATGTTTACTTCGGTTTTGGAGAAGACTCATGAAATTGGTATTTTGAAAGCTATTGGTGCTAAGAATGAGGATGTGTTGAGTATCTTTTTGATTAATTCTGGGTTGATTGGTTTTGTTGGTGGGGTTGGTGGTGTTCTTGTTGGCGTTGGTTCTAGTTTGTTTGTTAGTACTCTTATTGGTGGGGCGTCTGGTGGTGGAATGATAAGTCTTGGTGGGGCGTCTTATGTTTCGGTTTGGCTGATTTTGTTTGCCCTTGGGTTTTCCGTTGTTATTGGAATGATTGCGGGTGTGATTCCAGCCTATAATGCTTCGAAGTTGAAACCTGTTGATGCGTTGAGATATGAGTGATTATTGGAAATGTTTAAATTGTTTCTTTCTTTTTGACTGGATGGCTAATATAAAGTTTGGGCCGACGGGGATTGGGCCGGTTGGGGATGCGGTTGAGAATTTGAAGATGTATCATAAGTTGGGGTTTCGGGCGGCGGAGGTTTTGTTTACTTACGGGGTTTATATTAAAGAGAAGGAGGATGCTTTGAGGATTGGGAATGTTGCGAAGAAACTTGGAATTTATTTGTCGGTGCATGCACCGTATTGGATTAATTTGAATTCGAAGGAAGATAAGAAGGTTGAGATGTCGAAGAAGAGGATTTTGAAGTGTTGTGAGGTTGCGTCGTGGCTTGGGGCTAAACGAGTTATTTTCCATCCGGGATATTATACTTCGACTTCGGAGAAATCGAAGCTCGTCGCTGGTCGTTCGTCGCTGGTCGCTGAGGAAAGTTACCAAAAGATTAAGGAGGGGATTGTTGAGATGATGAAAGTTGTTAAGGATAATAAGTGGGATGTTGAGTTGTGCCCGGAGGTTATGGGGAAGGTGAATGTTTTTGGGTCGATTGATGAGATTGGGGCTTTGATTGATGCGACTGGTTGCGGGGTTTGTGTTGATATCGCGCACGTTTTGGCGAGGTATGGTTCTTATTCGTTTAGTGAGATTGAGAAGACTTTTAAGTTGAAGAATTGGCATGTGCATTTTTCTGGGATTGAGTATGGGGCGAAGGGGGAGAAGAAACATTTGGTGACGCCTTTAGATGAATGGGAGAAGGTGTTGGGGTTTTTGTCTAAGTTGGATAAGGATATTGTTTTAATTTGTGAGTCGCCGGACGCTGTTTCTGATAGCGTTGTTGGGATGAAGGTTTGGGGGGAGTTAGTTAGTTAAGCTGGTTTTCTTTTTTTAAATCTTCTTTTTGTTGTTTTTCTTCTTCGAGCATTCGAATTCGGAGTTCGGAGATTTTTTCTAGAATTCGTTTTGCTTTGTCGGGGGAATCTCTTGCTGTGTTTAGGATGTATAGGATTTTTCTTAGGATGTCGTCGTAGGATTCGCCTTTTTGTTCTCGGAGTTTTTCTATTCGTAGTTTTGTTTCTTCTAAGAGTTTTATTGTTGTGATTTTCCAGGTTGTTTTTTTTAGTGTCATTTTTTGTTACTGTGATTTACAGTGTTTGGTATACGTTGGTATACTTTTTAAGTCTTTTCGTCCTTCTGAAATTACAACAATAGTAAGCTTTAAATAGTTTTCATTTGTTGTGGTTTTAATTAAATTAAGATGGAAAAAATGAAAAGAAATTTGTTTTTGATTCCTTTTGTTGCAGTTATAACTTTGATGATTGTGAGTTTTGCTTCGGCTGGACTTGCGAGTGATGTCGACGTGGAATTTAGTGATGTTGAACTTGGCTGTTCTACGACTATGGTTGGTAATGTTGGCGATGTTGTCCCGGTAAGGGTGACATTTAAGTCTTCTGCCGACGAGAAGGACGTGAAGGTTAAGGTTTTTATGGAAGGTCATCGTGATGATGTTTCTGCTTATACGAGTAGATTTGATATCGAAGATGGCAATGTTTACACTAAGCTTTTGCGTTTAGAGTTGCCTTCTGATTCTGATGAGTTGTCTGAGGAGTATACTCTTTATGTTGAGATTGTCTCCAAAGATGATAGGACTGAGAAAGAGTATACCATTAGCATTCAGAGAGAGTCTTATACTATTGAGATTTTGACTGCTGATTATTCTTCGAGAGTTTCGGCTGGCGATGTTGTTCCGGTTTCTGTTGTTGTTAAGAACAATGGTTACGATAGATTGGACGATGTTTATGTCAGAGTTTCGATTCCTGCGTTGGGTGTTTCTTCGCGAGGTTATGTTGGCGACATGGTTCCTACAGAGGATTGTGTTTTGGTCGATGATGGAGACGATGTTATCGTTAGTAATTGTGACGATGATGACGAAGATTCCATAGAAGAGATTGTTTCCTTGAAGATTCCTGCGGGCGCCGATAGTGGTGTCTATGAGTTGGAAATTGAGGCTTACAACAGGGATGCTGAAGTTGTTGCTACTAAGTTGATTAGTGTTGGCGATTCGGGCTCTACTATGGTTTTGGCTGCTGCGAAGAATAAGGACTTGAATGCTGGAGAGACTGTAATCTATGAATTGATTATTGTTAATTCTGCGGACAATGTTAAGGTTTTCAATATTGATGCTGTTTCTGGCGACGTTTTGAGTGTTTCTGTTCCTTCAGTAGTTACTGTTGGCCCTGATTCCAGCGAGACTGTTGCTATTGCGGTAACTGCGGCTGACGATGCTGCGATTGGAACTTATGCTTTTTCCGTGAATGTTGATGGCGAGCAAACTGTTTTTGGCGCGAATGTTGTCGGCGAAAGTGTTTCGACTTCGGTTGTCGCTTTAACGGTAGTCCTTGTGATTATCTTTATAGTTCTCCTTGCTGTTTTGGTCGTTCTTCTTACGCGAAAGGAAAAACCAATTGAAGAAGTAGAAACTAGTTATTACTAGTTATATTAATTTTTTATTTTTTATTTTTTTGGGTTATTGGGAAGAGGGTGGTGTGGATGAAGATGGAAAGAGAAGAATTTAATAAGGCGATTGAAGAATGGAAGGGACATTGTGAGAAGACTATTAATAGTTCTAATCCTAATGATTATTTGAATTGTGATGCTTATAGAAAAATTGTTTCAATGGGGCGTGAAGTTTTACCGTTGGTTAGAAGTGTTTATGATAGTAATAGTTCTAGCGATTTTGGTTTAGATTGTGTTAAAAATTATTTAACTTTTGTTGTGAGAAAAATTGTTGGAGGTGATTTTAAAGTTCCAGATGGGATTTATTTGGGAATGCGTGAACTTGAGGATTATACGAAGAGGTGGCTTGATGAGAATATGGAGAAGTATTTGAGGAAGTGATTTAGGAAATTAGATTTTAAGAGATGATGGAGAAAAGATGAAGGAAGAGAAAAGGACGGCATTGGATGTTTTGGGCGAGATGTATCTTCCGGAGTTTGTGGCATTGAGAGATGATGGGGATTATTCTGGAAAGAGTGTGGTTTTTAATTTTAATCCTAATGAGCCACGAGTTGTTTCGCATCCATTGAATTATTTGACTCCGAGAGGTTTACATTTGTGTCTTTCTCAGGCTTCTTATTGTTTTTATGAACATTTGGTTATGAATGAAAAGATGTCTTTTGATTTGAATACAGCAAGGGATATTTATTTTCAGATGAGATTAAGAATAACAGAATTAAATCAAAAATTTAGGAAAGAGATGAGATTAAGTTCTTTTCAGGGAAAGCTTAATTTAGATAGATTGAGAGTAGGAGATAGATTTTCTTTGGCTAGATTTTCTTTTGATATGGGGAATCGTGCGATTGTTGGAGACTTAACTACAATGATTGCACCACATTCTGTTCCTCAAACAAATATAGATACATTAAGACATTAGATTTTTAGAGATATGATTTTTGAGATGTTTTCTTGCATTGATACGCCGTAGAGATTTGAGGCTTCGGAGATTAGGGTGTCGTTGTGGGTTACGATGATGTATTGGCCGGATGTCATGTATTTTTTGATTAGGGCGGCGAGGAGTTCGGAGTTGTGTTTGTCGAGGGCGGCGTCGATTTCGTCGAAGACGTAGAAGCAGTAGGGTCGGTATTCTTGGATTGCGAAGATTAGGGAGAGTGCGACCATTGTTTTTTCACCGCCGGAAAGTGAGGTGATGTCGAAATATCGTCCTCGTGAGACTTTGATTAGGATGTTTAGCCCTCCGTCGAAAGGGACTTTTTTGTTTTCAAGTTCTAGGAAGACTTCACCTTTTCTTGAAAGTTGTGAGAAGTTTCTTGTGAAGTATTCGTTGACGGCTGTGAGGGTTGTTAAAAATGATTTCTTTTTTTTCTTGTCTATTTCGGATATTATGCTTTCTATTTTTTCTTTTTCTTTTTGAATTATTTCGATTTTGTTTTGTATTAATTTTACTTGTTCTTCTAATGTTTCGAAAACTTCTAGTGCTCGCATATTTATATTGCCAAGTCTTGATATTCTGAATTGAGCTTTTTGTAATCTTTCTTTTATTTGTTCACTTGGCATTTGTAGTAATTCTATTTGTCCGAATTCCTGTAGTTCTGATTTTATAGAATCCATTTGTGCTGTTAGTTGGGCTTTTTGAATTTTGTTGCTGTTTATTTTTTCTTCGAAGTTTTTTATTGTGTGCTGTGCTCCGATTATGTCAGTTTCGATTGTCTTTTGTTTGTCTTGAGTCTCGTTTCTTTCGTCGAAGAATTTTTTTGCTTTTTCGAATAGTTTTTGTTCTTCGATTTCTTTTTCTTTTGTTTCTTCCTCTTTCTCTTTTATTGTAATTTCTATTTTTTTTAGTTCGATTTCTGATTCTTCAGTGTCTCTTTCTGTCGATTTGAGTTCCATAGATAGGCGATTTATTTCTTTTCTTTTAATTGTTATTTCTGTGTCGATGTCCATGTCGGCGAAGGATATTTCTTGTAGTGATAATCTTGTCTCGCCGTATTCTTCTTCGATGTTTTTTAGTTTTTCATATTCCGTTTTTATTGAATGGAATTTTTCATTTGTTGATGTTAGTTCTTTTTTTGTTTCGTTTTGCTTCCCGGAAATTTTCTTAATTTGTTCTTTTTTTTCTTCTGAATTTTTTAGTTTTATTTGGTCTATGTCTAATTCATTTAATTTTATCCTGAATGTTGATAATTTTTCTTTTAGGCGATTTATTTTTATGTTTTCTTCAAGTCTTATTTGGGAGTTTTTTTCTATTTCTTTTTTTGCTAAATCTATTTTTTCCGTTGCTGTTGTTGAAATTTTGTGCTTGTGGGTTTCTTCTACGTCTTGTTTACAGATTGGGCAAAATTTTAATTTTATGATATCGTTTTTTAGTTCTTCTTCTTCTTTGATTTTTGTTTTTAGAATTGCATTTTCTTTTTCTTTTTCTAAGATTTCTTTTTCTAAGTTTGATATGTGTTCTGTTATTGTTTTTATTCTGTTTTCTGTTTCTTCTTTTTGTTTTCTGTTCTCGTCGATTGATTTAGAATATTTTATTTCGTTGAATAGTGAGGTGATTGTTTGGTCTATTAATTGAATTTCTTTTGAGGATTCGATTAAGAATTTTTCTTTTTGGAATTTCTGGTTTTCTATTGTTGAAAGGTCTGATTTAAGAATGTAAAATTTTCTTCTTTGTTGTTCGAGTTTGTCGAGTTTTTCCTGAATTGTTTTTTGTTTTTCTTGTTGTTTTTTTATTTCTGGGGAGGAGGTTTGTATTTTTGATATTTCGATGTCGAGGTTTTCTGTTTTGTTTTTGATGTGCTGTATTTTTTCGTTTCCTTGCGTGATTCTGTTGTTGAAGTTTTCGTATCTGACGCTTAGTCCGGCGAGGTCGGCCTTGAGGTCGGATATTTCTCTGTTTATTGTTTCTTGTTCGTTGCTTGTTGAGGTTTGAATTTGTTTGTTAATTATAAGGATTTTGTCTTGTAATTTATTTACTTGGATATTTTTTTCATGAATTGTTTTTTTCAGTTTTTCGATTTCGGAATTGTGGTTTGTGATTGCCTGGTTGATTATGGATATTTCTTTTTCTTTTTCTTTTTCTTTTTTTGATAAGAGGGTTGCTTTGCATTTTTTTATTGTTGTTTCGAGTTTTTTGTATAGAAGGGCTTCTTGTTTGTCTTTTTCGAGGTTTTTTAGATGTGAGTTTCGTTCTTTGAGAATGGCTGATACTTCTTTGAGTTTTTCTTCGGTTTTTTCTAATTCCCTTACAGATTTGTGTTTTCGGGTTTCGTAGATTGAGATTCCGGCGACCTCTTCGATTATTTTTCGTCGTTCTTCTGCGGTTGCTTTTACGAGTGATTGGATTTCTCCTTGGAGAACTATGTTGAATCCGTTTGGGTCGACTCCGGCTTGTGCCATTAATTCGAGGATTTCTTGTCTTGTTTTTGTTTGTCCGTTTATCTTGTATATTGATTGACCGGTTTTTCTGACGGTTCTTTTTATTGTGATTTCTTTTGAGTCGATGCCGAATGTTTTGTCGGAGTTGTCGAATACGAGTTCGACTGATGCTTCTGCTGAGCCTTTGTAAATTTTGTTTCCTGAGAAGAGTAGGTTTGCGGCTTTTGCGGCTCTTATGCTTTTGATAGATAATCGTCCGAGGACGAAGCAAAGTGCGTCGGTGATGTTTGATTTTCCGGATCCGTTTGGTCCGACGATTACGTTCATTGCGTTTTCGAATGGGATTTCGGTTTTTCGTGCGAAGGATTTGAATCCGTGCATCACCATTTTTTTTATGTAGGTCATTGGCAAACCTCCTGTTTGCAGGCGACAGGCGACAGGTGGCAGGCGACAGGTTGCTTGTTATCTTTATCTCTTTTTTTCATAAGTGAAAGAAGGGAAAGTTGGTTTTTAAGGATTGTTAGAATAGTTTTCTTTGATTTGATTTGTGGAGTTTTTTGATGGTGTTCCATGAGTGTCTTATTATGTCTTTATATATTGGGTTGTTGAAGTTTTCTGTTGCGAATTTTTTCGTTTTGGGGTCGGCGGGGTAGCCTGAGCCGAAGTCGGTTTTTAGTTGGAGTTTTAGTTTATAGATTTCGTCTTCTCGTTTTTCTTTAGCTATGATTGAGGCGGCTGAAACTATTGGGTGGTTAAGGTCGGCCTTGTGTTCGCAATTTAAGATAATGTTTTTTGGATTGTTTAGTAGTCTATGTACGTCTGTTGTCCAGGATTGGATGTTTACGGAGGGGCAATCTATTATTACTTTGATTTTTTCGTTTAGGTTTTTGGTTAGTGTGTTTATTATTTTTGCGGCTTTTTCGGCTTCGAGAAGGTTTAGGTTTTTGTGGTTGTCGATTTCGTTTGGGGTTGAGAGTTCGATGTGGTATTTGTATTTTTCTTTTATGATGTCGCCTATTTTTTTTCTTTGGGTTGGGGTTAGGAGTTTTGAGTCTTTTGCGCCGAGTTTTTTTATTTTTGTTTCTTCTTTTTCTTCTATTAGGATGCCAGCGAGAATCATTGGGCCGAGGACAGGGCCTCTTCCGGCGTCGTCTATTCCGAGGAGTTTCATAAAGTATAAAGAAGAGAAAGCTTTATAATGGTTTTGAGATAGGTTGGTTTGTAGCGGGGTGGAGCAGTCTGGTCAGCTCGGCAGGCCCATAAGTAAGCCATAGGTTTTCATTCCTATGCGTTCGCCTAGGAAACCTGCAGGTCACGTGGTTCAAATCCCGTCCCCGCTATTTGGGATTTTGTTATGGAGAAAATTTTATGAGAGTTGCAGTATATAATCAGATGTTTGGATTGAAGGGGAGAAGTTTTTTTGGGAATGTGATGGGACATTATTTTGTGCATTTCCAGAAGAAGCCGGAAAGGGTTGGGAAAATTGTTAGTTTGAATGAGACTTTTGAGGTTGTTGAGAAATCAGGGGTGGATGTTGTTGGGATTTGTGAGATTTATGAGGGGCAAGAAAATGAAATTATTTTTGGTTTGGAAAAATTAGGATATAGGTATTTTTATTTTGGGAGGGGTCATCGATTCAAGTATAATGATAGACATGTGGTTGAGTTGATTGCTTCGAAGATTGAGGGTGAACAGTTGGATTATAGGATTTGGCCGATTGAGAATAGGCTTGGGGGTGGTGGAGGGTTTGTGGTTGTTCGATTTGGTGGGTTTAGTATCATGCATGTACATTTGGGATTACCGACTCGGGGAATGTTTAAGAAACAGATTGAATATATGCAAAAAATAATTAGTGAGTTAAAAGGGAAGGTAATTGTGATGGGGGATTTTAATTATAGTTGGTGTGATTTGAGTGAATATTTTCTAAGTTTTGATTTGGCTAGTGGTGGAGTCAAAACGTGTAGTTTGACTCCTATTATGCGTTGGCTATATAATAAAGATGTTGATCATGTTTTTTGTCGTGGATTTGGGGTTGGAAAATTTGGGACTTTTGAGAGCAGGTCGGATCATAAGTTGGTGTATGCTGATTTGAATTATGTGGGAGACAGGATTTGAACCTGCGTAGGCATAAGCCACAGCCGCTTAAAGGCTGCCCGTTTGACCGGACTCCGGCACTCCCACATGTGATTTTTAGTTTTTGTTAGATTATAAGTTTTGTTGTTAGGGTTGTGTTTCGTTAGGAAATGAGGAATGGGGAATAGGGAATGGGGGTAGGGGCCATTTGGGGAACTTCGTTCCCGGATACAGGGGCGGCTTTTCCGCCCTGGGGCGTCGGGAGTTTAATGTAAACAGTGTTGGGGATAGTTTTTTATAGGTGGGTTATTTTGTTTTGCTGGAGGATATATGGTAGCAATTATATTGACGTTGTTGGCGGTCTTTTCGATTGTATTTGGAATAATAGTTCTTGCTTGGAAGAAGTCTCTTAATTATGCGGTTGGATTTTGGCTGTTGTTGAATGGGCTTTTGCAGATTCTCAGTCCTTATCTTTAATTATGAAGAACAAGAATGTGGGGTTTTTGATTGTAGGGATTGTGGTTTTGTTGGATTAGTTATTGGTTCGTTTTTGATTATGGCTGTTACGAATGTGAATTTATTGAGGCTGAGAAAGATTTAAGCCTCCGACGGGGATCAAACCCATGGCCTTCTGATTACGAATCAGACGCTCTATCAACTGAGCTACGGAGGCGTGGGATTTTGATGTGGGTTAAGTTTAAAAAATGTTTGGATTAAAATATTAGATGGATGGATTTGGATCCTGTCGGAAGTTTATTTTAGGAATCTTTAAATACAATGGTTTATTTTGATGGGTATGAAAAAAAGCTTATTATGGACAATTATTGGTATAATTTTAGTGGTGGTTTCGATAGCTATACTTCAATTGACAAATTTTAAGGTGGGGATGGTTTATGTTTTAATTGGAAGTTTTTTACTTTTTTTGGTGTCTCTTTTTATGTTTGCATTAGGTACAAAGAAAGTATGGTTAAAGGTGTTGATTATTTTGATTGAATTAGCATTTGTTTCTTGGATTATTTATGGCATATTGAATCCTGCTAGGTTTGGTTTTGGTTGAGTTTGAGATGGCGATTTTGTTTGAGGAGGATATAAGATTATAATAAAATTTAAAAGTGGAATTTTATAGTTGGTAAGATGGATGGGTTTGATTTGACGAAATATCAGGAGGATGAGGCCGAGAAGACTAAGTTGAAGAAGATTCTTGGGAGGGTTTTGTCGGGGCGGAGTGATTATGAGGTTATCGAGGAGGAGAAGGTTGAGAAGGTTGTGAAGTGTGAGTGTGGTTGGCCGATTGAGGCTGGGGCGAAGTTTTGTTGTGAGTGCGGGGCGAAGTGTTAGATTTAAAAAGATTTGAGTTGTTTGGGTGGGATGAGAAAGATTTTGTTTTGTGTTTTGTTGCTGGGGGTTTGTTTTGTTGCTGGGGCGGAGTATAATAGGATTGGTGATTTGGAATTGCCTGAGACGGGGTTTGTTATGAGGAGTGAAGCGTTGGCGGCTATTGAAGATTCTGAGGAGATGATTAATAGAATGAGGGATAGTAATTTTTCTGTTGTGAAGGTTAGTGAGGATTTGGTTAAGGCGAAGGAAGTTTTTCAGATGGTTGATTATAGTGAGATTTTGAGAGATAGTGGTGCGACTGCGGAGGCGAGGTGGGAGGCGATTAAGGCTATAGGAGAGATTGATTGGAGATATTTGGAGTATGGAGATGTTCTTGATTATACTGATGATATTATGGCGACGGTAGAGAAGGCTTTTTTGTCTTATGAGTCTTTGGTTCTTGCGAGGGTTGTTTATGAGGAGTGTTTGGATAGAGGAGAGATTGTTGATGATGCTTTGATTGAGAGGGCGGAGGGTGCTTTTTATGAAGAGAGGTATGATGAGGCTAGTAATTTTGCTCTTATGGCTAAGGAGTTAGCGGAGGAGGGGTTTCCTAAGGTTTCGTTTTGGGATAGGGTTGGGGATTTTTTTGGTGCGTATTGGATTTATGTTTTGGTGTTAATGATTTTTGTTGTTGCGTTTTTTCACAAGAAGATAGTTGGGGTTTTTAGGAGGGGGTGAGTTAGGTTTAAAACCTTTCCTTGTTAATTTTATTTATGAGATTGGCGATTGTTCATAAGGAAAAGTGTAAGCCGGCGGCGTGTGGTCTGGAGTGTAAGAAGTATTGTCCGGTTGAGAAGAAGGAGTTGGATAGTTGTGTGCGAGTGCGCGCGAGACGACAGATGACAGACGACGGGTTACAGGAAGGGGGATGGGAGGGGGCTAGGATTGATGAGGGGAGTTGTGTGGGGTGTGCGATTTGTGTGAAGCGATGTCCGTTTGGGGCGATTGATATTGTGAATTTGCCGTCGGTGAGTGAGGATGATTTGGTTTATCGTTATGGGGAGAACGGGTTTGCTTTGTATGGGTTGCCTGTGCCGAAGGTTGGGAAGGTTTTGGGATTGTTGGGGAGGAATGGGATTGGAAAGTCGACTGCGATTGAGATTTTGAATGGTTCTGAAAAAATTGAGGTTACTAGATTTAAGGGGACGGAGTTGCAGAAGTATTTTGATTCATTAGATGGGAAGAAGGTTTCGTATAAGCCGCAGAATCTGTCGGGGTTGGCGAAGGATGTTGGGGTGATGGAGTTGTTATTGAAACGGGGCTCTAAGGCTGCGATTGAGAAATTGGCTAAGAAGTTGAATGTTTCTAATGTTTTGGGGAACAGGATGGATAAGTTGTCTGGTGGTGAGTTGCAGAGGGTTGCGATTTTGGCGGCTTCGCTTGGGGATTCGGACATATATTTCTTTGATGAGCCGTTGGCGTTTTTGGATATTGGTGAGAGGTTGCGTGTTAGTGATTTTATTAAGGAGTTGGGGCGCGGTAAGACTGTTATTGTTGTTGAGCATGATTTGTTGGTGTTGGATTATTTGACGGATTATTTGAATGTGTTTTATGGTGGGCAGGGTTCTTTTGGGACTGTGTCTGGCGTTAAGAGTTCGAAGGTTGGGGTTAATGCTTATTTGGATGGGTTTTTGAAGGAGGAGAATTTGAGGATTCGGGATAAGGCTTTGAATTTTAATTTTACTAGGAATGCTGTTGTTTCTGGGAAGAAGATTACTTCTTGGGATGATTTTAGCTTGAAGTTTGATTCTGGATTTGAGTTGGATGTTAAAAAGGGGGAGATTAGAGAGAATCATGTGGTTGGGATTTTGGGGAAGAATGGGACGGGGAAGACGTCATTCATTCGAGCTCTTGTGGGCGAGCTCGAAGTTAATGAAGGTGTCAGAGATCAGGCGTCAGGTGTCAGAAAGAAGTTGGATTTGGGTATTGATGTTTCTTATAAGCCGCAGTATTTGTTTAGAGAGAGTGAGGATTTTGTGAGGGATATTATTTTTCGGGAGAAGATTGGGAAGAAGTTGGCGTCGGTGTTTAATCTTGGGGTTTTGGTTGGGAAGAAATTGAAGGAGTTGTCGGGTGGGGAGTTGCAGAGGTTTAGTATTGCGAGGTGTTTGGCGAAGGATGCGGATGTTTACTTTTTGGACGAGCCTTCGGCTTATTTGGATGTTGAGGAGAGGATTGTTGTTGCGAAGGCGATTAAGGATATTATGACAGAGAAGGAAAAGACGGCGTTTGTTGTTGACCACGATTTGCTTCTTGTTTCGTATTTGGCTGATTCGATTATTAATTTTTCTGGGGTATCTGGTAAGAGTGGCGTGGCTTCTGAAGTTGTTGGGTTTGAGGAGGGGGTTTCTAATTTATTGAAGTCGCTGGATGTTACCTTGAGGAAGGATAAGGATTCGGGGCGGCCTCGGATTAATAAGAGGGGTTCGGTTTTGGATAGGGAGCAGAAGTTAAAAAATCGTTGGGCGATTTTTTAACTTCGGGGGTATGGGTGTTGGGTGTATGGGGTGTTGTGGGTGGTGGGTGGTGTTTTGAGATAGTTTTTTATATTGGTTTTTGTTTGTGGGTTTATGAAAGATGAGATTGTTAAGTTGATTGCGAAGGTGACTGGGTTGAATGTTGGGGATGTTGGGAATTTGATTGAGGTGCCGCCGAAGGAAGAGATGGGGGATTTTGCGTTTCCGTGTTTTGGGTTGGCTTCTCGAATGGAAAAGAATCCTTTGGTGATTGCTAAGGAGTTGGTTAAGAAATTTGGGAAGGGTTTGCCGAAGGGGATTGGGAAGGTTAGTTCGAATGGGGCTTATGTTAATTTTTTTGTTGATAAGAAGGTTTTGGCTGAGAGGGTTTTGGTTGGTGGGGGGAAGATTAGAAAGAGGAAGGGTGGGAAGGTTATGATTGAGTTTTCGCAGGCGAATACACATAAGGCGTTCCATATTGGGCATATTCGTGGGACTAGTATTGGGGAGAGTTTGGCGCGGATTTCCGAGGCTGTTGGAGATAAAGTTGTTAGGGCGAATTATCAGGGGGATACGGGGATGCATGTTGCTAAGTGGATTTGGTGTTATAATAAATATCATAAGAAGGAAAAGTTAAGGGGGGATGAGGGATGGGTTGCGGGAGTTTATGTTGATGCGGTTAAGAGGTTGGGGGCTAACGATAAGTTTCAAGAAGAGGTTGATGAGATAAATAGGAAGTTGGATTCGAAGGAAGATAAGGCCTTGAATGATTTATGGAAGAAGACGCAGAAGTTGTCGTTGGATGCGTTGGAGGTTGTTTATAGGGACTTGAATACGAGGTTTGATAAGTATTATTTTGAGAGTGAGTTTGAAGGTGCGGCGAAGAAGGTTGTTGCTGGGTTGGTGAAGAAGGGGATTGCTAAGGTTGATGATGGGGCGACGATTATTGATTTTGATGGGAAGTTGAATGTTTGGGTTTTGTTGAGGGGTGATGGGACAGTTTTGTATTCGGGGAAGGATATTGCTTTGGCGCAGGAGAAGTTTAAGGATTTTGATTTGGGTCGGAGTGTTTATGTTATTGCTGATGCGCAGAATTTGCATTTTGTTCAGTTGGTTGAGACTTTGAGGTTGATGGGTTTTAAGGATGCTGGGAAGATGAAGCATCGGGCTTATGGATTGGTTCGGTTGCCTAGTGGGAAAATGTCTTCGAGGACGGGGAATAATATTTTGTATAGTGATTTTAAGAAGGAGATTGTTACCTTAGCTATGGAGGGATTGAGGAGTCGGGAGTCGGAGGTTAGGGGTCGGGAGTTGGAAGATAGGGCTTTGAAGATTGCGATTGCGGCGATTAAATATTCGATGTTGAAGCAGGATATGAATAAGACTATTGTTTTTGATAAGAAGGAGGCGTTGAGGTTTGAGGGTGACACTGGTCCTTATTTGTTGTATTCGTATGCGAGGGCTGCTTCGCTTTTGAGAAAGCGAAGGGGTCGTGGGCCGTGGGCCGTGGGCCGTGGGCTTGATGTTAGTGAGGTGAGGTTGTTAAAGAAGATTGATGGGCTTGGGGATGTTGTTGTTAGGGCTTATGAAAGTTTGGCGCCGAATTTGATTGCTAATTATTGTTTTGAGTTGGCGCAGATTTTTAATGAGTTTTATCATTCGTGTCCGGTGATTGGTTCAGACGAGGAGGGGTTTAGGTTGAAGTTGGTTGATGTTTTTAAGGGGACTTTGAAGAAGGGGTTGGATTTATTGGGGATTGAGACACTTGAAGAGATGTAGTTATTTAACTTGTTTGAAGTTTTTCCATGCTATTTCGAAAAGTTGTTCTAATGCTTGTGCGAAGAATTCTGTGTTTAGCCAGACTCCGACGTCGTAGGTTGGGTGGATGTCTCCGTCGTCTAGAAGCATAAACATTAGTTGTTCGCCGTCAACTATCATAAATCGTGCTTTTAGTGATTCGACATTTCTTACTTCGGCTACTTTTGAGAAATCTTTTGCGACTTGTTTGTTTTCTTCTGTTATTGGGGCGGCGATTCTGATTGTTACGCCCCTCTTTTTTGCTTTTTCTAATGAGGGTAGTAGTACTTCGAGTTTTCGGCTTAGTCCGTCTGCGGTTGTTACGAGTGTGATGGTGTTTTGTGCCTCTCTTACTAACATATCGAGATGGTTGTGGATGTTTTGTCGGCCTTTTAGTGCTCCAGATAGGTTTGATGGTTCTATGTATTTAATCCCGTCTGTGAAAAGTCCGCTTAGTTCTTCGAGGACGTCGTTGCCCTTTAGTTTTTCTAGTCTTTTTGATTTTTCATTTGCTGTGATTACGAGGTTCTTTTTTACTCGTTCGATTACTTCTTCGGGTTTTAGTGCTATGAATTTGATTGGTTTGCCGAGTTTCATGACTATGAAACCTTTTTTTTCTAATGATTCTAAGATGTCGTATGTTCGGGAGCGTGGGACGTCAGAGATTGATGATAATTCGCCGGCGGTTGATGTTCCTCTGGATAGGAGTGCGGTCCAAACTTTTACCTCGTAAAGATTGAGGTCGAATATTTTTCTTAGTCGGCTTAAAAATTCCTCTTTGACAATCATAATAGTTTTAATGTTGAATAGTATTTAAATGTTTCTTCAGATTGTTTCGGTAATGAGGAGTGAAAACTTTTTTTGTCGACGCTGTTAAATTTTGTTGAATTTAATGAAGAAGGCTTTGTTTTTTATTTTTCCTTCTTCGGAGTGACTAAACTTTTTGTTAGATTTGCTTAGTGAAATTGTTTTTGCACCGACTCTTTCTTGGATTAAATCTATTTGAGATTTTAGGTTGTTGTTGAAATCTGAGGATATTTCTAATTCGATAAAGTCTGATTTGACGAGCCCTGCTTTTTTTCTTAGGCTTTGAATTTTTCTGGAGATTTCTCTTGCGAATCCTTCGTCTTCGAGTTCGGGGGTTATTTTTGTGTCGAGGGCTACTGTTATCTCTTCGTTGGTTTTGAAATTTTTGATTTCGATGTCTTTGATGTTGAGTTGGTCTTTTATTATTTCTTTAAGTTCTTTGTCTATTTTGATTGGGGCTTTGATTTGAGCCTTTGCTAGTGGCCATTTTAAACTGATTTGTTTTTTGTCTCTTTCTCTTAATCCTTGGGAGACAATCCATCTTGTGATTCTTATGTCATCTGTGATTTCTTCATTTATTAATTTTTTATTTGTCTTTGGATATTTTTCTAAGTGGACGGATTTGTCTTTGCCGTTTAGGTCTTGGTAAATTTTTTCTGTTGCGAATGGGAGAATTGGGGCTAGGATTTTTGTTATTTTTTCGAGGACGTATCTTAGGGTTTTTCTTGCGGATTCGTCGTTGTTATTAAACCTGTCTCGTGAGTTTCGGATGTACCATGTCGAGAGGTCGTTGATGTATTCTTTGATGGAGGAGCAGGCTTTTACTGTGTTGTATTTTTCGAGGGCTTCTTGGACGATTGAGTTTAGTTCTTCGGTTTTTGAGATTATCCATTTGTCCATTAAGTTGTTTGATTTTTTGTAGACTTTGTCGTTTTTTTGTTTGTAGTCTTGGTAGAAGCTTGAGATGTTGTATAAGAGGACGGTGATTTTTTTGTAGGTTTCTTCTAAACCTTTTTCTGAGAAGTTTAAATTTTCTGCGTTCATGACTGGGGACGCTAATAGGTAGAATCTTAAAGTGTCGGCGCCGTATTTGTTTATGACTTCTAGTGGGTCTGGGTAATTTTGTAGTGACTTTGACATTTTTTTCCCGTCTTCTGCGAGGATTGTTCCAGTTGTTAGGACGTTCTCGAATGGGATTTTGTCGAAGAGAATTGCGGATAGCGTTATCATGTAATAAAACCATGCTCGTGTTTGCCCAATGTATTCTGTTACGAATTGGGCTGGGAAGTTTTTTTCGAAGTATACTTTATTCTCGAATGGGTAGTGAAATTGTGCGAAAGTCATTGAGCCGGATTCGAACCAGCAGTCGAGAACTTCTGGAATTCTTGTGTATTCTTCGTTGTCTATTTTTAGTTTTATATTGTCCAATGTATCTTTGTGCAAATCGGTTATTTTTTTGTTTGTTAGAGAGTTTATTTCTTTGATTGAACCTACGACTTTTATTTTTCCCGATGGTGATTTCCATATTGGGATTGCGGTTGCCCAGTATCGGTTTCGTGTTATGTTCCAATCTGGGGCGGTTGAGATATTGTGTTGCATTCGACCTTCTTTGAGGTGTTCGGGGAACCAGTTTATTTTGAGGTTTAGTTTTAGGAGTTTGTCTTTGATTTTTTGGATGTCGACGAACCACGCTGGAAGGGCTCGGTAAATTAATTTGGTGTCGCATCGGTAGCAGAATGGGTATTCGTGTTCTTCTTTTCTTGAGGAGATTGCTTTGTTTGCTTTTTTTAGGTCGATGACTATTTGTTCATTTGTGTCGTGGACTAATTGTCCTTTGTATTCTTTTATTTCTTTTGTGAATTTCCCGTTGTCATCTACTGGCTGTACCATTGGAATTTTATATTCTCGGCAGATTGCGTTGTCGTCTTCGCCGAATGCTGGTGCGGTGTGGACGATTCCGGTTCCTTCTTCGGCTGTTACGAAATTTCCTAATATGAATTTGAATGAGTTTGGGTTGTCTTTGAAGTAAGGAAAGAGTGGTTCGTATTTTTGGTTTTCTAGTTCTTTTCCTTTTATTTCTTTTGTGATTTCGTATTCGTCTTTGGATTTGTAGAATTTTTTTATTAGGTCTTTTGCTAGGAGGTAGGTGTTGCCGTCGTCTTTGTCTTTGACATATGCGTATGTTAGTTTTGGGTTGACTGTTAGTGCGAGGTTTGAGGGGAGGGTCCATGGGGTTGTTGTCCAGGCGAGTGCGTAAATATTTCCTTCGGAAATATTTCGCTTGTCGCTTGTCGCTTGTCGCTTGTCGCTGTTGGTTAGTTTGAATTTTACAGTTATCGTTAAGTCTTTGATTATTTTGTAGGAGTTATCCATTGCGATTTCAGATTTTGCTAGAGGGGTTGCGCAGTGTGGGCAGTACATTAGGATTTTTTCGCCTTCATATAGGTAGCCTTTTTCGTAGAGTTGTTTGAATGCCCACCAGACTGATTCGATGTAATTGTTGTCCATTGTTTTATAGCCTCCTTGCCAGTCTACCCATCGACCTATTCTGTCGATTTGTTTTTCCCATTCTTTTGCGTATGAGAGAACTTTTGACCGGCAGTAATCATTGAATTTCTTTATTCCCATTTTTTCGATTCCGTCTTTTGATTTTATTCCGAGTTCTTTTTCGGCGATTGATTCTATTGGAAGTCCGTGGCAGTCCCAGCCCCAGTTTCGCTTGACGTATCGGCCTTGCATTGTGAAAAATCTTGGGAATGTGTCTTTTAGGAATGAAGGAAGAAAGCTTCCGTAGTGTGGAAGTCCGGTTGCGAAGGGTGGGCCATCGTAGAAGATGTAGGGCTTGCCTTTTTCTGTTTGTTTTAATGATTTTTCAAATGTCTTGTCTTTCTTCCAGAATTTTAGAATTTCGTCTTCCGTTTCTGAGATGGATGTCATAGTTTGGTTTAGGGAGAAGGATATTTAAGATTATTGAATAGGGTTATTTTTTGGATTGTGAGAGTTTGCCGATATAGAGTGTTGCGAGGACTGCGATTATTGTGACGAGGACTGCGTATGTAAGCATTGCTATAATTGAGCTTTGTTCGCCGAAGATTTGTTTGAAGATTCCTTGGATTGCGGAGTTCCAGGCGAGGGCGGCGATAAGTCCGAATGCTCCGGTTATTAGTGTTGCGAATTTTTCGGTTACTTCGTTTCTCATAGATTATTAGAGTTAAGTGTTCTTTAAATATTCTTCTTCTATGTGATTGAGTTTTGCTGGGATAATTAGACAGAATGGAAGCTTTATTCGCTGTTCGCTGTTCGCTGTTCGCTTGTCGCTTGTCGCTTGTCGCTTGTCGCTTGTCGCTTGTCGCTTGTCGCTTTTGAGATTTTCTGGAGTATCGTAGAATATTTTTTGGTTGTTGGTTCCGGCGTTTGAGATTGCGATGATTTTTTGTTTTAGGGGAATTGATTCGTTTAACTGATTGATTGCTTCTTTGATTTCGAGTCCGATGTCGGTTAGGATTAGGGTGTGGGCTTGGATTGATTGGTTTTGTTTGATTACGTCGGCGAAGGATTTTGGTTTGTTGGTGTGTTCTTTCCAATTTGGCATTGATGTTGTTTTGCCGAATTTGTAGAGGGAGAGTCCGGTTTCAGCGACGGTTGTTAGGATTGATGCGTTGTGGAAGATTTTGTAGGGGATGTTTTGTTTTTTGGCTGCGAGGATTAGTTGGATGTGGGTTGTTGCTGAGAGGGCGTCGCCGTAGATCAGGAGGGCTATGTTTTTTGTTTTGGCTTCTTTTATTATTTGTTCGGATTCTAGTTTTTGTCTGTCTATTGGCTCGGCGTTTATTTTTTTGATGTCGTAGGGGAAGTTTACTGTGTAGTTTTCGAGGTAGATTTTGTCTGATTGGTTTATGGCTTCTTGAGCTTCGGCTGTTAGTGAGTTTTGGTTCATTCCTAGTCCGATTAAAAAAAGGTTTCCTTTTTTTGATGCTTGTCGCTGGTCGCTTGTCGCTGGTCGCTTGTTTTGTTTCATGGTTTTTTTTCTGGGAAGGCGATTGATTCGAATCCGCAGTCTTGTCATTTATGTGTTGCTATGAATCCCA
>Ga0265594_1001202_pt1 | contig 20327 bp, 20 predicted proteins | sample saktaG_11_FD_190147 | JGI IMG/M metagenome (GOLD analysis project Ga0265594, IMG submission 190147) | Saline water microbial communities from Sakinaw Lake, British Columbia, Canada - sak_2011_5_24_80m | ecosystem: Environmental > Aquatic > Non-marine Saline and Alkaline > Saline ... | reverse complement strand
ATAATTTCCTCAATAATTACATTTTTATTTCTTATTTTTAATATTATAAGTTTAATAAGTGGAAATATTTTACTTGGCAAATTTATATTGTTTTTAATAGTTTCTATATTAATTTTTAGCATAATTTATATCCTCCTTGAATTTGTAGAAAAATTTCCAAAAAAAGCTTTCATATCAACTTTTGCAATATTTATTTTAGGAATTTTATTTTCAAGAATTTCCTCAAGTTCTATTCTTAATGGAGAAAACTTTTTATCAAAAGCTTTTTTCTTTATTTCTTTTTTATTTTTTGCAGTTTCTTCAATATATATTTATTTTAAATCAAATTGGGAAATAGAAACAAAATGGATTTTTATTGCTGCTTGGATGGTTCCAATGTTACTTTCTGTTAGGTCTGCTGTTAGAGTTTTCTTTGCAATTGTTCCTTTTATCTCTTTTATAGTCCCTTTAACTTTTTTTGAGATTGGAAAATATGCTAAAAAAAACAAAGATGATTTAATCAAATTGCTTGTTTGGACTATCTTAATTCTTTTAATTATTGGATTTGTTTTTACTATGGTTTCACATTATAAAATTGTGAAATCCCAAGCAGAAAGCCAATCTCCATCGTATAATTTAGATTGGCAAAAAGCTATGGAATGGGTTAGAAAGAATACCCCTGAAAAATCAATATTCTTACATTGGTGGGATTATGGTTACTGGGTTCAAACAGGGGGTCAAAGACCTACTGTTGCAGATGGGGGGCATTCTCAAACAGGTTTTGGAGACCACTTAATTGGACGTTATGTTTTAACAACCCCTTATCCAGAAACAGCAAAAAGTTTTATGAAGACACATAATGTTTCTTACCTCTTAATTGATCCAACAGATATTGGAAAATATCCTGCATATTCTTCTATTGGGAATGATAAAGAAACAAATGATAGGTCTTCTTTTATAGTAACATTCCTTTCAAATCCTTCAGAAATTCAAGAAACAAAAGAAGGAGAAATTAGATTTTACAATGGAGGGATTGTCTTAGATGATGATGTTTTTTATGAAGACAAAGGTGAAAAAATTTTGTTTGCAAAAGAGGATTCTATTTTAGGAGGGATAATTCTTGAAAAAATTAGTGGAAATTATGCACAACCAATTGGGGTATTTATAAAAAACAATAATCAGTATAAAATCCCATTAAGATACTTATTTATTGGGGGGGAATTAAGAGATTATGGTAAAGGTATTGAATCTATAGCTTATATCTATCCAAACTTATATTCTTCTTCAAGTGGGCAGCAAATAGATGCTGAAGGTGCAGCAATATATTTATCTGAAAAAACTAAAGATAGTTTAGTTGTAAAATTGTACCTAATGGGGGACCCCTTAAGTGAATACCCTGAGATGGAATTAGTTCGTGAAGAATCTCCATATCCTTTTAATTTTTATTATCAAGGATTTAGAGGCCCGATAAGAATTTGGAGTGTTGACACTAAAAATATGACAAATATAATTACTCACGAAGAGTTTAAGAGAATTTCTGGAGAATACGGAGAATTTGATGATTTAATTTTTACTAAATAAAGTTTAAAAGGAAAGATTAATTTTTTGATAAATGAAAAAACAAAAAATAGCCTTATTCCATCCTTGGATAAAATCTTGTGGAGGCGGAGAAAAGGTCGTTTTAGAATTATTAGAAAAGTCAAAACATAATTTTGATGTTTATACTTGGGTTTATGATGAAAAAAATACTTTTGAAGAGTTTAAAAGATATAAAATTAATATACTTGCCCCAAAATTTGTAAAAAAACTTTCTAAACTTCATCTTATGCGAGGTTTATTTCTTCTAATAAGCTTGTTTAAAAAGATCCCTTTAAAAGAATATGATAAATTTTTAATTTCTACTTCAGGAGTTGGAGAATTTATAACTTTTAGAAATTACAAAAAAGGACAAACTCATTCTTATATACACACCCCCTTAAGAGAAGCTAATAAAAAAATTGTTAAATGGAATTTAGAAAATAGATATCGTTCATTTTTTAAAAAACAAATTTATCTAGTTGCAGTAAAAGTTTATAGAATTTTTGAGAAAAGGGCTTGGAAAAAGTTAGATGTAATTATCTTTAATTCAGAATTAAGCGAATCTCGTGCAAAAGAACACTCTCTTATCAAAAACCAAAAAACATGTATAATTCCCCCACCAATAAGTTTTTCTAAGTTTAAAAAGGCTAAAACAAAAACTGGGAAGGTTTTTGTATATGTTTCCAGATTAAACCCCCCAAAAAGGCAGGATTTGTTAATTGAAGCTTGGAAATTATTTTCTGAAAAAAATAAGGGGTATAAATTAATTTTGATTGGAACCCCAGATAATAAAAAGTACCATGAGAAATTATTAAATTTATCTAAAGAGGAAAAATCCATAGAAATTAAATCAAATGTTTCAAATAAGGAACTAAAAAAATTAATTTCAGAATCTTTTGCAGGATTATTTTTAGGTTATCAAGAAGATTTCGGGATTATCCCCTTGGAGATAATTTCTGCAGGGAAACCCCTCCTTGCAACAGATGAAGGAGGATATGTTAAATTAATTAAAGACCATCCCTTATTCCATAAAATAAAAGAGAGGCACAATTCAAAAGAAATGATTGAAGAAATTGCAAAAGAGTTAGGAAATCTTGTAAAAGAAAATTATTCCAAAATTATTCCAAGAAAAATTAAATTGAATAATTTTATAAAAGAAATTGACGAGGTCTTAGGAAAATGAAAAAAACAGCAATAGAAAAAAATATCGAATACTCAAATAAATTTATTCAACCAATTAAAAATCCTGTTGTTCCTCTTGAAATAAAAGAAATCATAGAAAAAGAAAAGGTTAAATCACTTATAGATTTGGGGTGTGGAGATGGGATTTTAATACATGCTATAAAAAGGGGATTTCCAAAAATAAAAATAACTGGCATAGATATTTCTCCTAGAAGAATAAATGGGTTAAAAGAAAAATTTTCAGAAGGAAAATTTTATGTGAGAGATGTTTGCAACACAAAAATTAAAAAGAAATTTGATTTAGTGTATTCTTCCCAAGTTATAGAGCATGTTTCTTCAGATGAAAAAATGGTTATAGAAATAGCTCGATTGCTTAAAAAAAACGGGATTTTATTTTGTTCCTCTGTAGTAAAAAAAAGGTGGGCAATTTATAAATATAGAAACAACGGAAAATTTGTTTTAGACCCCACTCATGAAAAAGAATATAAAACCCCAAAAGAATTTCTTGATTTATTCAAAAAAGATTTTAATTTAATTAATTGTTCAATATCTCAAACATCAAGAAGAAAATTTGGAATTCAAATAAAAATACCGGGATTTTATGAAATCCAAGGGGTTTGGAGGAAGAGATGAAAAATAAAATTAAAGTATATTTGCAATACCCTTTATTTAGATCGGATTCTCAGTATTATAAATCAATTCTTGACAATCCTCCAAAAGGAATTTTTTATAAAACTAATCAGAAAAATCCGAGAATGATTGCAGAGAAAGGGCAATTAAATAAATCGAAAATGTTTAAAAAAGCAATTAGATTTTTTTTAAATAAAACTCGAATTCCGTTCCCAAGTGCTTTTTATGTAAAAAATTCCAAGGAATATGATTTAATTCATTGTGCTCATTGTTTATGTTTAAACAATAAACCTTGGGTTGCAGATTTTGAAATTATTTGGCAAATGTGGGGGGGCGTAAAATTAACCCCCCTTAGAAAATTTTTTGTTAAAAGATTAATTCTGTCTAAAAATTGCAAAAAAATAATGCCCTGGTTAGAAAGTACAAAAAAACAGATATTAGAACACTTTCCTGAAGTAGAAAATAAAATAGAATTATTGCCCTATGCTATGCCCCCTATAAAAATAAAGAAAAAAAAATCTAAAAAAATTAACTTACTTTTTACTGGAAGATATTTTTTTCAAAAAGGAGGATTACATGCTTTAGAAGTTATGGACCGCTTGACTAAAAAATATCAGAATGTTTATGGAATTTTCATTTCTGATGTTCCAAAAGAAATCTTAGACAAATATTCTAAAAATAAAAAAATTAAATTTAGCGGACTTGTTTCTTTTGAAAAAATAATAAAAGACGTTTACCCAAATTCAGATATTTATGTATACCCTGGATATACTGATTCTTTAGGATTTACATTTATAGAAGCCCAAGCATGCGGAATACCTGTTGTAACAGTTGATGGTTATGCAAGAAAAGAAGTTGTCCAAGATGGAAAAACAGGGCTTATAATTCCCTTAAAAAAAGAAATAGATTATAATAAATTAGATGAAAATATTATTAGAAAATTAGAAGAAAAGGTTTCTTTATTGATAGAAAATAAAAAACTTAGAGAAAAAATGGCTTCAGAAGGGAAAAAAATTATAAAGGATGGAAAATTTTCTATTAAAGAAAGAAATAAAAAGTTGAAAAAGATTTATAAGGAAGCTCTAAAATGAAAAGATTAAATGTTGGTTGTGGAAGAGATATAAGGAAAGGATGGATTAATTTAGATATGGAAAAGTATGAAGGAATTGATGTGGTTCATAATCTTAATAAATTTCCTTATCCATTTAAAGATAATACTTTTGACAGAATTTGGGCTTCTCAAATAATAGAACATTTAGAGAATCCTTATAATTTTGTTAAAGAACTATGGAGGATTGCCAAACCTGGAACAGAAATAAATATAGGAACTGTGCATTTTTCTGCACCAAATGTTTGGGGTGACCTTACACATAAAAGACCCTTTCAATCAGACTCTTTCAACTGTTTTAATATAAAATACAAAGATAAAAATTATTTTAGTTTAATAGATAGCAGTCCAGAATTTTTTCATGTTAATTCACGAATTTGGTTTAGATATTTTTTCAAACCATTAAGATACATTGTTAATATAAATAGATACACTCAATTAATTTATGAGAGGTGGTTTTCTAGCCTCTTTAGGGCAGATGGAATGAGTTTTGATTTGGAAGTTATAAAAAACAAAGAAGATGCAAAAATTAATAATCCCAGTAGGGTGGTTTATGAAACTGATAAAAATTATCAGAGTAGAATTAAGAGAAAAATTTCTGAAAAAGAACTACAGGAACTCTATAATAATCAAACTACTTTTTTTAAGGATTTAAAAAAGAATTCTAAAAAATGAAAACAATTTGTTTAATTTCTGGTTCATCTCCTAAATTTTTAGGGGGAATTAGTCTTTACCAAAGAAATTTAATTGAATATGCTAAAAAGAAAAAATTAGATTTAGATTTTACATGGATTTATCCTGGGGGAAGAGATAGAGAATATAATTTAGAAGGAATTAAATGTATTGAACTTAAATCTTTCAGATATCCTATTTTAAAAGAATTTAATTTTGCTAAAAAAGTTGAAAAAGTTTTAGAAACAGGAAAATTTGATATTATTAATACACATGCAAACTGGGGATATTGTATGAAGGAATATATAAAAAAGAAAGACCAAAAAATAATTCATACCTATCATGGGGTAACTTTCTCCTATATGAAAATTCAGTTTGAAAAGTTTGGTTTTCTTAAATATCTTTTTTACCCTCTTTTACCTCTTTTTTATCTTATTGAAAAACCTCCAATAAAAAAAGCAGATAAAATAATTTGTGTTTCTGAGAAAGTTAAAAGAGGATTAGAACAATTATATGGAAAAAGAGGGAACCTTAAAGTGATTAGAACAGGGATTAATTTACCTCAATTTAAAAAATTGTCAAAGGAGAAATCAAGAAAAAATTTATGGTTAGAAAGAGAAAAAATTTATGGGTTGTATTCTGGACGAGGAGGATATTGGAATAAAGGCCTTGATAGAGCAATTTCATTGGGAAAAGAACTATATAAAAAAAATAGAGAATTTAGATTAATTGTAATTGGTGCAGATAAAAACAAATGTAAGAAATATTTACAAGAAGAGTTTGTAATTTATAGAGGTATAATCGAAAGAAAGGACATTTCAAAATACTATTCTACTTGTGATTTTTTCTTCTTCTTATCAAGATATGAAGGGGGGGCTCCAACTTTAGCACTATCTGAAGCTATTGCTTCGAAATGCTTAGCAATTTGCTCAAAAGACTCAAATCCAGAGATTTTAATAAATGAAAAAGATTGCTTAATTTTGGAAAAGTATAGGAAAGAAGAAGCTGAAAAAATATTTAATTTATTAATGAACAAAAAAAAGATTAATTCTATGAAAAATTCTGCAAAAAATGAAATAAAAAATCTTTCTTTAAAAAAATTTGGGGGAAAATATTTTGAGGTTTTATTAAAATAAACATGTTCTCAAATGCAATTAATCTTAAAAAGGTATTTTTTCTTTCAAAACAATGAAGCATTTAGACATTGAACTTATTCATCCACCTCACCCCCAAGCACTAGAAGATAGATTAGATGCTCCATTAGGATTATTATATATAGCTTCAAATTTAGAAAGAGCTGGATATAATGTAAGAGTAAATGATTTATCTGGGATACCAGAAAAAGATTGGAAGATAGGATATGCAGATATTTATGGCACCACTATATATGCCCCAACAATGAATATTTCTGAAAAAATTGCTAAAATTACTAAAAAGGTAAATCCTTCTTCAAAAATTGCTGCTGGAGGAGCACACCCAACTGCAATCCCTTTCCAAATGAGTTCTATTTTTGATATAATTGTAATTGGAGAAGGAGAATTGGCATTTTTAGATATATTAAAAGATTTCCCAAACAACAAAAGATATTACCAAAGAAACTTGGAAAGAAATTTAGATATTTATCCTCATCCTGCATATCATTTAATTAATCCATTTAGTTATAAAAGAACTATTGGGGGGAGACCTCTTTGACCATACTTACTTCAAGAGGATGCCCTTTTAGATGCTCTTTCTGTGGATTAGATAAAACCCATAAAGTTGTTAAGCAGAGGTCTCCTAAAGCAGTTGCAAAAGAAATTGAAGAATTAAAAGAAAAATATGGGATAAGAAAATATAATTTTCAAGATGATATATTCACTATAAATAAAAAAAGATTGTATGAAATGCTTGAATTATTTAAACCCTTAGATATAGGGTTTAGAGCTTTTGGGAGAGCAGGCATTAATACAAAAGAAGATTATGTGCAATTAAAAGAAGCTGGATGTGATATGCTTGTATGGGGAATTGAAAGTGGTTCTCAAAGAATATTGGATAGAATGAATAAAAAAGCCACAATACAAGATAATAAAAATGTGATTAAATGGGCAAAAGAAGTAGGAATTACTTCTAGAACTTTTTTTATTTTAGGGTTTCCAGGAGAAACTGAAGAAACAATTGAAGAAACAAAAGCATTTATAGAGGAAACAAACCCAGATCAATTTTTTATAAGTAATTTTGTTCCTTATCCAGGTACAGATGTTTGGAATAATCCAAAAAAATATGGGGTAACTAAAATATATGCTGATTTTGAAAATTATTATCAAGTAGACAAAACTTATTCTGGTTCAGTAAATATAGAAACAGAATTTTTAACGCCAGAGAAGTTTAAAGAATTAGAAATAAATTTTAGAGAATGGATAATTAAAAGAAAATGGGGAGGTCCTCTTTTGAAATCTGAAGAAGAAATTAAAAAAAAAGGGATAAATAAATTAAAGATAATTAAATCAACTCTTGAAAAAGAAATAATCCTGAAAAAAAAGATATAGAAAAAAAGAAATATTTTTGAGGGGTTAGAAGATTAATTTTAAAAGCAAACAAATCCTTTTTCCAACATGAATAAAAAAAACACAAAACTTAAGAGGAACTTGCCTAAAGTGGTTGCAATAGTTACAACGATTAACCTTGATAAAAAACACACAAGATTTATTAAAGAATGCTTGGAGAAATTACAAAAAACTAATTATGACAATTTAATAACTTATGTTTTAGATAATGGTAGTCCAAAGAAAATTCATGAATTTATTAAGAAAAAGTTCTCTTGGGTAAAATTTATTTTAAAGGATAGAAATTTAGGATTTGCAATTGGAAATAATCTTGTTATAAAAATTGCATTGAAAGAAGAAAATCCAGATTATATAATTTTGTTAAATGATGATAATGTTTTTATTGATCCTTCTTGGTTAAAAATTATGATCAATGAAGCAGAAGCTAAACTTTCTACGGGAGTAATTGGATGTAGGAATCTTTATCCTAATAAATCAGATCAATGGATTGCCAAAAAAGGAAAACTTTCTTTTTTTAAGATTCCAGGACATAAAGAAAAAAGCAAGGAGATATACAAAACTCAAATAGTAAATAATATTGTGGGAAATTGCTTTTTAATAAAAAGAGAGGTAATTAATAAAATAGGTCTCTTAGATGAAAAGCTTTCTCCTTTTTATGGGGAAGAAACAGATTTTTGTTTAAGAGCTCAAAAAGCAGGTTACAAAAATTTGTATGTCGGAAAAACGTACATCATTCATCACAGAGATCAATCAATTAGTTTATTTAATGAAGATGAAATTTGGTTTATTCAATTAAAAAATGCGATTCGTATGGAATGGTTAAATTATTCTTTACTTAAAATTTTAAAAAGTTCTTTTTCTCATTTCCTCTCTTGGATTTTTACAATAAAAAACAAAAAGCTTGTCTTAAGAAAAAATATTTTAAAAAAACTAAGATTATTATTTAAAGCGTATTTCATAAATTTTAATAATTTAAAAGAAATTACAATTAAACACAAAAAAAGAAATTCTTGGGAAAAAATTTAATTTTTTATTTACATTGATCTTTCCGACCAGGGTTTAGGTGTATTGTTAGTTACAATCTCCACAGGCAAATGGTAATCAAAGGTTCTTGGTCCTCTTTTTTTAACCCACTCAACCATTTCTTCAAGTCCTTTTCGCAAAGAATATTTGGGATTAAATCCAAAAAGTTTCTTTGCCTTATTTGCACTACAATTAGCATCTTGTACTTCTTGAGGGCGTTCAGGAAGATACTCTGGTTTCAAATCAAATCCAATTATGTCAGCAATTGTTTCTGCTAAATGGTTAATTGTAACAAATTCATTATCAGGCCCGATATTAATTATTTCTCTTGATGCAAGAGGATTGAAACCCAAATCAGAAAGTAAAGGAATATCATCTTTAATATAAGAAAAACATCTTCTTTGAGTTCCATCTCCATATATTTTCGGTTGTTCTCCCATTAACATTTTATTAATAAAAATTGCAGCAACATTTCTATAAGGATCATCATATTTTTGTTTTGGCCCATAAATATTATGGGGAACTGCAATAGAATAATCAAATCCGTGAATTCTAGCCATTAATTGAGTTAAATCTTCTGCTGCCACTTTTGCTATAGCATATGGATCTTGAGGCCTTGTATTCATCTCTTCTGTAAAAGGTGTTTGATTCATACCATATCTTGCCATACTTGAACAAAAAATGAATCTTTCCCCATTGTTTTGTGTAAATGCTGATAGTGTAGCAGAAGTCGCCTGAAATACAGAATTAGTTACCATTGAAGGAGAGAATACACTCAATCCCTCATATGGGTGGGCTGCACAATGATATAATATGTCAACGCCCTTTGTTATTTTCACCATTCTATCTAAATCATTACAATCCACTTTGTAAAATTCTAAATCTTCATGAACATTGTCTTCATAGCCTCCGATAAGATTATCATTTCCCTTAACTTTGTGGCCCTCAAGAATTAATTTTTCTGCTAAATGACTTCCTAAAAATCCTGCAACTCCTGTAATAAAAATATTTACCATAGAGAATGGTAATGGAAGGATTTTATAAAGATTATTGTTATCCAATCCCCTATATTACCTAATCCTATTTCTTTTTCTTAGATAAATATAGTGATCGCCTATTATTTTTTATTAACATAAGTTTTATAATGATATTGTAATTTAAATTAAAATGCCAATTAAATTAATAACTTTAAATATTGAGGGAAGAAAACATTTGAAAAGGGTTATTCCTTTTTTAGAAGAAGAAAATGCAGATGTTATATGCCTACAAGAAGTTTTTGAAAGAGATTATTTAGAAATAAAAAATAAACTAAATTTAAATGGTTCTTATTCTCCGATGTCTAATCGTACTACACCTAATAAATACTATGATCAATTGTTTGGTAAATGGGGCGTTTGTTTATTAACTAAATTAAAGGAATTTGAAATTGAGGAATATTATTATCGTGGAAAAGGAGATTCCCCCCAATTTCACAATATTTGGAGTGATGATAGAGTTTTGGTTTATGGGACTTTTAAAAAGAATGATAAAAAATATTTAATTGGAACAACTCATTTTTGTTTTACTCCGGATGGACAAGCAGACAACGACCAAAGAAAATATTTTAAGAAATTAATTTCTTTCCTAAAAAAATTTAATAATTTTATATTGGCAGGAGATTTTAATGCCCCAAGAGGGAGAGAAATCTTTACTAAGTTTACAAAATATTTTAAAGATAATCTTCCAAAAGAGACAACTTCTACTCTTGATACAAAATACCATCAAATGAAAAACCTAAGATTAGTAGTAGATACTATTTTTACAAAAGGCACATACTCTGTGGAAAATATTAAATTAATCAAGGGGTTAAGTGATCATAAAGCCCTTGTTGGGAAAATAAATTAGTTCAATTTAATACGCAAAAATATTTGCAAATATGAACAAATTTCTTATCTAATTACTAAATTTGAAGGGAAACAGACTCACAAACATCACAAATTGTGAATACTTTTTTATCATTTTTCCTTTTTGAAAACCTACTTCTTGCAGAAACATATTTTTCATTATTCCACACTTCTTTTAAGCTATGATTTAAAAGATTTCCAAAATCTGTTTTTTCATCATATAATGCACAACAAGGAGAAGTTGTTCCTTCTGGATTGATAAAGAGGTATTTGAAAGGATATGCACAAGCACCTTTAGTATTTATTGTTGAAGACGCTTCTTCAGGAGTGCCTTCAAATTTTTCAGAAACCCATTCGTCAACAAGTTTCTTATTTAATTTCCAACCTTTTCTTCTAATTAATTGACTTATCCTTAGATAAAGAAAATTTATTTTTATTCCCAACTCTTCCGCAATCTTTTTCGCTTTATTTATATCTTTTTCATTTTTCTTGGAAATCAAATATTGCCAAACGAGCCTAGGATAAGGCGAATTCAATTCTTTCTTTTTTTTAATTATTTTTCTAAGGTTTTCTAAAACTTTGTTAAAATCTCCTCCTTTTCTATATTTCCCATATGTTTCTTGGGATGCCCCATCAAGAGAAATAACCATCTTGTCTAACTTTAATCGTACAATTGCATCTATCATTTCATCAGTCATAAGATTAAGGTTTGTGCTCAACAAAACACCAACTTTATTTTTTTTAGTATATTCTATAATTTTAAGAATATCTTTATTCAAAAAAGGTTCTCCCCAATTGTATAAATTAACAACAAATGCATATTTCTTTATTTTGTTGAAAACATTTTTGTAATCTTCAAAAAACATAAATTTCTTTTTGCGATCAGAACAATTGATGCCTGTGGGACATAGGGGGCATTTTAAATTACAAAAATTTCCTATGTCAATTCCATATGCAGAAGGAAAAGAATTCATTTTTATTCTCTTTAATTTGTATTCATAAATATTATATAAAGCATTGAATAATTTTTTCAAGGTAAAATTTTGTGAATATGAAAGATAATTTTTATATAGGAAAATATAATATATTCTTTTTTTTAATTCTTTAAATTTATTCATATGGAATAAAATTTGTTGTTGTTTAAAAAATCTTTGTTTAACAGAAAGAGATAAAAACAAAGAAGTATATTAAATTAAATGGGGCCTAAAATAAGTGTTTTAACAACTGTATATAATGAAGAAATTTTTATTAAAGAAACTATAAAATCTGTTTTAAATCAAACTTTGAAGGATTTTGAATATATTATCATTGATGATGGAAGTACTGATAACACAAAAAAGGTAATTAAAAGGTTCAAGGATAAAAGAATAAAATATTATTATTCTGGGAAAAACAAAGGACATACTAATCTTAATAGTGTTGCTAATTTTGGGTTGAAGAAATGCAAGGGAAAGTACATTGCAAGAATAGATGCAGATGATATTTGTTATCCTGAAAGATTAGAGATACAACATAATTATCTTGAAAAGAATAAAAAAATATTTATGATTGGAACTTCCTGTGATATAATAGATAAGGGGGGGAAAATTATTGGAGAGGTTATAAAAAAAAGTTATCCTTCCATTTTATATCGTTATCACATAATTAATTCAAATCCATTTATTCATTCAAGCATTATGTTTAGAAATAAAGGAATTTTATATCCCTCTTGGCAAGATTTTTATTTTTATCATCGTATGGTTGTGGAGAAAAGAAAAATAAAAAACATCCCTCAGAAATTGGTTCAACATAGAACCAATCCTCATGGAATAACAAATAGAACAAGTGACATTTCAAAGAGTAAATATGGAAAGTTTTATGAAAAGTGAAAAAAATATTAGACGTTGGTTGGGGTGCAGAAAAGATTGAAAATTTAGTTTATGTAAACCACACAACAATTAACAAAATTCTCAATAAACATAACTTAACAGAACCTACAAAAAGAAAAAAGAAACGAATTAAATATATTCGTGGAGCAATCCATAGCCCAACAACTCAAGGAAAGGTTGAAAGATTATTTCAAACTTTCAAAAGAGAATTTTCTTTTTGTAATAATGATGTTGAACTTTGGAGAATGAGGTATAACCATTTTAGACAACACACAAGCTTGAATAATAAAACTCCTGATGAAATTATAATGATTTTAGTTTATTGTTTTAGGGTAGGACATATGTCCCTTGCTTGCACATTCAAAAAAATTATGGAAAAAGTTAAATAGTCTTAATTTAATAAATTTTTATGGACAAAATTATTTTATTTGGTGCAAGTGGGACCTTAGGAAAAGAATTAATTCAACTTCGGGAATTTATCTCTCCTTCACACAAAGAAATAGATATAATCAATTTTAACCAAACTAAGGAGTACATAGAAAAAATAAAACCTTCTATAATTATGCACTCTGCAGCTCTAGTTGGTGCAAAAGAATGTGAAGAAAATAAAGAAAAGGCATATCAAACAAATGTTCTTGGTACACAAAATATTGCTAAAACTTGTTTGAAGAATAAAATTAAATTGGTTTATATTAGTACAGATAGTATTTTTGATGGAGAAAAAGGAAATTATACAGAAGAAGACATACCAAATCCTTTAAATTATTATTCCTTAACAAAATTATTAGCAGAATCTTTTACAAAAATGCTTGATTCATATCTTATAATAAGAACTTCATTTATTCCTTCAAATTCTTTTCCATATGCAAAAGCTTTTACAGACCAATATACTTGTAGGATGAAAGCAAATGATTTAGCAAAGGAAATAATTTTTGCAGTAAATCATAATCTTGAAGGAATTGTTAATATTACTGGAGAAAAAGATACTTTGTATAATATAATTAAAAAAATTAATCCAAATATTGGAAAGATTACTAGATTAGAGACCGGACTAAACCTTCCTAAAGATTTATCTTTAAATACAAATAAATGGAAAAAGATAAAAGAGGTTTATAGAAATGGGGCTTGAACAATTTGATATACAACAAAAAATTTTGTGGCATCAAGATAAATTACAAAATTGGTTAAAAGGAAAAATGGTTTATCCAATCACAATTGAAATAGATCCAACTAATACTTGTAATGAAAAATGTAGTTGGTGTTGTTGGGAAGATCACAGAAAGTCAAAAGAAACAATGTCTCAAGGACTTTTGGAAAAAGTAGTTAGAAATTTGGGAGAGGTAGGAGTTAAAGGAATTATTTGGACTGGAGGAGGAGAACCCTTATTAAATAAATATGCTGTAGAGAATATGGAATTATCTAAAAATCTTGGGATGGAGAATGGAATGTTCACAAATGGAATACTTCTTACTACAGAAAAAATAAAACCAATAATAAATTCATGTGAATGGGTAAGAATAAGTTTGGGTGCTGCAACTTCAGAAACATTTGAAAAATGCCATGGCACAAAAGATTTTTATAAAATAAAAGAAAATATTAAAGAATTTGTTAAAGTTAAAAAGGAACTTAAAAGTAATATTGCAGTGGGATTAAGCATGATGGTTGATTTTGAAAATTATCATGAATTATATTTAGAAGCAAAGATGGCTAAAGAATTGGGGGTTGATTATTTTCAAGGAAAACCCTTGAATCAAATAGGATCAGAAAATAAAAAATGGTGGAGTAATGAAGTAATTCCTTTATTTAAAAAAGCAAAAATAGAGTTTGAAGATGATAAATTTAAAATTTTAACTGCACAATACACCCAAGATAAATATGGTGATCAAGGATCAAATTTTTTATCAAATATAACACCTTCTTTAAAAGTAATGGATGAAGAAAAAGGAAAATGTTATGTCCATAATTTTGTTACAGCCATAACAGCTGATGGTAGTGTTACATTTTGTAAAAATATGAGAGATAATAAAAAATACAGGTTAGGCAACTTAAAAAAAAATACATTTGAAGAAATATGGAATAGTGATAGAAGAAAAAAAATAATAGAAGAAATTAATTATAAGGGATGTGGAACTTTTTGTCAAAATGGACGATTAAATGAGATGTTAAAATTTATTAAAAATCCAGATCCTAGTAAACATCCTAATTTTTTATAAGAATAACTTTTTTAAAGAGAAAGATATTGATACAAAAATGAAACCTAAAATAAAAATCTCTGTTGTGACAAAAACACATAATCATGGAAAATTTCTTGAAAGATTGTTGGAAAAAATAAAAACTCAAAAAAATTTTAATAATTATGAAATTATAGTTATTGATTCTTCTTCAAAAGATAATACCCTTAAGATTGCAAAGAAATATGGTTGTAGAATTATAAACATTGATCCAAAAGATTTTACTCATGCATATACATATAATTTAGGGGCAAAAGAATCAAAAGGAGAGATAATAATTTTTGCATCAGTAGACATTATTCCAAAAAGTGAATTCTGTTTTTACAACTTAATAAAACATTTTAAAAATAAAAAAGTTGTAGGGGTTTTTGGGAAACAAGAGCCAATGGAAAAATTCAACACTATTGAAGAGTTTAAGACTCCTAAAATGTTTCCAGAAGATCCAAAAAAAGTTGTTGCATTTTTTTCTGCATCTTATGGTGCAATAAGAAGAGAAATTTGGGAGAAATTCAAATTTCCTGAAAATATTCCTTATCAATATATTGGGGGGGAAGACCAAATATGGGCAAAAAATCTTTTAGAAAAAGGATATAAAATAATCTATGAGCCAAAATCTATTGTCAAACATTCTCACAAATACTCTTGGAAGATTAGACTTTATCATGCACACATGATAGAAAAATATGGAAAAGAAGTAAAAAAATGGAATGAAAAAGTTGGAATTCTTATTTACTCAAAAAAAGATTTAGTAAAATATTTAATTAAAAAGAAAGCATATAAAGAATTAATATTTGATTTATTATTTGTGGGTATTTTAATGAGGATAGTTGCATTTTATGGAAAAATAGAAAGACTTTTTAAAAATTCTTTTTCCCTCTAATCTCTTTTAAAAAATCGACCATCCCTAAAAAACTTGTTTTAGCATATTTTCTATTTTTGATTAATCCATAACAAATTCTCATAAGAACTTCCAAAAACCAATATGGATAAGCAATTAATTTATATTTGCTCCATTTCTTTATATAATACCCTCGATTCCTTACCAAATAATAAGCAGAAAAAGGAGATCGCCCTCCCCCTGTAGAATAAGCCACCTTGTGCCACAGTTTTGCACTAGGAACCCAAGAGACTGAGAATCCTGCTTTTTTTGCACGAGTCTGCCATTCTGTTTCTTCAAAATATGCAAAAAAAGAATCTTCTAAAAAACCAATTTTATCTATAACTTTTTTATTGACTAACATTGCAGAACCAATTGCTTGATTAATTTTCATTTTATCTATTTCCTTAGAATCTGGTAATTTATTCCCAATAAGGGAGGATTTCATTGTAAATTTATTTATTTTTACCCCAATTGCCCATAAAACATTTTTTCTATCAAAGAAATAATTCTTAACTCCCAAAATATCTGCTTTATCTTTATTTTTCCATAATTCCTTAAGGAAATTTTTATCCAAAACAACATCATTATTTAAAATCATAATATAATTTCCTTTAGATTTTTTTACCCCAAGATTATAAGATTTACTGCAACCAAGATTTTCTTTGTTTTGAATTAATTTAACAAAAGGAAACTTTTTCTTGAGATATTTAGAAGAGCCATCTGTTGAACCATTATCTACCAAGATAACTTCATAATTTTTGAATGTTTGTTTTTCTAAAGATTTTAAACAATTTTCAGTTACTTTTTTTCCATTCCAGTTTAAGATTATTATTGAAATCATATAATTTAAAACAATAAAGGTTTTAAATAGGTTAAGTTTTTAATTAACATGAAAGAAAAAATAAATTATTATTTAAGAACTTTTAATTTAAATTTAATATGGTCAAATCCCCCAAGAGGATAACAAAAGAATCTTTCAGAAAGAAATGGTTTTATATTTATTAAATAATTGATTACTTTTTTTATTGGTCTAATCCAAAACCAATTTCTACAATTTAGCCAAATCAATTTATTTTCTAAAACTTTAAATTCCACATTACTATAATTTTCCCAACAACTTGATTCAAAATTACCGAAGGTTCCTGCACAAAAAACTCTTTTATGAGTTATGTGTCCCAAAGCCATACACCCAGAATAATGTGGAACTATTATTGTTATCGTTGCATTTGGTTTTGAAATTCTATGTAACTCTTCTACAACTTTTATTGTATTCTCTAAATGCTCTAGAACATTATCCATAAATATTTCATCAAATTGATTATCCTTAAAGGGATATGGAAATTTTTCTAAATTGTGAACCACTTCTGCCCCGTGCTTATCTGTTAAATCTACATTAACCCAGCCTTCCATTATATTTAATCCACAACCCAAGTGTAATTTTTTCATAAGATTTTGAATAAATAATACTTTAAAACTCTTTTCCTTCTTTAATCCAATAATTTTCAAAACAATAAAGATTTTTAAATAACTTATTCTTAAAAAATTTTATGATAGAAAAAATAAATTATTATTTGGATAAATTTTTTGGTTTAGAGACTATTAGGGTAATGCCTAGGGAAGCAATCAAATATGCTAAAAAATACTTCAAAAATAAAAAAATAATTGTCGTTGAAATAGGGGTATTCAGGGGGAAAAACTCAAAAAATATTTTAAAAAGTTTTAATATATCAAAAATTTATCTTGTCGATCCATATATAAACCATGTTGATTGTGAAAGTAATTTAAATGATATGAATATTAAAATTGCAGAAGAAGAAGCAAAGAAAAGATTAGGAAAATTTTCAAATAAAATAGTTTGGGTAAAAGAATTTTCTGAAAATGCTATGAAAAAAATTCCTTCAAATATAGATTTCATTTATGTTGATGGAAATCATGAATATGAATATGTAAAAAAGGATTTAGAATTATATTGGAAAAAGCTAAAAAAAGGAGGGGTTCTGTCGGGGCATGATATTCAATGCTTGGGTGTTTCAAAGGCAGTTCTTGAATTTGCTGAAAAAAATAAACTTGATGTTCATTTTGGGGATAGAAGAGATTGGTGGATTTTAAAATGAAGAAATTAAAAGTACAATTAGATTTTAATATCTCAAAAAAAAGCCTCTCACTTGAACATTCTTTTTTTAATAATCCTCCAAAAGGAATAGAATATTCAAAATCAGAGTTTAAAGGAATAAATAAAAAATCATATTCTTTTCTTGGAAAAGTACATAAACTTTTAATTAAAATTCTTCCCCCTCTAGAAAAATTAGATAAACTCATAATATCATTATTAAGAAAAGAGTCTAAATCTGATTTGATTCATTTTATCTTTCATTTAGGAAACACAAATAAAAAATGTGTAATAGATTATGAACACGCCTATAATTTTATTGATATAAAAAACATAGAAAATAAAGAAAAAACTATAAAGAAATTAAATAAAGGAAATATAAAATATTTGATGCCAATACACAAGGAAGCACTAAAATCTTTCAAATTATTTTTTAAAGAAAAAATAAAAATCCCCGAAGAGATAGTTTATCCAACAATATTTATCCCAGAAAAATTTAGAAAATCTAAGAAAAAGAAAAAGAAAATTATATTTATTTCGACCTCTAATATTTTAACAGATAAGGTTTTTTTAATTAAAGGAGGGTTAGAAACATTACAAGCCTTTAAAAATTTAGCAAAAAAATATTTAGATTATGAATTTATAATTTTAGGTAAAATTCCAGAATATTTAAAGGAAAATTTTCCAAGAAATCTAATTTTGAATGATGGTGTTCCAAGAGAAAAGATGTGGGAATTATTTAATGAATCTCAAATCTTTGTTCAACCCTGTTACCAAGCTCCTGCAATGGCTTTCTTAGAGGCAATGTTTTTTAAATTACCTATAATAACAACAGATTTTTGGGGAAATAAAGAATATGTTGATAATTTAAATGGTATAAGAATTAATTCAAAACAAATAAACCATATAGATAAAAATAATGTCCCTGTATATCCTAAGGAGATTTTGCAAAAAATAATAAAAAACTCCTCTAAAAACGCAAAAAAAATAGAAAAAGCAATTGAAAAATTAATTAAAAATCCTGCATTAAGAAAAAAACTAGGCGAAAACGGGTTTCAAAGAGTATTGAATGGAAAATTTTCAATTGAAGAAAAAAATAAAAAACTAAGAAGGATTTATGAAGAAGCGCTAAAATAAAAATTATTTCTTAATAAGGTCAGAATAATCTTCTTCAATATATTCTTGTAAACAAATTTGCCAAGGCCTCATAATATTTAGCTTTTTAATATTTAGTTTTCGGTTTAATAATCGTTCAGCTGTTGGCCTTTTTGCATAATAAGTATCTTGAAAATAAGACTCATCAACAGGTAGAACTTTTATTTCGTTTTCTCTCCCAAGTATTCTAACTAATTCTTTTGTTACAATCAATCTATTATCGGTCTCATTTCCTGTACATACCATATTGTATAATCCTCTTTCATTTTTTTCTATAAGTAGTTTAACATTTTTTGCAAAATCATATGTATATGTTGGAATTCCTCCACATCCATCAACAACATGCAGTTCTTTATTTCCCTCTCTTATTTGTTGCATAATTTTATTAATGTATTTTTTATCTTTTTTTGGTCCCCCTCCAACCATCCATCCCGCTCTGCAAATTAAATATTCTTTTGCAAACTCTTGTATAGCTTTTTCTCCTAGATATTTTGACCGCCCATATACATTTAGAGGATTTGGAGTATCCCAATCATCATAGATATCTTTTTTTCCATCAAAAATTCCAGCAGTACTAATGTAAAGAATTGGTATGTTAAGGTCATTAGCAATTTTTGCAGCTTTTTCAACAGCAAGAGTATTATTCAAGTATGCATCATCCGGATTATCAGCGCAATATTCTAAATCAGTATGAGCTCCTAAATGAAATAAATAATCTGGTTCAAATTCTTTAACATCTTTTTCATAATTTTCAAAATTTCTAAAATCTAAAAAAGATAGCCATTCACTATTAACATCTTTATCTGTGCATTTCAATTCATAATCTTCTTTGAATATTTTATAAAATGCTTCCCCCAACATTCCCCCGCAACCAGCAATATAAATTTTTTTCATAAAGACAAAAAGAATAATTGTTTTATAAATTTAAGTGTGATTTATTTTATTCCCTTTTCCTAAACCAAACAAAACATCCAAAATAAACAAATCTTGAAATTATTGAAGCAAAACAGACACCTAAAACAGCTTCAAACATCCCAAACCTTAAACCATAACTAATAAAAAGAAAGTTTAAAACAATGTTAATAATTGTTGTTAGGATGATAATCTTAGCCATAATTGCTGTTCTTTTTTGAACGAAAAAATAAGTAGTATACAAACTATTTATTGGTAAGATAATAATTAAAAGGGCAAACCATTTTAATAAAGGCACGGCAGTTAAATAAGCAGAACCATAAGCTAATTTAATTATATAATAAGCTAAAAAATAAGTAAGTGTTCCTGCAGAAATTGAAATCAAAGAAATTAAATTTCTTGATTTCTTAAACATTTTTTCAAGAACAGGTCCTTCTAATTTAGAAAAAGTGCTAAATAAAGGAGAAGAAGCAAAACTAAGAATAGAAATTGCAGAACTAATCAAGGCAAAGGCAACACCATAATAAGCAATGAATTGAGCTTCAACAAAGCGACCCAACATAATAGTATCTA
>Ga0265594_1001201_pt1 | contig 20332 bp, 22 predicted proteins | sample saktaG_11_FD_190147 | JGI IMG/M metagenome (GOLD analysis project Ga0265594, IMG submission 190147) | Saline water microbial communities from Sakinaw Lake, British Columbia, Canada - sak_2011_5_24_80m | ecosystem: Environmental > Aquatic > Non-marine Saline and Alkaline > Saline ... | reverse complement strand
GTGGTGTAATACGTGTAAATATGGGGTCTATAATACATGTAACTCCATAATACACATAATACATATTCATGAGATTTCCTTTTTTGATAAGAAATCAAAAAGCGGTTCAGAATGGGTTTTTACATTCTTAATAATTGTTTTTTGCCATTTTAATGGTAATGAATGAAATATTTCCAAAAGCTTTTTTCGTTGAGTCTTATTTTGTAATAAAAATTCCCCGATATCTTTTGCGGCGAGTAAATCTCTTTCCTTTTTACTTTTTTTCTTACGTCTTTCAAAAATTATGAATTTATGCAGTACATACGCAGCAGGTTCCGGTAGTTGTATCAGCATATGCTTATATTTTATTTTCAATACATTAGATTGAAGAAGATTTAAGTATCGTAGTCCCTGAGCGTTGATATGTAGTTTAGGAAGTTCATATGGTTTATTTTTTCCTCTGCCAAGTTCGGGGGTTAAAAATTCCAGCTCAAGTTCAGGGTGCACATATTTAGTGTATCCGGTAGTATAGCTATGAGTAGGGGTGAAATTCAAAGTGCGAAGTATTTCAGGAATATTTATATCTTTACGTATTTTTGCCGGATTAGGGATAAGAAAATCAATATCCATAGTTCTTACCACAGGTATTTCAGGAGCGTTATTAAAATAGATCCTGTAAAAATGATGACACCAGCTCCCTATAAGTATAATGTCTTCAAAGACACCTGACTTATGCAGGGCATCAAGCGTAGCAAGAAATAAATTATTTTGTTTTGTCATTTTATCATCTTTTCTAGTTTTTTAATGTCTTTTTTGACTTGTTTATTGAGTTTTTCAAGTTTTCTTCTCTCTTCTATTTTATCTAATAAGTTTTCAAGTTCTTTTCCAGGTAGTTTTCCGATGTATTTAAATATTTTCTTTTTTTCTTGCCGATAATTAAGGTAATAGTATATATTCCCTTTGATATTTTTTCTGATTAGGCTTCCTTTGGGAAGTTTTGCAATTTGTTTTTCATAGTTCTTTTTTAATTTATTAAGTCGATCTAATTCTTCGTTTAATACGCCATTTAAGATTTTCATAGTATCCTCTTTTAAATTACCAGACAAATAAGTGAAAAATAGTATAAGTCTGGTAAAAAAAGAATAAATGCAATATAATATATTAAAGCAGATGTAGTTACCAGACAAACCCATATATATAATAATATGTCTGGTAACTTATGTCAAGAAAAATAAATTCAAGGGGTTATTACAATTCCGAGATTGATACCTTGAAAAAAGTGGTAAAAAAATTAAAGCCGGGGAAAATAATCCCCATTCATACTTTTCATCCTGATAAGTATGCTGATTTGTTTGGTCCGAAGATCGAACAGCTTTCAGACGGAGAGGTTTTTGTGGTGTAAAAAAAGGAAATTTATTTTATTGATATTATTTTTAAAAAGGATTGGGAGTTATGGCTTTTTTAAGATTAGCAAGGAAGAGAGGGCAGGGCGGATGTCAGGATATAAGAGGAGAAGAGGGTATAGGATTTGAGGGTACTTGCAATTAATGTTCACTTAATATATAAAAATAATCGGGGCAGTTATTTTTATGGGCATCACTTATGCGAAGAAATATAAAAGATAGTGGGATTAGGCTTCACAAGTTCACAGATCGTTGAAGAAGTCACTGAAATAAAAATGGATAGAGTAAAGGGGAATACAAGGCTGAAAGGATATCAGATATTAGAAAGCTGTACATTAAATTTCTTAAAAGGTTTACAGATTTATCGAACAAAGAAATAGCCGATTTGCTTGAAATCGGAAGTTCAACGGGAACCAATGTGTTAAGCGGAAAATATAAGCAAAATGACTTCATAATCAAATCGGGGATGGAGATTGATAAAAATGTGAAGTTGTGAAAGCCTGAAAGTTATTTGACTATTTTAATATTTCAGATTATTCTATAGTTACAGATGCTTTTTTATTTATAGATCCTAAAGTTTTATCATATGAGAAAATTTGGTAAGTAATAGTTTTTACAAAAGAGGAGTGTTGAGGCAATATTATGAAAAATCACAATATTTGTTTATTAAAGTTATATGACATATATCCTTCATTAAATAAAGCTACAAAAAAGGTTGCAAAATATATTCTTGATCATCCAGAAAAAATTTTTAAAATGTCTATAGTTGAATTAGCCAAAATATGTGGGGTAAGTACGTTTACTATTGGAAAGTTATGTAATGAGTTATCTTTAAAAGGTTATAAGGAATTTAAAATTGAGCTATTTAACAGGGTACCATTGATTTCTTTAAAGAATATTCACGAAAAAATTATGTTTAATGATAACTCTATGGATATTGCTAAAAAAGTCTGTTCTTCACACATTCAAGCATTAAAGTCTACTTTAAGTTGTCAAGATCAAGTTGTATTATCTAAAGCAATTGATATGTTGTCCCAAGCAGGAAAAATTCTTTTTTTCGGATTTGCTGGATCCTTTAGAGTTGCATTTGATGCTGAGCATAAATTTTTTAGGTTGGGAATTAATTGTTATGCTCTTTCAGATTCCCATATGCAGGTTATGTATTCTGCATTATTAAACCCTTCTGATGTAGTTATTATTATTACTAATACCGGGAGGTCAAAAGAATTAGTTGAAACAATAAAAATTATTCGAACAACTAAAGCAAAGATTATTACAATCACCAGTCATACTCAGTCTCCTATAGCTAAACTATCAGATTTAGTCATTGGAGTAAAAGCAACAGAGACGGCATATCGTAATGAGCCTATGGAAGTAAGGATTTGTCAACTTTATATTATAGATATACTTTTTGTTGGAGTAGCTTTGAATAGAAAAGATATAATTCTTGAAAATTTATATAAAACTAGACAGTCACTTGAAATAAAACGAGTTTAGTAGTTATTGAATATAGAATTTTATATTAGTCTTCTTTTTTTACTCAAACAGTACGCACACTACTTTTAAAAAAAATGGAATACCTTTTTTAGTAAACCAATTTTAGGGCATCATTTTTATCATTTTTCCACATTGTTTTCACAATACTTATCTGGAGAAAGAAATAATTATATAAAAAATTTATTTTATTAAAAAAAAAAAATAAAAAACTTTTATTTTTATATATTTTATGCTATACTTTTTTAAAGTCAGTTAAAAGTTAATATTATATAAACTTTAAGAAAGGGAAAAAATTATGAAAGCAAAAGAGTTTATTGGAATAATTCCTCCTTTATTGTCTTCATTTACCGAAGATGGAGAAATTTATGAAAAGGGGGTTCGTGATATAATCAAATTCACCCTGCCCCATGTAAACGGATATTACCCAATCGGCACATACGGTTGTGGGCCTTTAATGTCACTCTCTGAGCGTAAAAGAATTCTAGACATTATTTTAGATGAAGTAGACAAAAAGGTTCCTGTAGTGGCACATGTAGGGGAAACCAGTACCAAAAAAGTAATTGAATTAGCCAAACATGCAAAGGAAGCTAGGGCTTCTGGAGTCGGAGCAATTGCCCCCTATTATTCCCCACATCTTTCAGAAGAAGCACTATATGCTCATTTTGCAAGCCTAATTGATGCAGTAAATGAAGAAGAATTTCCAGTCTTTGTTTACAATAATTATGTTTATTCACAAAATCTAATTACCTCTACATTATTAAAGCGATTAGCCGATCATGGCTTAAGAGGCTGCAAAGACAGTTCTTTCGATTTAGTGAATTTCTTCCAATTTCAAGATGCCGTTTCTAATTATCCTGATTTTAACCTAATTGTGGGTACAGAAGCAATATTTATGGGAGCTTTTGATGCGGGAGCTAAAGGAACAGTTTGCGGAATGGCGAATATCTTCCCCGAAATAATGGCTAAGATATATAAGGAATATTTAGATGGCAATAGAGAGGCAGCGATGGAAACCCAAAGATTGATTTTAAGGATCAGAAAAATTACTAAAATGGGAGCAACTGTGCCAACCATGCATTATATTCTAAAATTAAGAGGTATTGATGCCGGATATAGTTTAAGCCCGCAAATTGAAATCGACGAAACCACCAAAAAGAAAGTTAAAAAAGAATTAGAAGAACTTAGCTTATTGTAAGTAAATTATTATATATCAACATTTAGAAATTTATAAATTAAGCTCAAGGAGAGAAAATACATAAAATATTGGTAACCTAGAAATATAAAAACTTTATTGGTTACTAGACTGAATAAAATTAATAAGTAGCAATGGTACTTGATGCTCTAATTTAAAAGTAACTTAATATTTTGACATAGTTTTATGGCGTAAAGAGGGGAAGGAGGGAAAATATAAATGTATATAGAATTATCATATAAATTTGATAAAAATATGCCAATATATCCAGGTTCACCGAAGGAAGAAATTATTCCTAATACTAGAATAAAACAAAATGATCCTTCAAACACCACGACTTTAAAACATTTTCTTCATAATGGTACGCATGTAGATGCCCCTTTTCATTTTTATAACAATGGTAGCACTATTGACCAAATACCTATTGAAGATTTTGTTTATCGAAACCCCTTAATTATTCATGAAGAATTAAAAAAATCTGAATTTCTGGAAGTAGAAGATTTAAAAAAGTATACTGAGGAGCTTTATTTAGCTGATATACTCTTCTTTTATACTGGATATTGTAAAATTCGGAATAATCCAGCTTTATACATAGATAATTTTCCAACTATTTCAGAAGAAACTGCGAAATTCATTCGTACCAAACTATTAAATGTGAAAGCAATTGCTATTGATGTTTTAAGCATTGAAAGTGCTATTTTCGGGCCTAAAGAAAACTTTAAAGTACATAAAACGTTATTAGATGGAGATTTATATAATACTAGGCCATTGCTTATTTTTGAAGATGTGAATATTGGGAAAATTTTAAATAAAAAAATTAAAAAAATATATGCATTTCCCTTAAGGTTGAAAGGCTTAGATGCTTCTCCAGTTAGTATTGTTGCCGAAATATAAAAAAGTAAGTATAAGTACTTATTTTTTACTAAGAAATTTAAAGAATTAGATATAAATATTATCTTTTTAAGTTGGTATTTTTTAATTAAATAATTAGATTTAAGGTGATTATTGTATGCAACGAAAAAGTCTTCCGATAGTGTCAATAGTAATGTTTTATCAAATAAAGTAGCTATTATTACTGGTTCTACAGGGTAAATAGGCAAAGCAATAGCAATTCGCTTTGCGAGAGATGGTGCAAAGGTCATTATAGAGGATAAATAAAAAAATTGAAAGAGTTGGTAAGTGATAAATCTCTAAACTAAATTAATAAGTCATGTAATGGCAAATTATAAAAAAAAGAAAGGATGATTTATATGGTTAAAAGAAAGGAATATATGAAAGCAGTAGTTTGGGATGGGCCTTATAAACTTTCAATAAAAGAAGTAGAGAAACCTATCCCTTCAAGAGGAGAGGTTTTAATTAAGACGAGAGCAGTCGGTATTTGCGGTAGCGACTTGGAGGTATTTGAGGGGCGCTTTAAACAGAGTATACCTCCATTGATTCTCGGTCATGAGGGAGGGGGAATAATTGAGGACACGGGTCAGGAAATTACAAAAATTAAAAAAGGAGACAGAGTAATTGTAGAATGTCTTCTCTACTGTGGAGTTTGTGAAAATTGTAGGAAAGGAAAGTATAATCTATGTTCCAACGGTGGGGTTATGGGTATGATTGGTCATGATGGTGAATACGCAGAATATTTCGTAGTTCCAGAGAAAAATGTCCATAAAATTCCAGAAAATATAAGCTGGGTAGAAGCAGGGTTAATCGATACATTGGCTTGTCCAGTTGCCGGGATAGAGAAAACCAATCTTCACATAGGAAGCACAGTTGTTGTTTATGGACCAGGTCCGGCAGGACTTTTTTTCTGTAAGCTGGCTAGATTGAAAGGTGCTGGCAAGATCTATCTTGTGGGGACTCGAGATAGCAGGCTTGCATTTGGTAGAGAATATGGAGCAGATGTAACTCTTAATGTAAATAATGATGATATTGAAAATTATATTTTAAAGGATACAGATGGTCGAGGAGTAGATTTGGTAATTGAATCGGCAGGCTCCAGTCAGGCATTAAACAGCGGTTTAAGAGTTTTAAAGAAAGGTGGAGAACTACTAATTTATGGACTATTTGGAGGAGAATCTGTCTCAGTGGATGTTCAGTCTATCCAAATTAATGAGCTAATTATCAAAGGGATAAATGCTTCATCTTTCAAATATCCTGATACCATCGAATTGATAAGTAGCGGTAGGATTAGCGTTAAAAATATAATTTCCCATACTGTTAAATTAGAAGACCTTCCCCAGTTATTCTTAAGCGGTTTTATTTCTAGCAGAAAAGAGAATTATATGAAAGGAGTCGTACTTTTTGATTGAAACTACTTTAAATAAGAAAAATGTAGTTATACTCAATTATTAAAGGAGAATTATATGAAACCTGAAATAGTGCTTGATATTAAGTCTAAAATATAAAAGGATTCCTCTTAATCGTGTGGCTAAACCTGAATAAATTGTAGCCGCAGCATTTTTTTAGCTACCGAAGATTCTAATTATATAACAGGAACTATAATAGTTATTGATGGTGGATGGATAGCTAATAGTGATTATTTTTAAAGAGGAAAGGAGGGATGATAAAAGGTAAAGCATTTTTAAATAGAAGGCAACGTAAGTTAAAAAAATAATTAAGGAGGCAAATAGAAATGTTTAAGAAAGTTTTTGTTTTAATTTTAGTACTTCTTTTTGTTGGTTTAATATTTACGACATTTGGGTCAGCAAAAGAAGGTCCTTTTACTATTGGTTTTAGTCACTATGGCATCGGAGCCACTTGGCGCGTGCAGATGGTTGAAGAGGCACGGTATTTTGCAGCTCAACATAAGGACCTTATAAAGGAGCTAATTGTAATATCGGCAGATTACGATGTTTCCAGACAAATTTCTGATATTGAAGATTTAATTGTGAAAAAAGTTGATGCGATAATTATTTCAGCCTCATCACCGACGGCCTTGATTCCAGCTGTAGATAAAGCAATGGCTACTGGTATTGTCGTAGTTAGTTTTGATGACATAGTAGAAACCGATAATATTACAGCTAACGTCATAGGTGATAATCTTGGGTTTGGTCGAGTTCAAGCTGAATGGCTAGTAAATAAACTGGGTGGAAAAGGTGATGTTATTACCTTTAATGGTACGGCGGGAACGTCCTGTGATAATGAAAGACGTGAAGGTGCGTACAGTGTATTCGATAAATATCCGAATATAAAAATTGTTCAGGAAGTATGGGCTGATTGGGACTATGCAGAAGCAAAAAGAGTTATGGAATCTTTACTTGCAGCATATCCAAAGATTGATGGTATTTGGTCACAAGGAGGAGCGATGTCAGAAGCTGTTCTCAAGTCTTATCTTGAACAGAAGATGGTTCCTCCTCCGACTACAGGTGAGAATAATAATGGTTTTTTAAAGGCTTGGAAGGGGATTAGGGATTCAGGAAAATATCCAAATTTTGATTCAATAGCAATAACTTATCCTACCTGGATGGTCGATACGGCTTTAGAAGTTGCATTGGATGCTCTTGCTGGTAGAGTATTTAAGAAGATAACGTTCATTCCTATTCTAACAATTACTTCAGAAACCCTTGATCAAAATGTAAGAGCTGATCTTCCAGATAGCTTCTGGTGCGGTACGAAGCTTCCTGAAGATATTATAAAGAAGTTGTACGAAAGATAAAAAAAAAGGGGGGGGAGACCCCCCTTTTTTTTAATTAGGAGATAATTATGGTGAAAACTATTTCTACAATGACACCGTTATTAAGAATGAATGAGATAGTGAAATCTTTTCCAGGTACATTGGCAGTTAACAAGGCTAATTTTGTATGTAATAAAGGTGAAATTCACGCTCTTATAGGAGAAAACGGAGCTGGGAAGAGTACCTTAATGAAGTTATTAGCAGGTATTTATATGCCTGATAGAGGAGAAATATTTATAAAGGGTGAAGAAAAAATATTTAGAAATTATTCGGAAGCAAAAAAGGCTGGTATAGGTATTATATATCAGGAACTATCTCTATTCCCTGAATTATCCATTGCTGAAAATGTGTATATGGGAATTTGGTTGAAAAAAAAGCGACTTATTAATTGGGATGAAATAAGTAACAGAAGTAAGATAATTTTAAATAAAATTGGAATTAATATTGATCCAGATGAATTAGTTAGTTCTCTTCCCATGGCTCTCAGGCAAATGGTAGAAATTGCAAAAGTATTAACTCAAAATCCAGAAATAATAGTTTTTGATGAACCGACAGCGCCTCTTTCCCGCAAAGAAGTTGTTAAATTATTTAAGATATTAAAAGATCTTAAGCAGAAAGGAAAAGGAATTATTTTTATTTCTCATAGATTGAAAGAGGTATTAGAGATTTCTGACGTCATTACAATTATGAAGGATGGAAAAGAAGTTATTACTGAAAATGCATCCTATTTTGATGAAGATAAAATAATATCTTATATGGTTGGAAGAAAATTTACCGAAATATTTCCTGAAAAAGCAAAGATAATAAAAGAAGAAGAAGAGATTTTTTCTTTTCAAGGTATTTTAAAAAAATACCAAAAAAAAATTGTCTTCTCTGTATCAAGAGGTGAGATTTTAGGAGTAGGGGGACTACAAGGACAAGGGCAAATAGATGTTCTTAATTCTATATTTGGTTTAGGTGGATGCAAAGATGCTAAGATTAAAATTTTTGATAAAGAAATAAAAGTTAAAAGTATTTTTCAGGCTATAAAGGCAGGAATTTCTTTAATCCCTGAAAATAGAAATGAAGAAAGTATATTTTTAATTTTATCGATCCTTGAAAATATAGCTGCTCCAACCATTGATAAAAGACAAACTTTAGGATTGATACAGAAACAGGTAGAGAATAAAATTATAAAAGGTGTTGTAGGAAAACTTTCAATTAGAATGACGTCGGTAGATCAGATTGCCCAATCCTTAAGCGGTGGAAATCTACAGAAGTTGGCGATAGGTAAATGGTTAATTTCTGAACCAAAAGTTATTATAATGATAGAACCGACAAAAGGAGTAGATGTTGCTACGAAACAACAAATTTATAGATTTATTAGAGAGTTTACTGAGAACGGTATTGCTGTTATTATATATACTAGTGACATGTTAGAGCTTATTGGTGAATGTGATAGAGTCTTAATTATGAACTATGGTTTTTTGACAGCGAATTTGAAGAAAAATGAAATTACTGAAGAGAATATTATGAAAGCCTCAGTGAGTGATATTAATTTATTAGAAACGGAGATGAAATAATGAAAGAAAAACAGCGAAACTTACAGTTGTATATTCCCGTCTATTCAATCGCTATTTCTATATATATTTTTGCAGGTATTATTAAACCAATTTTTTTTACCTGGAATAATAATGTAAATCTTTTTACAAGGGTTACTCCTCTAATTTTTGCTGGAATGGCACAAACTTTTGTAATACTTACTGGTGGAATCGACCTTTCTATAGGTTCAATTATTGGATTAACTAGTGTTTTAGCAGTTAGTCTCCCTTTTATTGACAAACCATTAAATATAGTAATGTGGATATTTATTCCTCCGTTAGTCGGATTATCTATGGGTTTAATAAATGGACTTATCATATCTAAAGGTAGATTTCCACCTTTGATAGTAACTCTTGCTACAGGAGCAATATTTCAGGGGATTGCATTATTTATAATGCCTACCCCCGGGGGAAAAGTTTCTTTGTCAATTGCAAGGATAGTTACAGGAACTATGTTAAAGATTCCAAACCCCTTAATTATTTTTTTAGTCTTTTCGTATATTTTTCACTTAATATTGAGGAGAACAGAATTTGGCAGATCCATATACGCTATAGGAGGCAATGAAGCTATTGCCCATGAATCTGGTATTTTATGCAGCAAGATAAAAATTTGGGCTTATGGAGTAAGTGGTCTACTTGGAGCTTTTGCAGGAATGTTTATTTCTATATGGATAGTTTCTGCAGATCCATTAATTGGGGAACCATATATTATGAATTCTATTGCTGTTGCTATTCTTTCAGGAACGGCTCTTTCAGGAGGCAAGGGGGGGGTTACAGGTATAATTGGTGGAGCATATATCTATCTGTTAATAAATAATATTCTCAATCTGTTAGGTATTTCAACTTTTTATCAATTTATTGTAAAAGGCTTGATTTTAATTTTAGCTCTTACCATTTCATCTTCAGGTATAATCTTCAATATTAGAAGTATTTTGCGGAGATTATTCTTTCTAAAAACTAAATCTATAGAAAAAATGGGTGAATAAATTGAGTACTAATATTAATAATTCACGAATTACTAATTTTATATTACGAGGAAGAGTAATAATATCGTTATTTGTATTAATAATTTTAATGTTCATATTAGGTGGAATTATTTCTAAAGGATTCCTATCATTTCGCCATATGGGTATTATATTAAGACTGGCATCCTTTCTTGGGATTGTTTCTATAGGCCAGACTATAGTGATTTTAACTGGTGGAATCGACCTTTCTGTTGGTCCTCTTATTACTATGGGAAACCTATTTGCTTGTATGTTTATTAAAGGTTTAGACTCTAATACTTTATGGGCGTTAGTAGTTATAGTTTTAATAGGGGCATTTTTTGGTTTCTTTAGTGGGCTCGGAATTGCTTATCTAAGAATTTCTCCACTTGTTATGACCATGGCAGTTGGATCTCTCGTAACAGGAATTAGCTTAATATTTAGTCAAGGTGCACCTAAAGGTTTTGCATCTCCAATTTTAAAATATTTAAGTGTTGAAAAACTATTAAATATTTTCCCAGTAATGATATTAATTTGGATAGTTTTAAGCGCTTTTTTCATTTTGTTACTTAATTATTCTTCCTTTGGAAGGAAAATTTATTATATTGGTGCAAATGAAAAAGTAGCTTTTTTATCAGGGATAAAGACAAGATTAGTTAAAACTCTGGTTTATTCTATGAGTGGGGCAACTGCGGCTTTTACAGGTGCTCTCATGGCAGGTTATACAGAGACTGCCTTTTTAGGCATAGGGAATGCATACCTAATGTGGTCAATTACTGCTGTGGTTATTGGTGGAACCTCTTTGACAGGAGGAAGTGGAAGTTATCTTAATACGATTGCAGGATCTATTATCGTTGTTCTTCTTGAGAGCCTACTAACAGTTTTGAGAATACCAGAAGCAGGAAGAAGAATAGTAAATGGAGCAATAATCTTAATATTAGTAAGTATATATTATTATAGCCAAAAAAACAAAAAATATAATATTTAGGAGGTTTCAATTGTTTAAATTAAAGGGTGTTGTGCCACCAATGAGTACTCTCTTTGATGGGGAAGGCAATTTTAATATTGAAAATTTATTTTAATGCATTCTGAAAGGATTGGTTAATCAAATGAAATTTATATTAACTTGTGAAAATTGCCAAAAAAAATTTCAACCTGAATCTGGTTATTATGTCTGTCCAATTTGCAATGGTAGACTTAAAATTATTTATAAAAAAGACAATAGATTTGTTGAAAATTATCCTAAAATATTTAGTGGAATGTGGAAATATTATTGTCGTTTACCAATCGAAAAAGGAAATGTGATTAGTTTGGGAGAGGGTGATACACCTCTCTTAAACGTCAATAATTATTATGATGTTAACCTCTGGATAAAAAACGAAACTATTAATCCCACTGGTACATATAAAGATCGTCCAGCATCTGTTGGGGTAACAAGGGCAAAAGAACTAAATGCTAACGGTATTGTGGTGGCTTCTGATGGAAACACTGGCCCAGCAGTTGCAGCTTATTCTACAAGAGCCGATCTTCCTTGTATAGTATTGATGCCTAAAAACACCCCTTCTTGCCGATATACACAAGCAGCATCCTTCGGGGCTAAAATTTTTTTAATCGATGGATCAGTTAATGACTGTATTGATTTATCAAACAAAATCACTGAAATCAAGGGATATCATAATTGTACTACAGCAAGCACCGTTAATCCATATCAAATTGAAGCTAACAAAACAATTTCATATGAAATTATAGAAAAATTAGGACATTCTCCGGATTGGGTCGCTGTACCAATAGGGGGAGGTGGTTTGTTGGTTGGAATGATGCGTGGGTTTCAAGAATTATATAATTTTAAAAAAATTTCTAGCATTCCTCGTATTCTTGCAGTGCAAGCAGAGGCTTGTTCCCCTTTTGTAAATGCTTATGTAAGTAATAAAAATATTGTAAAATGGGTAGAAGTTTTTAAAACTAAAGCTTTCCCTATTGCTGTGCCTTATCCTCTTGATGGGGATATGGCCTTAGATTGTTTAAAACAAAGTGGTGGGTATGCCATTGCTATTAAAGAAAAAGAAATCCTTAGGTCAGTTAAAAATTTAGCCAAAAACATAGGAATTTTAGCTGAACCCGCAGGTGGAATTTCTTTTGCTGGTATATTAAAAGCCCGTCAAAGAGGAATTATTAAAAAGCAGGAAAATTGCGTGGCTGTTATAACAGGTACAGGTTTAAAAAGCTTAGATATATTTAATAAATTACAAAAATCAATTTATTCTTTTCCAAATGATATTAAACAAATGTTAGATTTTTTAGATTGAAATTAAAATATTAAAAAACGAAATATTATGGATTGAAAAAATACATCGTTAACAAGTTAAAGAAAAATTTAAATTTAACTGGATTATCTATAATTGCATGTTAAATTAAAAGTAGCTTGAATTGTAAAACTGATCTTGGTAAATTTAGTAGATATTTACGTGGTTTCATTAATCGCTAGAAAGTAAAAAATTACAGAATTAAATTATATAAACAATTCATTTGAAGTAAAAATACGATTGTATATAAAAGGAGAAGAAGGTGGGATGAAAAATTTTTTAAATACCAGATCTACAGGAATAAAAAAAGGTGCAATACGTGCTATGTTTGATAAAGCAAAAAATTTTCCTGGGTCCATTAATTTAGGCATTGGTGAACCCGATTTAAATACCCCAATAGAAATAATAGAGGAAGGATGCAAAGCTTTACATTCAGGTAAAACACGCTATACTGCAAATGCAGGGATAATTGAGCTAAGGACTGAAATAGCTAAATATTTAAATAGATATGATTTATCTGTTAACCCCGAAAGCGAAATTATTGTTACCGTAGGTGGAATGGGTGCATTAGCGCTTTGTCTTTTGGTTACAATTAATCCTGGAGATGAAGTTCTGTTACAAGACCCCCAGTGGCTTAATCATTTTTCGCAAATTAAGTTTTGTGGTGGCAAACCAATTTTAGTGCCTGTGTATGAGAAAGATGAATTTAAAATATCTCCGGAAAGTATAAAAAAAAGAATAACGAGCAAGACCAAAATATTGATGTTAAATTCTCCCAATAATCCAACTGGTGCAGTTTTAAATTATGATGACTTGAAAAATATAGCAAGATTAGCAAAAGAATATGATCTTTTAGTCGTATCAGATGAAGTCTATAGCACATTTGTATATGATGGCGTTAAACATTACTCTATTGCTTCTATCGATGAGATGATGGAAAGAACGATAGTGGTAAATAGTTTTTCAAAATCATTTGCAATGACGGGATGGAGAATTGGGTTTGCAGCAGGAAATAAACAAATAATTGAAAAGATGATAAGATTACAGGAGAATTTAGTAGCATGTGCGAATGCATCATCACAATACGCAGCTATAAAAGCATTAAGTATTTTCAATGAGACAGATAAAATGTTGGAAATATACCAAAAAAGAAGAGACATTATTGTTGATGGGCTAAATAGCATAAGAGGGATAAGTTGTTACAAACCTAAAGGAAGTTTTTATATATTTCCAAATGTAAAAAAAATTGGTAAAAATTCCGAAACTGTTGCTAATGAACTTCTTGAAAAAGCGAATGTGATCACTATACCAGGTTCTGCTTTTGGTCCCCATGGAGAAGATTATTTAAGAATATCTTATGCAAATTCTGAAGAAAATCTTAAAGAAGCTGTTAAACGAATTAAAAAATATATAGAAAACTAAATATAATTAAAACAGCTTATAATGAACGTAAATTATTTAACTATAAGTTTTTTAAAAACTTAAGGTAATTAAACAAGTTAAAAAATTATCTCGAGGGCTAAAAAGGTTTTTTAATTCAGCAAAAGTTGCTCAAGAAGAAAAAGCTCAGAAAAATAGTGATTGACCTAGATAGAGAGCAGCCAATGTTGAAGGAAATCAGGAAGGAGCCGTTAAAGAATACCATCCTGGGGATTAAGAGAATTAAAATGAAAAAAATTAGAATTTTAAAAACGTTATTAGTTATGCTTTGTGTTACAGTAGTATTTTGTGCTTTTAATGTTACGGGTTTAGCAAAAACATTTAAAGTTGGATTTTCAATGGTGATGATGGATTGCCCATATTTCGTTGAAATGAAAAAAGTAGCTGAAGAAGAAGCTAAATAATTAAATATAGATTTAATTATTTTTGATGCTCGTGGGAAAATTGATAAACAATATGTTGATTCTTAAGTAAATATTTTATCTGGGATAGTAAGGATAATTTTTATTGATTATTTTTCAAAAGTTTGTTTGCCGTTGTTACCTATGTTGTCTGTAAATTTTACTTAATATATTAGTTTATAAATATTTTATATTTTTTCTTTATTATTGTGAGGCGTTTATGAAAAAATTTGAGATTGTCGATTTAACTTATGCAATAAAAAGCGATATGCTTGTGTGTCCTGGAATAGAAAGACCCGTTTTCCAGTGGTTAGGAAAAGTCAATTCCGATGGGTATAATCTTACAAAAATAAGTATGGTAGTTCATACAGGCACACATGTGGATGCACCAAAGCATTTTTTGGATAATGCCCCTTGTATAGATGAAGTGTCTTTAAATAGGTTATTTGGGAAAGCAAAACTTTATCGGTATGTTAAGAAATTGAAAGGACAAGTAATAACTGTAGAGGATGTGCTTTTATCAGGATTTCAAATTGAAGAAGATAATATTTTTGTAATGGAAACTGGGATAGAAAAATTTATGGAAACTAATTTGTACAATGAAATATTTCCAATTCCTTCGGAAAAATTAATAAAGTGGCTTATAAGTAAAAAAATTAAAGCCTACATGACAGATGCAACATCAGTTGATCCTATAGGGACAAAAGACAGTCCAAATCATAATCTTTTGCTTGGAGCAGGCGTGCCCATTGTGGAGAATCTAAAAAATGTTCGTCTTTTACCTGAAAATAATGCTTTTTTGATTAGTGCATTACCAATAAAATTTCAAGGAATAGAAGGTTCTCCTTGCAGAGCAATAGCGATAACTAATGTTGAAAAATTTATATCGGATTAGAGGTTTACTAGTTAAAATAGCTATTATTAATAGCCACCAAAGGAATAGCCAAAACAATAACAGGTTCGCTTTGCTTTGCAAGAGAAGATAAAAGCAATGTGTTATATAAGTAATGTTTATCTATTGAGATAGCATTAGCGTTTACTATAAATAATATAGGAGAAATAGTACTATAGCTTGATAAATGTAAAAGATTATGAAAAAGCTATCATTAATATCGACTTATTGTTTTTACTTTTTTAACACATATTAGTGCAGTAAATATTATAAAAAAACATAATAAAATTATTTCTATTTTATCTAAAATAAATTAATGTTTGCTGTAGAAGTAGAAGAAGGTATAGCGTAAAGAATGTATATTTGAATTATACAAACAGTTAGCTATGTATTTTTATTTAAAAAAATAGGTGGAGCATTTTCTTTTGTTGAAAAACATTTGGGAAAAATAAAATGTTGTAAGGAATTATTATAGAGTGAAAATAAAAATTACTTTTCCATATGAAGATTTTCCGCCGCTGTATATAGACGAAAAACTGGTTATTGATGTTATTCAACCCAGAATAAAGTTTAACCCAGAAACAACTAATAGTAAAATCATCAAATTAGGGCTTGAACAACCAATAAATTCTCCAGCTTTAAAAGACTTAATTTAAAAAGGTCAGAAAATTTTAATAATAGTTGACGATCACACGCGAACTACACCCACACACCTTATTTTGCCGATATTAATGGAAAAGCTTCTTTTGGCAGAAATTTCTCGAAAAGACATAAAATTATTAGTAGCTTCCGGAACTCATCGTAAAATGAGCTATGAAGAAAAAAAGAAAAAATACGGAAAAGATATAGTTAACAACTATGAAATTTTAGATCATAATTGTCGCGATGGTAAAAGCTTGATAAGGTTAGATATAACAACAAAGCAAGGAACGGAAATTTGGATTAATAGAGAAGTTTTAAAAGCAGACTTTATTATTGGTATTGGGCAAATAGTCCCTCATAGAATAGCTGGTTTCAGCGGAGGTTCTAAAATTATTCAACCCGGGGTTTGCGGTCCGGCAACTACAGGACAGACTCACTGGTTAAGCGCTAAATATAAAGGCAGTGAGATTATGGGAAAGATAAATAATCCAATTAGAGAAGAAATAAACGAAATAGGAAAAACTGTAGGTTTAAAATTTATCATAAACACTATTCGTGATGGTTCGGGGAATGTTTTTAAGTGTGTGTGCGGTGAGCCGGTTAAAACTTTTGAAGAGGGATGTAAAAGCGCTTTAAATATTTATGGTGTTCCCTTAGCTGCTAAAGGAGACATAGTAATAATTGATTCTTTCCCTGCTGTTATTGATTTATGGCAAGCAGCTAAAGGCATCTTTTCTGGTGATTTAGCATTGAAATCAGATGGAGTATTAATTTTAGTGTCTCCTTGTACTGAAGGAGTTTCCGCGGAACATCCTAAAATAATTGATATAGGATATCACCCTTTTTCCGAAGTAGAGGATATGGTAAAAAACGGAGAATTAAAAAATTTAACTTTAGCCGCTCATCTTGCCCATGTTGGTAGAGTGATTTGTGGCGAAAGAATCGGGATATTAGTAAGTTCAGGTGTTTCTAAAAGCATAACCGAAAAACTTGGGTTTTGCTATGCTAAAACAGTTCAAGATGCATTAGAATTAGCATTAAAGATAAAAGGTAATGATGCGAAAGTTGTAGTTATAAAAAATGGTGGAGCATTAATGCCTATAATTAAATAAATTGAATTATTTTTACTTATACGGAAATCGTCAGATACAGCTATTACAGAATAAAAAAGAATTATTGATTAAATTTAAAATCAGACAAAAAGAGGTCATAAAAATGAACAAAGGAATAGAAGTTATGTGTTTTGGAGAACCTTTAATAGGTTTTTTTACAAAAAATATTTCAGAAGAACAACCAACTTTTAAAGCGGCTATCGGTGGAGATAGCTCAAATGTTGCTCTAGCGGTTAAGAAACTTGGTCATTCTTCTGGTTATATAACCAAAATAGGGAAAGATATTTTTGCAGAGAAAATTCAAAAATATTGGGGAAAAGAAGGCATAGATACTTCAAATGTTTTTGTTGATAATACTCATCAAATAGGTATATATTTTGCCATGTTTCAACCAAATGGAAAGCACAATTTTGTGTACAAGCGTGTAAATTCAGCCTCTGCAAATTATACTATAGAAGATGCTAAAAAAGTATCTCTTGACCAAATAAAAGTCTTTCATCTAAGCAGTATATCACAAGCAATAAGCAAAAGCTGTCTAGAGACCTCATTCTATTTCATGAGAAAATGCAAAGTAAAGGACATAAAAATTTCCTATGATTTAAACTACAGAAATACCTTATGGAGTGAAGATTATTTTAACAGTATCGCCTGGCACACTATAAAACATTTTGCCAATTTAGTATGCTTAACAGTAGAAGAGGCAGAGCTAATAGGGCTAAAGGAAGAACCTGAAAAAATAGCCCAAATTATTTTAAATGAAGGCCCAGAATATGTAGCTGTAAAACTTGGGGAAAAAGGCTGTGTATTTGGCTCTTCAGATGGCATAGAAAGATGTCGAACTTTTAATATAAAAACTATAGAAACCACAGGAGCAGGAGATGCTTCAACTGCTGCTATAATAGTTGGACTTTTGGAGAAGATGAAAAATAAACAAATAGTGTATTTTGCTAATGCAGTTGCATCCATGGTATGTAAGGCAATCGGTTCTACAGAGGGACAACCTACTCGTGAAGAGGTTGAAAAATTTATGGCCACTGAAAAGCTCTATACAGATTAAAAGATTTAGGATAAATAAAGAGTCAAAAGATTATGTAAAATTAAATTTAAACGAGTTTGATTAGATTTTAAATTTCATTTATAAATTAGCGAAGAGCAGTAGGAGGTAAAATATTACATGCCCTGCAGATAGCCATAGTAGATAATGTGGCGGAAATAATGGAAGTGGAAATTTATCTTCCTGAAGTATTAATTAAAACAGAAACTGAACACATAATGATGTGTAAGGTGATCGAAAACTCCAATACAGAGAAAGCACGAAAAATAATAGAAAGCCATGTAGAATAACTTAAAGTAAAACATATTAGAAATTTAGAAAATATTTGAGTATCAAATTTCTTATCTTTCTGGTGAAAATTCGGCCGTAATTCTAAATGGGATTTCATGGTAAACCATGTATATTCGATATTATCTAGCATTCGATAAAAAGCTTTTCTATTCTGGTTCTCGTCGATTTTTCTTTAGCTTCCTTTCTCTTGCTCCTACAGAATATATATGCCCCTTCTTCTACCTTAAATCTTTTAATTTCAATACTTTGGATGGTCTTTGTATTAGAAAAGTCTTTTTCAAAAAAAAGGTTTTTCTATGCTTACCACAATGTATTGATACTTATTCTCTTTCAGCCAGTGTATATTTTTACTGGTGGTGATCCCGGCATCCAGGACAATGGTTTTATCGCTTTTGTGGGGAAAACTCTTCTCCAATACTTTGATCCTACCGGGGAGAGGTTGGATTTAAGTTACAAATGCAACACTTAACTTTGGTATAATATGCCAAAAGAAAGGAGTTGCATATGGCTCATCAATGCAATTGTCAGATTGGGAAATTAAAATTGTTATAGTTGAATAATAATTAAATAAGTTAAATAAGCATTCCTGTAATCCGTGAAAATGGACTTTGAAAATTGAAAAACCTCCTGCTATGATTGATGTGTGCCTCAGAAACGCACAAAAATCATAATAAACAGGAGGTCGTAAGTAAATGAAAAATCGTAATGATCAAAAGTTAAAAGCAATAACCCCAGGCACACTAATAGTTGGAGTAGATATTGCAAAGGAAAGACAATGGGCACGGTTCGTCGATTATCGTGGTCTGGAATTAAGGAAAGCCCTTAAATTCAAGAACCATAAAAACGGTTTTGATAGTATTTTAGCAAGTATAAAGGCAATTTGCAAGAACAGAAGACTTGATAACATTATGGTAGGCATGGAGCCCACAGGGCATTACTGGAAACCCCTGGCAAACTATTTGCTAAAACATGAAGTAAATGTCGTTATGGTTAATCCCTACCACACAAAGCGGGCAAAGGAGTTAGACGATAATAGTCAGACTAAAAGTGATAAGAAAGATGCCTTAACCATAGCCAGGCTTGTTCGAGATGGCAGGTATTATGAAGTATATATGCCACAGGATATATTTGCAGAACTAAGAGTGCTTTCCAATTCCAGAATAAGCCTGATAAAACGTTCTAATGCCTTAAAAAATATCATAACGGCAGTGATGGATGAATATTTTCCGGAAATAGTGTCTGTATTCAAATATCCTTTAAAAGGCAAGGCAGCGATGCACATATTGAAATCCTGTCCCTTCCCCTCACTGATACTTGAATTAGGTATGGATGGGGGGGGTACTTGCAGAAATAAAAAAAGCAGTTAAAAAGACAGTAGGCATAAAAAAAGCCCAACAACTTGTGGAAACAGCCAAAAGTTCAATAGGAGTAGGTTATGGGTTGCTATCAGCAAAGCTGAAATTAAGGTTAATGATTGAGGAATTGGAATTATTAACCAAACAGCTTGAGCAGTTAGAAAAGGCAATGGAAAAAGCATTGGCTGATACAGGGTATGGTGAACCAATTCTTAGTATTCCGGGAATAGGAGTGGTGACAGCAGCCAGTCTTTTAGGTGAGATTGGTGACCCGATGAGATTCGATCATCCACGCCAGATATGCAAAATGGCAGGATACAACCTTATAGAGGACAGCTCAGGTAAGAATAAAAGCGGAACGAAAATATCCAAGCGGGGACGGAAGAATCTGAGGAGTATCGAATAAAACAGGGGGACGGTTCTTTGTTTGACAATCTCCTATTACCGTTAGCAAGATAAGCTTTTACTGGATTGATTTTTATACCCGGGGAAACAAAAAGAACAAGTAATAGTAAAATAAATAAGAATGTAAGAGGTATAC
>Ga0265594_1001199_pt1 | contig 20342 bp, 9 predicted proteins | sample saktaG_11_FD_190147 | JGI IMG/M metagenome (GOLD analysis project Ga0265594, IMG submission 190147) | Saline water microbial communities from Sakinaw Lake, British Columbia, Canada - sak_2011_5_24_80m | ecosystem: Environmental > Aquatic > Non-marine Saline and Alkaline > Saline ... | reverse complement strand
GATAACAGATTTCCTTAAAGTGGACCCCATTGTCAAGACAAAAAATGAGCTTTTTTAAGGTGGAATTATTATTCCCTCCCTGTTGTGTGTTTAATATGCTTTATTGCTAAAAAATACCTGTTCCGGTGTTTTGTAACCAAGAGATTGATGTGGTCGCTGTGAATTATAAAACCTGAAATATCTATTTAGACCTGTGATAGCCTCTGGAACGTTGGCATAATCTTTCAGATATACCTCTTCATATTTGACACTGCGCCACAAACGTTCCACAAAGATATTGTCCATTGCCCGACCACGTCCATCCCAACTTATCTGAGTGCCTGATGCTTGCAGGCTGTTTATGAACGATTCACTGGTAAACTGGCTTCCTTGATCACTGTTGAATATCTCCGGAACGCCATTCTGAAACGCTTTTTCTAATGCTGAAAGACAAAAGCATGTATCAAGAGAATTTGATACTTCCCACGAAAGGACATAACGGCTGAACCAGTCTATGACTGCAACCAGATACACAAATCCCTGTTTCAAACGGATGTAAGTGATATCAGTGCTCCAGACATGATTGGGTCTTTGTATAAACAATCCTTTTAGTAAGTAGGGATATTTTACAGACTCATTAGCAACTGCCCTACTCAAGTTGGGTTTGGGATATATAGCTTCCAATCCCATAAGTCGCATCAAACGCCTAATACGCTTGCGGTTGACTTCGTATCCAGTAGCGCGAAGACATGCTGTCATGCGACGTGTCCCATAAAATGGAGTCTGTGTATATTGTTCGTCGATTAAACGCATTAAGAGCAGATTGTATTCATCTACAATCGCCGGTTCGTAGTAGAAGCTGGAACGTACCAAACCAAATAATTCACATTGTCTGGATATTGGTATCAGGTGTTCTGGTTCTATTAACAGACGTTTTTGCTCAATTGATAACTCCAGATTTTTTTTTGAGCCAATCGAGCTCAACCTTTAGTTGACCGATTTGCCGATACAATTCAGCTTGGAGTGTTTCATTATCTTGTTTGTTTTTCTGGTGCTTATTGTTAAATATGTCAGGTAGCTCGTTTAGCAAACGTTGTTTCCATTGAGTTACCATATTCGGATGTATCCCGTATTCACTGGCTATCTGAGCAATGGTTCGTTGATTCTTGAGCGCCTCAAGAGCGACCTGAACTTTGAGGCGACTATCATAGCTTTTTCTTGTGGTCATCTACATATTCTCCTTGTTTATTTTCAAAGGACATTTTCGTTAAGAAATCTAACATTTTTTTTGTAGAAAATCCACCTTAATGTGTTGTCCAGTTTTTGGGGTACATTATACTATAACATTGCCCTGGGCACCACCATCAATACAAACACCAGTATCAGCATTTCCCAGGGCAGAAGTTCCGGTAGCATTTGTGCCTATGTAGTTCCCCTTTACATGGTTGTTATTTGTATTTATACCTGCGATAAAAACGCCAAAATTATTTCCTGATATAACATTTCTGCTACCAGTGCTTGCTCCACCTATGATGTTGTTTTGGGATCCATCTACAATACTGATTCCACTATCTCTAAAATACGTTATGAAAAGACCACTAATAGCGCAATCGCATGCACTTTGGATTACAAAACCATTAGTTACCATGTTTATATTGCCATTAAGAGTCACTCCTGGCGTTCCATTGGGCCATATACCTGACCATTGTGAGCTGGCATCTATGATTGTCCCTGAATCCGTTATTTCCAATGGGGGTGAAACAGCATTTATGATGCCAGATATATTGAAGGTGATAGTATCCGATCCAGCGTTATCATTAGCTAGACGGATGCATTTTCTCAGTGTGTTTGTACTATTATCCTCTATATATGCTCCATTATCATCGGTATCCTCCAGACTATCAACCACATAACTATTTCCAAAGGCATTCCCAGAAGCTACAAAACAGAAAATAACAAGGTACATAAATATTAGGCTCAATTCGGATGCGATTTCTTTTTTTGAGTTTGAATACTTTGAGAATATTATAGACATTACGCCTGCTCCTTACATTATTACTCATACGCACAGTGGCATTCAAAAACAAAAAAACTAATGTTTACACAGTTCTACATCATTCGCAAAAGCCTTGTTAATAGAAAAGGGAGAAAGCTATCATTAAAGCCTTCCCCTTTGTTGTGTAGCCCAATATCGCTATGATACTGGGCCACTTTGTCTGTGATGTAATTGGAATCTAACGCGATATGATCATCTTCTTGGTAGCATTGAAGCCACCAGCCTTGATGGTGTAGAAATACACCCCGCTGGATACGCTCTCTCCAGCCTCGTTCCTGCCATCCCAGTATGCACATCTATCTCTACTGTCATAGTATCCAGCAGGCATATTGCCCAACCTCAGTGTCCTAACCAGCTGTCCCATAGAGGTATATATCCTGATCTCAACATCAGACGACTCACTCAACTGGTATGGTATCCATGTCTCAGGATTGAACGGGTTTGGATAATTCTGAAGCAGAACGTTCTGTTCCGGTCTTGCTGAAAGCGACCTGAACCTGCCGTGCACAAGACTCAGGTTCAAAGGCTGTCCATCGGGCTGATAGAGATTAGCATCGCTGATGACTAATGGGGATGTCCCGTCACCGGTAACGTCGAACTCTATCTCCACAAGATTCCTGCCCGATGCGCCCGTGCCGGCAAATGACATGCGTATCAACCCCGGCTCAATGACGTTGCTTGCCAGAAGCATATCACCGCATGGTCTGACGCTGACTGCACGAAGCATCCTGCTGTCATAGGATATGCTGACATCACCAACGGAGACACATCCGGATTGGTCAACGTTCAGAAGCACTCTGACGTTCTCACCCACCTTGCCATATGAGTCCGTAAGACCTGCAAAAACCTGATGTCCGGTACCCGCAACATCCCTGCTGGGCGCAGCTGCCCCGGTTATGATCTGGATTAGAAGCAACAGAGCATCTCTGGCATTGATAACACCGTTACCATCAATATCCGCTGCCCACTGCTGATAGCTGTTGGGCACAACAGTCTCTGCGGAAATGTTGAGTATCAGCAGAACGTCCTTTGAATTTATCTCACCATCGCAGTTCAGTTCCCCTTTCTTACCCTCGCTGTTGGATATGGGTCCGAACACCGCCTCGATGGAGTGGGATGCCGTTATGTTGGTGAAGGTATACCTGCCGACTGCGCCCACAGAGACGCCATCCACCTTCACATCAAGCACCTTGTAGCATGGCTCGGGAAGCATTGTGAACGTCTTATCCATACCGCATCCGGCAACCGATGTGCCTGATGGGTCTATTGTCCCGTCCTTGCCTGCCTTTGCCATTATTGTGGAATCGGGTATCTTCTCGAAGAATGCCTCGATGCTGTGGTCTGATATCACATTTGTGAACGTGTATGTGTCCTTTGCGCCTATGAACGCGTTATCCACCTTCACATCCTTGATACGATAGCATGGTTCAGCAGCTATGCTGAATGTCTGAGAATCTCCGGGATTGACGCTTACACTACCGTCCGGAGATATGCTGCCGTGTTCCCCTGCCTTTGCCGTTATGACAGGGCTGATAACCGTAAACAGCGCATGGATATATTTGTCCCTGGTAACGTTCTCAAATGTGTATTCTGATACCGCACCGACAGAACTGCCGGGTTCCATAACCTCAGGAAGACTGTTGCCGACCCTGACGTCAAGTATCTGATTACCTGAATCGGGGGTTATGGTGAACTTCTGACTGCCGTTCTGTTCCACCTCAACCATTCCGGATGGCGATATCCTGCCACCTCTCTGAACCACTGTGGTTATGCTGGGATTTATCTTCTTGAATGTTACCGATATTGAACCGTTGGACGTTACATTGCTGAACGCATCGGAATAGGATGTAACATAAGTGCCATTGATCATTATCTCGTCAATTGCATAGCCAGGGTCAGGCTTTATGCTGAAGCTGGCGCTGCCACCATGATTGACATTAACAGTGGATGGCGTGCCGCTGCCGTGACTGCCTGCTGTGACATTTATGGTATATACATTGATGGCAAACGTTACGCTTATTGTATGGTCAGCATTTACGCCGTTGAAGGCATACGTGCCCGGTGTGCCGACTGAAGCACCGTCAACGATGACGTCAGCCACATGGTAACCGAAGACCGGTGTCATGGTATATGTCTGACTGTTACTGTATGGAATATCCAATGTCCCCTCCGGCTCGATATCGCCGTTATCGCCGGATGACGATGTTATCTTGCAGCTGAATGTGGCGTTGATCGTGTGGTCCTCCATCACATTTATGAATGAGTAACTACTTACTGCACCCACCGATGCGCCATCAACCAGAACATCGGTTATGCTGTATCCAGCATTGGCATTTATGTTGAATGTCTGATCCTGCCCAAATGCGACCCTCACCTCACCGGAGGGTGTGATGCTTCCGTTGGATGAAGCTGTGGCTGTGATGGTGCTCTCATCCTTCTCGAATCCCGCAGATACTTCACTGTCAGATGTCACATTCAGGTTGTATTTGAACTGCTTCAGCAGCTGACCGGGAACGACCGGGAGAGCTATGGGATTGCCGTTTAGTGACACCTGTGCTATGTGATAGTTGGCGTCGGCATTTATGTCGAACTCCACATTTGTGCCGGGCTGGACGCATAGCGGACCTGATGGAGCAACGCTGCCGTTGCCACCGGATGTTCCCTTCACGATGTGACCGAAGCTGGCGTTCAGCGTATGGTCTGATATTACGTTAGAGAAAGTGTAGCTCTCAACTGCACCTACCGATACACCATCCACAAGGACATCGCATACATGGAACCCCGGGTCGGGTATGATGGTGACCTTCTGATTAGCTCCGTGAAGCACCTTCACCGCTGCTGCTGGGTCAGTTTTGCCTCCTGCGCCAGATGATGGTGTTATGATATGACAGAACGTGGCATCTATCGTATGGTCCGATGTGACATTTGTGAAGGTGTAGGTATTCACAGCACCCACCGATGCGCCGTCAACCTTAACATCAAATATGTGGAAGCCTGCATCGGGTGTTATGTCGAACTTCTGGTCGCTGCCATAATTAACTATCACATTGCCCGATGGTGCTATCTTTCCATTTGCTCCGGCTGTAGCTGTGATGGTAAACTTATCTATCTCAAATGTCGCGCTTATGGTATGTGCCGCTTTCACATCACTGAATGTATATGTGGAAACTGCGCCCACTGATGCTCCATCAACAAGCACGTCCTTTACGTGATAGCCCGTATCCGGTGTTATGTCGAATTTCTGGTTATTGCCATAATCAACCATCACATTTCCCGATGGTGCTATCTTGCCATTTGCTCCGGCTGTAGCTGTGATGATGAATTTGTCTATCTCAAATGTGGCGCCTATGGTGTGATTTGCTGTTACGTTATTGAATGTATATGTAGGAATTGCTCCCACTGACACGCCATCAACAAGCACATCCTTTATGTGATAGCCTGTGTTAGGTGTTATGTCGAATTTCTGGTTATTGCCATAATCAACCACCACGTTGCCCGATGGCGCTATCTTGCCGTTTGCACCCGCTGTGGCTGCAATGGTGAACTTGTCTATCTCAAACGTAGCGCTTATCGTATGGTTAGCTGTCACGTTGGTGAACGTATATGTGGGAACTGCGCCCACGGATGCTCCATCTACAAGCACATCAAGTATGTGATAGTGTGGGTCGGGTGTGATGTCGAACTTCTGATTGCTGCCGTAATTGACTATCACATCGCCAAAGGGTGCTATCTTGCCGTTTGCACCTGCTGTGGCTTTGATAGTGAACTTATCTATCTCAAATGTGGCGTTTATTGTATGGTCAACTGTCACGCTGGTAAACGTATATGTGGGAACTGCACCAACCGATGCTCCATCAACAAGCACATCCTTTATGTGATAGCCTACATTTGGCGTTATATCGAACTTTTGGCTATTGCCATAATCAACGGTTATTGCGCCCAATGGCTCTATCTTACCATTTGCACCTGATGATGATATGATTGTAAGCTTATCTATCTCAAAGGTGGCATCTATGGTGTGGTCGGCTGTCACATTGGTGAATGTGTATGTTGAAACTGCGCCTACAGATGCTCCATCCACAAGCACATCCAGTATATGATAGTGCGCGTCGGGGGTTATGTCGAACTTCTGGTCGCTGCCATAATTAACTATCACATTGCCCGATGGTGCTATCTTGCCATTTGCTCCGGCTGTAGCTGTGATGGTAAACTTGTCTATCTCAAATGTAGCACTTATGGTATGGTCGGCTTTCACATTATTGAATGTGTATGTGGGAATTGCTCCCACGGATGTTCCATCCACAAGGACGTCCACTATGTGATAGCCTATATCGGGAGTTATATCGAATTTCTGGTTATTGCCATAATCAACTACCACATTGCCCGATGGCGCTATCTTGCCATTTGCTCCGGCTGTAGCTGTGATGATGAATTTGTCTATCTCAAATGTGGCGCCTATGGTGTGCTCTTCTATCACGTTGTTAAATGTATAACTGCCCACTGTTCCCACCGATGAACTGTCAACAAGGACATCCACTATGTGATAACCTACATTGGGTGTTATATCGAATTTCCTGTCACTGCCATAGTCAACCATCACATCACCCGATGGGGATATTGTGCCACCTATGCCTGATGTGGCTGTGATTTTCAGCTTATCTATCTCAAACGTCGCATCTATGGTATGGTCTTCTGTCACGTTGGTGAAAGTATAAGTAGGAACTTTGCCCACTGACACCCCGTCAACCTTCACGTCTAGTATGTGATAGTGAGGGTCGGGGGTTATGTCGAATTTCTGGTCGCTACCATAATTAACTACTACACCACCTGATGGCGATATGCTGCCATTCGCTCCTGCCGATGATGTGATGGTGAACGTTTTTATCTCAAATGTGGCACTTATGGTGTGATTGGCCGTTACGTTAGGGAATGTGTATGTGGGAACTGCACCCACCGATGAACCATCTACAAGGACGTCTTTTATTTGATAACCTGTGTCAGGGGTTATGTTAAAGCTTTGATTATTTCCATAATTAACGATCACCGTCCCAGATGGCTCTATCTTGCCACCAGGTCCTGCTGATGCTATTATCTCAAATGTCCGCACCTCGAAGCTTGCCGATATTGTATGATTAGCAGTTAAGTTGGTGAACGGGTAATCAGTGACTGCGCCTACCGATGTGCCGTCAACAAGAACATCGGATACCTGATAGCCTGTGTTTGGTGTGATTGTGAAGGATTGGTCTGAACCGTGGGAAACTCTCACTTTCCCCTGACCATAAGTGTCTGCACTGCCATCAGGGCTGATAGTTCCATTTGCTCCTGCCGATGGGGTTATGCAGTGACCGAATGTTGCGCTTATTGTGTAGGTGTATGACAACGGTGTGTTGAGCCCACCTAATGTATAGGTAGCACTTCCATTAGGGTTCATGCCACCAGTAAATGAGTAGTCCGGGTCTGCAGTTGACAGGTTAACGCCCAGTATGCAAAAGTTGCTGTCCGGTGTTACTGTGAATACCTGGGCTGGATATGTCCCGGAGCCAATTGAGGTCTCCGGAACAGGGATGACACCGTTGGCACCACCTGGAACTGCACCACCGGATGGGGATATGTTCCCGTTGGAACCTATACTGACGGTGATTAATGCCGGTGGATTTGGCATCTGCGAACTCGCATCCCAGACAATCACCAAAAACATGCAAAGAACCATTAATAACAAAGATATCCTAAATGTTTTCTGTCTCATTCTCTTCTCCTTAAGTTGGGTTAGGCTTAGATACTAGAAACGACCAAAATACCGTAAACACTAAGTTTGGTAACATATAAGTGATGCTCATATCACCTAATGGTTCAGAATATATTGATAATCTCTTTGGCGATCTCATCGTATATTTTTAATAGAGCCAGTATTGGTTTCCAATTGACATTCAACTGATACGTCTATCCAGTATGCTTTCCCCGGCTCTATTGATGTGAGCTTATGTATAATGATAGCTCCATCGAGGAATAACATGTAGAACTGCCATTCGTTTGACTCACAATCATAGTGCAATATCGACCGGTATTTACCGTCTATTGATGATAGGGCTTCAGATACCGGTTGTGATGACGGGCTGATGCAGCCTATCAGGTTCCACCCATTAAATAGCGGAATACTTACATCGGATATCCGCTCTTCACTGATCCATAACTCAGCTGAACTGGTCGCCTCTATCCAGTATCCCCTACCCGGAGCAAATTCTCCCAATCCGTTTTCAACAGGAAACCCATTGTTCGGTATATAATACTTCCATTCCATGCTCTCAGCATCATAGGTGAATATGGATTGATAACTGCCGGATATCGATCCCATTACCTCACTGATGCTGGTATCAGCCAGCTGATAGGGTATTGAGATCATGTTCCAGCCCTCTTTTAGACTAATATGAAAGCCTGACTGGACTGCCCTGTATGCGTTAAGACGCCTTTTGGGATTGATGTCCCAGTTCAGTGCATCCGCTGAATCCAAAAGCTTTTGCCTTACTGATTCCGGTGATAATACTGGCTCTCGTGATAGGATGAGTCCTGCTACCCCTGCCACGAAAGGTGCTGCCATTGATGTCCCACTCATTAGTGCATAGGTATCATTATATAATGTGCTATAAATGTCCACTCCCGGTGCTGCGATGTCAATCCAATTCCCATAGTTTGAGAACCAAGCAAGGCTATCATTATGATCGCTGGCAGCAACACCGATGACTCCAGGAAATGCTGCCGGATATTCAGGGGTATCATTACCTTTGTTACCCGCTGCCGCAACGAGAACACAGCCGTGCTCAAGGGCATATTGTATTGCTGCCCGAATAGAGAGAGAAGGTTCTTCGCCTCCCCAGCTCATACTAATAACATTTGCACCATTATCTACTGCGTATTCAATAGCCGCCAAGGAGTCGGAACTTAAGAGAGAGCCACCTCCATCCGCAGTCTTATATCCCGCCCTGAGTGCCATTATTCTGAAGCTCCACCCCACACCCGCGACTCCGATGCCGTTATCTGTTACTGCTGATATGATCCCGGCACAATGGGTACCATGCCCCTGAAAATCCATAGGGTCACGGTCAGGCGGGGATATATCCTCACCAACTGCAGGTTTGGGTTCAATTCCTTCATCAACACTTACGAAATCCCAGCCCATATCGTCATCCATGTATCCGTTCCCATCATCGTCTATGCCATTATCCGGGATCTCTCCGGGATTATGCCAAATGTTATCTGCCAGATCGGGATGATCATGATCAACTCCAGTATCAATGACAGCGATGACTATATCCGGGTCGCCATGCGATATACCCCACGCAAGGTCCGCCTGAATCTTTGCCAATCCCCATTGCCTCGATGGACTGTAATCATTGGGAATATCGCTTATGGAAAATATATAATTGGGTTCTATCCATTCCACGCTTGGGTCACTGGCGATATCATCCATCGCCCTTTTGAGTGAGACTGGTGAGGCAAAGCGCAGATGATATATATCTCCTAAAGCACTACGGGTTCCATGAAACACCCGTTTCATGGATTTCACGGATAGACGGTCAAATATGTTGTTTATGGAACCTTTTGATGTCCGGATTTCTCCGTCCATCAACGCCGGTTTCTCATCAAATATATTTTCTCTGAACTTGACGATAACTTCCCCGGGTATCGCAGGGGCATTCGGATTGAAGTTAACCCTCGCAGATGCCTGAATGTCCCCACTAAATATCAGCAAAATCAGTATTGACAGGAAATACCGGCTGAATAGACTTATGTATAGGCAATATTTCCTGTGTCTCATTTAATACCTTACAAGTTTATTTGATACTATCGGACTATCAGCATCTTACGAGTGGAAGTCAATTTGCCAGCCTTGATAGAATAAAAATACACTCCGCTGACAACTATCTCACCATACTCATTTTTGCCATCCCAGTATGCCGCCTTCTCCTGAGTATCATAGTATCCAGATGGTTTGTATCCCAGTTCTAATGTCCTCACAAGATGCCCCGTCGCATTGTATATCCTTATCTCCACTTCCGATGACTCCTTCAGTTGGTAAGGTATCCATGTCTCTGGGTTAAAGGGATTAGGATAATTCTGAAGCAGTCTGCTCTCCTTGGGTGTGCGTTTGTATGACAGGTCATACTTTGTAACCTTGCCCGGTAATCCTATGGGCAACTCTCCCACTTTGGATATATTGCCATCCAGCTCCACATATATCTCTAACTTGTTGGAATCATCCGTTATTGGTATCTCAAAGGTATAATATTCCCCATAGCCCTTGTCTGAAAGCATCCTGTATGTTGACAATGTCTTGCCATCTACTTTCAGCATAACTGACGGGGTATAACTATTGCCCTTCTTCACCTTTACACCATCAATGTCAACATTTCCATAGACGATATATGGCAGTTCAGGTCTTGGTGTTGTTTGCTTTGTTATGCTAAACGCCATCGGTGCTGCCGGTGATGATGAACTGGGGCCCCAATGGCAGTTATTGGCTACATTTACCCAGTAGCCCTTGCCACGAGACATATTATCTAAGTCGTTGACCATCGGTGAGCCACCTGCGTTGATATAGTATTGCCAATCATTGGCTTGGGTGTCATAAGCAAACATGCTCATGCAGTGCTGGTATATGGATGCTATGGCTTCTGACCTTAGCTTCCCGTCAGAGCCTTTGTATCCTGCGAGATTCCAACCTGATAGCAGTGGGATATTCGTATCAGCAGGTGGGGTTCCTGTCACAGTGAGGGTCGCATCCTCCTTCATGTTTAGCCAGTAGCCTTTGTTTGGGTCAATGGTCGTCAGGTCATCAATGATTGGCATTCCAGTTGTGATGATGTAGTATTGCCAGCTGTTGGTCTGTGTGTTATATGCGAATATGCTGTCATATTTACCAGCGATAGGTTCTAGCACTTTGTCAACGCTGCTATCTGTTGGTTGAACGGGGTAGGAAATTAGGTTCCAGCCTGTTTTAAACGAAATGAGAGTTGCTAAAACACCATTCTCATAATCAAGTTTATATCCATCAACGGGAACATTTTTTACAAGCTCATTATCTGCAACAGTCACAATGGTATTACCAAACAACACTTGCAAGGTGTATGTATCATCAGGCTGTGCATTCTGTTCAGGTATAACCTGTATCTGGTATTGTCCATCAATGGGGTTAGGAATTGTAACTATATCATCCATATCTCCATCACCGTCAATATCACTTTCGGTGTATGTTGCTAATGGTATAGTAGATGAACCTTTGGTAATCCTTTTCCCATCCGGTGCAGTAACGATTAGATCCACTGGACAAAGGGATTTTATGATAAGGCATTCATCTAGTATTGAGTTTACTCCTTGCTGATAGGACTTGGTGTCGGTCTTACCATCTGTGCAGGTCGCTGTGACCGTCAAGGTATAGTTTACTGTCGAACTGCCAGTGTTCACAGGCGCTGTCCATAACGGGTTCTGGACGTTTGCGTCAGTAAAACTACCACCTGTCGCTGTCCATGAGTAGCTGATGGTATGTCCCTTACTGTCTATTGCGGCTGTGCTGCAGTTCACCGTCAAACCTGAATCCACTGGATTTGGTGTACCTGTTGGTAATGTGGTTATGGTAACGACATCAGGCGTTAGGACAGTAAATAAACCATTTGTTGTGGTTGCAGGTACGTTACCCTCGTTTAATTCCATACCAACAATATTAAGGTTACTCGTATTGCCACCAACGGCACCATCAGCCACATCAAAGCTTATATTTACTAAAGTTCCTGAACCACTCAGCGGAGTAGCTCCTGCCATAGCAAATACTATCTGCCCGGATGTAATATTATATGTTGGTGCGCCCCATCCTGATGCGATTGTTCCCGTTGTTGTTGCGATCTTGGCGGTCAGGATACTCGCATCATAAGTTACCTTAAACCCAATTCCGATGATCCCAAGTCCACTGACATCGCTTGTTATGTTTACAGGAACCTGGATGTCTTTCGCACCATGTAATCCTTGAAGGTTAGTGGGAATATCTATCTGCACTGATGGTATGCTAGCCATAGCATTCATAGCTGTCTGTTTAGATTCGACAGGAAACACGGTAATAATACCTGCGCTATACTGTAATATTAAACCTGCATCATAGGCGCTTACGGTTCCGTTCCCGCTTACATCACCCAGAAACAACTGTGTGGAAGTAAATTGGATCAATCCAGCCGAGTATTGTAGCACAAGTCCCGCATCATAAGCACTTACAGTTCCATTTCCGCTTATATCACCATACTTCCTGCCAACTGTGAATACACCATTTACAATGTTAGCTGGCACAGCGCCTTCATTCAACTCCACATTGTTGAACGTGAGGGTACTGGTGCTGCCAACGATGGCACTAGCGGCTACATTAAAGCTTATCTTCACTAATGCTCCTGAATCACTCAGTGGAACAGCTCCTGCCATAGCAATTGTAATCTGACCTGATGTTACGTTATATGTTGGTGCACCCAATCCTGATGCGATTGTTCCCGTTGTTGTTGCGCTGGTTGCCGTCAGTATACTTGGATCATAGTTTAGCTTAAATCCAACTCCGATGATCCCCTTTCCTGTGGTATCGCCTATGTTAATGGGAATTTCTACTGTGCTACCGGGGATACCCGATGCGTTACTAGCAGTTATATTTAACCCTGGAGGAGTTTCATCACCGCCGTAATTGAACTCGCTCAGGTATGTGCGTGAATTGCCCGCCCTATCCTTGAGAGTCAAATCTATGGTATATTTGCCATTCTCTGTCAATGCCGGGAATTGGAATGTCATCGTGTCAACACCATTGTCTGTTCGTATGATGTTCGTAATCGTCTGATTTCCCAATTTCAGATTCAAAGATGCTCTGCTTAACGCAAAGTCCATTCCACTGCCCGCATCACTCACTTTGACAATTATCTCACTGAGGGATGTTGTTATGACACTGCCATCAGCAGGTGTAATGGAAGTCATCACAGGAACAATTGTGTCATACGTGAATGTTGTAGTATATTCGCTTTCTCCGTTTGATTTGTCAGTCACCTTTATCTCTATTTTATAGACACCATCTGCCGAACCATCTGTCGGCAAAGGATTATTCAAATTCCATGTTACCGTCTGGTTGTTATCATTCGTCTGATAACCCGCTATTTCAACATCATTCGGGTTTAATAGACGTATAGTAGTCTTTGTAAAGTCCAATCCTTTTGTGCTATTATCCTTGATGGTAGCAGATACTTTGCTGATTGCGTTTTTGAATGATCGGTCAATCGGATCGGTTGATAGCAATCCCGGGAGGATGTCCTGATCTTCACCGCCATAATTAAACTTGCTCAGATATGTGCGTGAATTGCCTGCCCTATCTACAAGAGTCAGTTCTACTCTATATTCACCTGTGGTTTCCAACGGCGGGAATCTGAATGTCAGCGTATCAACAGCATTATCGCTTCGGACAATGTTTGGGACTTCCTGACCATTGACTTTCAGCTTCAAAGAGCATTGGCCGAAATTGACTCCGCTTCCGCCATTATCACTCACTTTGGCAACGATTTCCGATAGTGTCGTTACTACAACGCTACCATCTGTCGGAGTGATTGAGGTGATTGACGGAACATTTGTATCATAGAGGAAGTTAAAGCTTTCCTCCTTGATGCCTCCGGCTAAATCAACAGCCTTTACTTTTATGGTATAGATCCCATCTGCTGAACCGTCAGTGGGTATCTGTTCAGTTACAGTCCATGTTATTTTCTGACTTCCATCGTCGGTCTGCGTTCCGGCGATCTGTGTTCCGCTCTTTTCAAGACGGATCGTAGAAGTTTTAAGGTCTAAGCCTTTTCCGCTATTATCCTTCAAGGTTGCAGTTATTTGACCAATAAGATTCAGGAATGAATTAGCTGACGGTTCTGTAGATACAATTTCTGGCAGAACAGGTGGTGTGATCAAATCAATATAGTTAATTGTCGCTGAGAATGCTGAATTGACAGTCCATGAGCGTATATCACTGGTTGTCTTGGTAGGGCTACCTGTCGGATATTGAGTGAAACTTAACGTTGTGCCATCATCACACCAGTCACTCCATGTCCCGCTTTGACCACTCTCTAAATGTGGTGAACCATTCAGCATATGAGTTTCGGTACTTACTGTATGTGTGGAATCCGTGCCACTAAGCGTTATTGTCGGTTTCCATTGTGTCAGCAGTGTTGCTGTGTAGGTTGTGTTACTCGTAGGTGATACCGTATGTGACTGTGACCCACTATCGCTCCAGCTCTGGAAAGCATACTGCTTTTTAGTTCCGCCAATTTGCGGTGATAAGATTCCTATGGTGTGTGATGAGCCTGATACCCATGTGGTAGTAGTATATGGTGCATTCTGAGTAGTCCCATCCACTATGACTCTCGTTCCACTGCCTATATTGGTCGTTACGGTGACGGATGGGTTTGAAATGTATGTGTATCCTGAGGCTTTTGTCCCAGTTCTACTATCATTCCTCGTCAGCACTACGTCAACTGCACCGGCTGCATGGGCAGGGGTTACGCATTCTACCCATGTGTCTGACCACCAAGTACAGTTTGTCGCTGGTATGCCTCCGAATGTAACACTCCCAAAGCTTTGATTGCCGAACTGACCAAATCCAAAATTGAATCCCATAATGGTTACAGTCGTTCCACCTGCTGTGGTTCCTGATGCCGACTGAATTGCGCCAATGAAGGGGTCGAGGATATAAGTGTAAACTGATATCCCGCCGAGACCATTACCATCATTCCTCGTCAGCATAACGATAACATCGTCGGCTGCATGGGCAGGGGTTACGCATACTACCTGTGTATCTGACCAACTGGTGTAGGAGGTTGCTTCTGTCCCTCCGAACCCTCCGAATTTCACAGTGCCTGTGCCACGACTGCTGCCAAAGTTGGTTCCCGTGATGATTACACGCGTTCCACCAGCAATGGTTCCTGATACCGGCTGAACTGTGCTGATGACTGGTTCAGGGATATAAGTGAAACCTAAAGCCTTTGTCCCGGTTCTACCATCACTCCTCGTCAGCACTACGTCAACTACACCGGCGACATGAGCAGGGGTTACGCATACCACCTGTGTATCTGACCAACTTACTATCTGTGTATCTGACCAACTGGTGGTGTAGTAGGATGTCACTAACGTCCCACCGAATGTTACACTGCCATTTTCTCTGGAACTGCCGAAATTAGCACCCTGTATGCTAACTGCCGTACCACCGGCTGTGCTTCCAGAAATAGGTGATACTGTCGCTATGTATGGATCAGAACCCGCGAAGTTGGCAGTAACACTCTTATTGCCATTCATGGTGATTGTCACAGGATTGGTGGTTCCAGTGGCATCTCCGCTCCAACTGACAAAGTGGTAATCTGCGCTTGCTGTGGCAGTCAGTGTAACCTGTGTCCCAGAATTATATGTGCCACCACTGGGACTAACGCTTCCACTGCCTGTTACGCTGGTGGTAAGAGTGTAAGAAGACTGTATGCTGAAACTCCAGGCATTAGACCATTGCCCAACTGGATTGCTAGAACGAACTCGCCAGTAGTAAGTTTGTCCAGCAGTTAAATCCTGATTGTCTAATTGCCATGATGTCCCATATATAGATAAGTTATCCCTGACCTTATCTGTAAAATTAGCATCCCTGGCAAGTTGTAGTTCGTAATAGTTTGCATAAGAGACGGAACTCCATTGAAATGTTGGTCTTAGATTGGTTGTTTCTGAACCATTTGTAGGTAAACTCAAGGTGGGACTAGATAAGCCATCAAAGTAACAAATCCACTCGCTTGAATAACCAGACCAACTTCCATTCACGTAAGCCCTTACTTTCCAATGATATTCTCCTATTATCCCTGGTGAGTAAGAATAGGTTGTGGATGTTGTTGTGTCATTTAACCAAGAAGAACTACCGGGAAACAGTATATTAAACTCATAGTTCGTAGCACCAGAAACACTTCCCCACGTAAAGTTGATGCTACTTGCTAGGTGAGAACCGTTTGCTGGAGAAACAAGAGTTGGTGGATTATTAATACTTACTGTCGTAAAGCTAAGAATACTTCCATTACCCCAATAACCCGCACTGTTTTTAGCCCAAGCTTGAAAGTAGTATGTGGTGCCTGGACTTAGCCCAGTAAGGTAATAGGCAAAATAATCTCCAGATACCCCAACATTTGATGAGTATCCTGGGGCAGGTGGACCAAGTCCCCCTTCCGCAGAAGCAACCGTCGTACCCCAACTAAACCTTCTTTCAAGAATACCTGAACCGCCATCACTAACAATTCTTCCATTGAGAAATGCTGCTGTTTCAGTAATTGATGATGCTGATCTAGTTTCGACAGTTGGGGGATTTATTGATGGGTTTGTATAACTGAATATGTGAGCCAACTGTCCTCCTGTATTGGGAGAATTATCGTAATAGTAATGTACCATAAATGAATAATCTTTACCTTGGTCAGCCCAGTATTCTGTCCCATATTGCCGCATCTTACCGCTTGATTGATATCCTGGTCCATATACGTCATAAGGTGGGCCGAGATATTGAGTCTCAAATAGGTTTCCATCCGCACGATCTACTCCGATGCCATTTACATCAGTCACAGCTCTATTAGTGTTAGAATGCTCTTTGGCAGGATTGTATACCTGATCTCCGGTATCATCTCTTACATCATATCCCTGACCTGGATACTTTGCAAAATATACGTGATACCATCCATACATTTTAACTGCTAAAGCACCTGCGCGTAATGCATTCATCCCTAAAGCTGTGTCTCCCCATGAGGGAATCCATTCGTTCGGCAATACATATTTAACATATAAAACAAAATCTACTGTATCAATTCTGCTAAGTCCGACTCGATATACCTTAATAGTGATGGGTGGCTGATGATCAGCTATACTTTGAATAATGGTATCTTGCACATTTTCAATTGTTTTTCCTAAAGGATTAACAAATTTACCAGTCCGAAAACGTTCCTCTTGGATATTTAATGCCTCTTTCTCTTCCTTTGTATTAAAACCATAGCCTTCCTCAACCATATAGTATACTGGAGCCTCTGAAGCTTCAACAATTACCCATTGCCCGTTTTCTGAGGCAATAATGTAAAGCCGATAATTTACTCCATTATAAAAGCTTCGATTCTCTTTCTTCATAATGTAGTTAATGCCAACATAATATGCTTTAACCTCATGATAAATGGCCAAGTATTGATCTATCTTTGTAAGACTATCTGCCAATTGTAAAGAAAAGGACTTTATACCTACCAATTGTGCACTTTTGATATTCTTCATTATATCAGCTTCCGGATTTATTTCTTTTACTTGTATCCAGTCATTTCTATTTTCCGGAGTACCTGCTCTGGCAGTGCGAATAGCAAGGAAAGTCAACCAATCATGATTATTCTGAGCTATTATATCTGATTGTATTATTCCGACAGGAGAAGAAGATATTGTATTAGAATGAGATTCAGACAGTAAAGATATTAAGGAAAGAAAAAAAACAAGAGCAACAATCAAATGCTTTCTATTTCCTAAACACATTTTTGGTCCCCCCCATTTTGCAGTTTTGCCTAGCAGATCTTTATCTCTAGACCAACGAGAACAAAACTCTTTTCAGTCGTAACCTTTGACAGACACATAATAACACGAAAAGCAAATCAGAACAACGGTTTGTGAATGACGAAAAAATATAATTTCCTATACAATAAAAATATCTGCATAAATGCCCCGTAACCAACCCCTTTAAAACGCTCAAAGGAATTCAGCGTTTTCCTAAAAAAAACGTCATCCCGCTTGCTATCTAGGTTTAGGTCAGATCATGGGGGGATGTGCAAAAATCCCCAGGTTAGAAAAAGTATCTGAATAGCAATTGTCAATAACTTCGGATGCCATAAAATGAGTCTGTCTTTCTCTACCCAATTATATTCTCAATCCGACCTCTGTTAATAACTCCTTCTCTTATGCTTTCCATTTCCCCGCTCTTACTGTCATTTTGTCAATGAATTTGGATTTGACCATCCCTATCGCTAATCTCGTCAAACTTTCAGTTAATTTATCTGAAAATGCTCAAGGTGATTATTCAGTTAAAAAGTGCAAAACTATAGTTATATTATGCCTTTTCTCATGGAAATGGTCAACAAAATTATTTTGACTTTCAGATATACATTTTGCATCAACTGGCGATACTGTGTCAGTTTGATTTATCATTCTCTCAGCCTTTCAAGGCATCTAAAAAAATCAATTTTTCATATAAGACATTATCGGTGGCGGATGAATCCCTTGATTTTCATCTATCACGGGTTCATGGGTACAAAGCCTTATTAGCGCTCTTGATGCCGCCTTTTCTATGAGAACAGCATATCCATCGGCATCAATATCCATCTTTAGCGTATACATAAACAGTTCCAGAGGGAGGCGGCCTTTCATTTTCTTGTCGTTAAGCCTATAATCTAAAGAACCATCTGGCAATATGTTTATATCCACTGCGAAAGATAGCTTTTCAATCAGTTCCATCTCAGTAATCAATTTAATTTCAGTCATTGGCTCATTCGGAATTGGCATTTTGGTCTCCTTTTGTCAAAATTTCATTTAAACTCACTAAAAATTTGCTATGTCAGTCTGTGATGTCCGGGAATCCCGGGCATCACCGTCTTATGATGATATTTCGATCTTGGCACGTTTCCTAACTTACGTTTGGTTCTTGTTCCTGTCGTCTTTTTCTTACGAGTTGTCGCTCTCTTTGTTGGCTTTTTTCGCTTGGGTGCCGCCTTCCCTGCCTTGACCCTGTTGCCATTTGTCCCTGCCTTTGCCCTTGCTTTTGACCGTTTGCCCGACATGCCCCTGATGGTGAGCCTGTTTTTGGATTATAGCATCCGGTAAGCTGCTAGTTTAGCATATCCATGATTTTCTGTAATGCCATAGCTCCTGCTTCATAGTTCATGTTGGCCTTTGTAGCTTCCATTTCGGCGATCATATCCTTCGTTTTTTGGCAGCTAAGCTCCGCTCTTTTATCGGCTTTGATCTTTTCTGAAATGAATTTTGGGACTTGGTAGTCTTTCTCCAGAGAAGCTCTGAAAAATCCCTTGGGATTTGTAATGGGATGTTTCTTCCTGTGCTCCTTCATGTAATTGAGATTGTCCATACATGCTTCCAGGCCATATTCCTTGACGGCCCATCCGAAAAACTTCCAGTCGTCCTCCGCTTTGGTTTCCGGAAAGATTGATAAAAAATTAAAACGAACAAAAGCGACAGCTTTTTTGGGATTTTTCTTTTCTTTTTCATTTTTCTTTTCTTTTGTTTGTTTTTCTTTTAAATTTAAACTTATATTACTATATATACTATGGGGGGGTAAACTCAGTTTACCCCCTATGTTGCCAGAAACCTCCATGTCTTTTGGGTTTTCGGCATCCTCGGTACCGGACTTTTCTTCTTCGTCGCTTATAGCTGTCTCTGGAATTGGCTCCTCAATGATATGACTTTCTTCCTGTAATTGTTCTGGCGTTGATGTCTCATAATTTTCCGACATTTCTTCCGGGCTATCCAATCCTAAATCAAATTCTTTCTGCTCTGATATAGGATTTTCTAATTCCTTTGACTGTTCCTCCTGTTTTGGCAGAAATGGTTTGATAGATCTCTCTGGTGTGTCATAGTATATGTCCAGCATATATATACCAGTATTAGCTCCTCCGCCTTTTTTTAGCTCTATTAATAAGCCCAGTTCCTTTAATTGCTTTTTGGCTTTGATGATGCCCTGTTTAGTCTTGCCTGTCTTCTTTATAAAGGTGGATAGGGGTATTTCTGCTGTAGTCCGTTGATAGCCATAGGTGTATCTTATGACTACATCGCAGATGTCTCTTTGGGTATCAGTTAATTTTGGCTTGATCCGGTCTGCATATCGGTTGGGATATTGGGTGAAAGGTTCTTGATGGGTTGTTCGATAGTTCATTATTCCACTCCTTTTTTCAAAATTGCTTGACAACTCCAATTGGGAATGGTATAATGAAAATGCCACTCCCGTAGGAGTTTATAAACTCCCAATTGGAGTTGTATGAAATGAGAATCTATAAAAAGTCTTAGCCCAAGTTTGTTTTTCCAGACGTGCTTGGGCTTTGATTTTTTAAAGACTTTTTTATTGTCTAGGAAATTATATTTTTCGTCATTGATAAATTGTTGATAGCAGTTGCTTTTCGTGCTACCATGTGCGCATGTTAACACCATATGGATATGTAACAGATAAGATAATCAAAAGAATCTTTCAGGATCACTGGGATGACTTCCTCTG
>Ga0265594_1001195_pt1 | contig 20378 bp, 16 predicted proteins | sample saktaG_11_FD_190147 | JGI IMG/M metagenome (GOLD analysis project Ga0265594, IMG submission 190147) | Saline water microbial communities from Sakinaw Lake, British Columbia, Canada - sak_2011_5_24_80m | ecosystem: Environmental > Aquatic > Non-marine Saline and Alkaline > Saline ... | reverse complement strand
AGGGGCATGTAATCCAATTAGGACTCTTGTCATTCTCTCCTGCACCAGGACAACCAGCAAAACCATTTACTACTTTTACACCTATTTTAGAGCAAAGATCAATAGTTGCTTCTAGATCTGCAATATGCTCATCAGAAAAACTTTTTTGGGGGTGAAGAGGATTTCCATGGCAGGATAGAGCACTTATTTCCAAACCATTCTTCTCAGCAGTCTGCACAAATTTTCCCATTGCATCCTTATCCTTTAAAAGAGCAGCAGGATTACAATGAACTTTTCCAACAAAACCGCCTGCACCAGGCTCAATCGCTTTAAGACCAGCTTTTTTTGCAGCCAGACATGCTTCTTCCCATGTCTTATCTCCAAAGCATGCAGCCATTACACCTAATTTCATAATACCACCTCATATATATTATATATTTATTAAATACAAATCTAATAAATTTATTAGAAATTGCGTATGATTTATGAAAATTTTTATAGTAATATAATATCACATTAATCCTTCTAACTCATCAATATTTTTAATTTCAGCACTACCTTAATCAGTATCTCCATTTTTATTCAGTGGCATCTATTCTTATTTCGGATTAGCTATCTTTATTTCCATTTCTCAAGTGATATTCTTAATGCTTCATTATCTTTTTCTTTAGCCAGTTCTTCCAAATTAATACCTTTTCCAAGTGCCTTGGCAGCCTGCATCATGGCTATTGCACCCTGTGTTGGGCCTAAAGGATGTCCCAGTATTGCCCCACCCGAAGCAAGAACTATCTCAGGTCCCAAATCATTTACAATTTTTTCTGCACTACTGGGATGAACACCACCACCTATTACAGGCATTGTTGGAAGAATACTGCCTAAAGGTAATCTCTGCACATCAGCTATTTGCATATATCTTTTCTTTAGGAAAGGATAAGTGCTGTATGGTGAACTGAATAAACACATATCAGCTCCAGCAATACGGGATAACTTTCCAAGAAGAAGTGGTGTAGATATTCCAGTATATGGAGATTCAGTAATTGAACCTGCTGTAGCATAATGAGCAAGTATCGGTATATTTACAGAAGAATCCTCAGCTAAAGCCTGCAATGCACTTATTCCAGTTGCTACAAAATTTACAAGCAAAGCTCCTGCACCAGCTTCAATTGCCTGGTGTGCATGTTCAATCATCCTGTCTTGCCGATCAGTTATATTCACACAATATTTTGTAAGATAACCAGTACTATCCTGCACCTCTCCCGCTACTTCAGTATATTTTTTTACCCTATCCACTATTGAACTATAACTGGTATCTGCAAACAATTCATCATCCTTAATAATATCAACCCCGCCTAAAGCTACCTGGCGGAATATCCGAGCTCCTTCTTTAGGCGTATAGCCTAAACATGGTTTTATCATATTTAGAACAATTGGCCGCCTCTCTATATTAAAATATTTATATATTCCATCAATTCCAAATTTCGGACCTTTGAATGCATTTAAAAATCTTTTTGAAAATTTAATATCAATTAATTTAACCTGCGCAGATGTTGAAACGTCATTACCAAGCAATGTAGTAAGAAGCATTGGAAACTGAGGAGAAAAATTTCCATCTGGAAATGCTATTTGGATAATATGCATGGTTTCTTCTGGCACATCAGAATTAAGTTCTGCGGGTGGAATATCATATACACTCACTACACGCCCACCATAATTTTTATACATATCAGAAGTTATACCAGGTACAGGCACCCATGTTCCCAAAGTTTGACCTATAGCAAATGATTTTGCTTTCTCGTAGACATCTTCTCCGCCAGTTGAACGGTAAAAATATGTAGCAATTATATAGTTTCCTTCAAAAACCTCTTCAGGTAAACTTATTAGAGGAATGATATTTTTTTCAACTATAACAATACTCCCTATTAAAATTTTTTATTAATAGATATTAAAATCGAAATCGAAATATTTATTAAAATATCAGTTTGGAAACCTCTACTTTTACAAACAACTAAATATAATACTAATTATAACATTATTCCAAGCATAGCATACTTAATATTATTTTTATATGAAGGTTTATATAAAGGAATTGATTATAAAAATCAGAAATTACAATTCTTCTTAAAAAATACAAATATACTTGCTCCGCCTTCAATTGAAATGCTTTCTAATAATTTTATAATTCAATCATAGCTTCCCTTTATTACCAATAGTTTTGTTTTCATAAATTATTTTCATCAAAATTACCAAAGTAGTGAGAATCATGAATGCAGATGCAAGTGCTATTGATAAGGTAATATTATAATTTGAAGTATATCTGGTTATAAAAGGTGTAATAGAAATTGCTAAATTTGCAAAAGCAAATACAATACTTGCAAGTATCCCCCTACCTTTCTCATAAATAGTACTCGCAGCAGATATTCCCAAAGTTATTATTCCGGAACATCCCAGACCTGCAAAAGCTACAGAGATGAAAATTGCATATCTTGTTCTTAAAAAAATTAATAAAACCATAGAGATAAAAGCTATTATGGATAGAACCAGGATTATATAATTTGATTTAAATTTACCAGCTAAAAAACTTACTATTATCCTTCCAATAAGTATTGCTAACCAAAAAATTGAGACTACCAGTCCCGCTGCTTGGATATCAAACATCCTTTCGCTTCTTAAAAAAGTTGGAGACCAGGTAGCAATAACAGTTTCTGAGATACAATAAAAAAACAACAGTACAACTCCTAATATAAAAATCATATTGGTCCTTCTATCTATAAAAATTTCTCTTAACCCTAATTTCTCTTCCTGCTCTATACCTTCTTTATCTTTTCTGCTCCTTTTCAAGATTATATATAAAATTACTATTACTACTACAATAAAAGCCATAATATAATAAGAATATCTCCAATTAATTTTATTATTAATTAAGGTCGAAGCAATAAAAGGTGCCGTAAAATTTCCTATAGGATAAAAAGTTAATAAAACAGTGGTAATCCTATCTTTATTTTTAATTTTATTCTCTAATATATCTTTAGTTGCCTGCATCCATATTACACCAGCAAAATACCCAACAAATAAATATAAAATATAGAGTAAATACAAATTTCTGGAAAAACTTAATAAAATCAGTAGAAGAAATATTATTATATATGAACCAATCACTATCCATATTTTCCTGAATTTCCTGTTATATAATACTGAAGTCAATTGCCCAACTATTGAGCCTGTAGTAAAAAATGTAAATATAAGGCTCAAATCTCCAGGACTTGCACCAATTGATGACCCCATCTCTATTAGCATAGGGCCAGCTGTCATAAAAAAAATCGGAAATATAAATATTGATAAGTAATTCGGTATTTCTTTTAAGTAATCAATAAAATAATCTTTTTCTTCCATAACTACTAGCCTCTACTTTCATTCTTTCTATATTAGCAATAATTTTATCTTACCTCATCATGTTTTATTATCGACAAATCTTTTTTTATAAAATATATGAAACATAACAAGAATCATTGTAATTCCCATAAAAATTACTGATAAGGAAACTGACAAGGTCATATTATATTTTAATGTAAATCTTGTCATAAACGGAGCTATAGATTTCCCTATATACGCAGCAACAAAAAGTATAGTTACTAGAACCCCCCCTACCTTTTTTGTATAATGTACTTCCTGAGGATATAAATAGTGGAAATATCGCCGAATAACCAATCCCTGCTAGGCCAATCCCAGTAAAAATATTAAATTTAGTCCTAGAAAATATTGTAAAGAATGTAAATATTAAGCTTAAATCTTTAGTATTAACCTGAATGGAATTACTAATATCTATCAATATAGTACTGATAGACATATAGAAAATTGGAAATATAAATATTGAAAGATAATTAGGAAATTCAATTAAATAATCCTTAAAGCTACCTCTTTTATCTTTAATAACAAACCCCTATAATACAAACTTGCAATATTTCAGTTATGTAAGTTTCCACTTCAGAAGCCCTTCTTTTTTCCTTATATCCCTTAGTATTTTTGCCGATTCTTTATTGTAGGTTACACAGCCAACATTTTGCTGTCTTATTAGCAATTCTACACAATTATCACAGGCAACACACCAATTAATCTCATCTTCTCTGCCTTCCTCAAGCTTCTTTGGTAATAAACAATCTGCTAATGATTGCCTACCAAGAGCAATCATGTCACATACTCCTTCTGATATATTCTTATTTGCCCAATAGGTTAGGCATTTTTCTTCTGCCGGTACCTGTGGCTGAAGATTGTTTCTACCATCTCTAAATATAGAGTATGCTGAACCTATCACTACTGTCTCAGGTTTAACAGCATCACTTACAATTTTTTGGAAAGTATGATGTAAATACACCTGATCAGGTATTCTCTTGTCAGGCTGTGAAAGAGCTAATGTAATAGATGGACTTCCTGCTGAAACCATAATAAATTTAGCACCTCTCTCTTCTATACATTTTATTAAATCAACAGGCTCTGTATAATCAATAATCGCAGTATCTGGACCAGCAGAACCAAAGCCGCCAGGGAACCCTTCCCATATAGAAATTTTAGAACCTACTATAAAATTTGGATCACTTATTTCATCTGTTATTCTTTCATAAGTTTCTAAAACAAAACGTTTGCGATTTTCCCATGATCCTCCATATTTCCATTTTCTATCATTATACGGCCTCAATAATTGTGAGCAAAGATACCCATGACAAAGTTTAAAGTCAATTCCATCTGCACCTGATTCATGTGCAATTTTGGCTGCTAAAACAAATTTATCCATTATATTATCAATCTCTTCTTCACTTAATAAATCACCTCCAAACCCACCAAGGGGTTTAACACATACTCTCCTGGAGAAATCAGGATGACTTAATTCTCCTGAATGAGTAATCTGCCAGATAAAAATAGGTTTATCGTTAACTTTCTTCATTTCCTGGACAAATTTTTTCAGAGCCTTCTGATTCTTGGGCATAACACTTAATTGATACAAGCGTCCCCTATTCTTATTAGTAACAGTTATGGCTTCAAGATCAATTAAACCAGCATCGCCCTTAAAATACTTAGCATACCGTTCATAAGTTCTCTTAGTCGGATTCCCTTCACTATCTGCATCATTACATTCCATAGAATTTAATGCAATTCTATTCTTAGCAGTTAGCTTCCCTATCTTTACAGGGTTAAATAAAATATCTTTTCCTCTCATTACAAATACCTCCTTTAAATAATAATGATCCTAAACAACAACCTTGTTTCTTCCTTCTGCTTTTGCTCTGTATAGAGCTTCATCTGCATGTTTTACAATATCACTTAAATTAAATGCATCAAAAGGAAAATTAGAAACTCCAATACTAATAGTCAAATTACTGTTTGGTTGGATTTTCCCCTGACCTTCAAAATCTTCACTTTCAACCACTTTGCGTAACCTTTCAGCAAAAACTACAGCGTCCTCCTTACTTGTTTCAGAACATATAACAGCAAATTCTTCTCCGCCATACCTGTATATCTTATCAGTTAATCTCTTATTTTTATTAAACAGCTCACCTATTTTTTCTAAAATCCTATCGCCCATCTGATGTCCATGAAAATCATTATATTTTTTAAACCAGTCTATATCTATCATAAGTAGTGATAAATTTCTAATGTAGCGAGTGGCTTTACTTATTTCATCCTTTAAATCAAAATCAAATTTCCTCCTGTTAAAAACCCTCGTTAATTCATCAGTAACTGTCAATTTTTTTATTTTTTCATAATTTAATGATCTTTCTATGGCATTTGAAATCACATGAGCTAATATATCCAAAAAATATTCATGTGTGTGAGAAAAGGCTTTTGTCTTTTTTGAATCAATATAAATAATCCCTTTTACATTATTTTTTACTAAAATGGGTACACTTATCACTGAGGTCATTAAATTTCCCATTGGGATATCATGCTTGAAGTATGAATTTTTAATGTCGTCAATTAAAAACTTCTTTTTTGTTTTTAAAATATATTTTATTAAAGGCATGTCAGTATTAAATTTTATTTCCCTAATGCTCTTGCCAAAACCAATCTCACTTTGTACCTTAATACTATTATCATCTCCAAGTAAAAATATTGCGCAACCATTACAATTAATTACCTTGGATATTTTATTTACTGTTAAATCACAAACTTTATCCAGTTCTAATTCTGATCCAATAGAATTTACTATCCCAAAAATAGCCTTAAGGATCCTAGATTCTTTTCCAATTTTTTCTTTCATTTATTACCTTCAAATTAACATACATTAAAATTAAAATTAGAAACTCTAATACTAATCTAAATATAATTATACTCAATTTATTCAGCAAGGTAAAACAACAGTTCTGTTAATTACAGAATCACCGACTACTGTGTTTTTTAATAATGGCTTAATTATTCAATAAAGAATAATTTGAAAACATATATCAGCTACAGCTTTAAGAGATAAAATAAAAAAATAAAACAAAACAAAGAAAAATGAGTCTATTATAAAAGGTATTTTTACCAGTAAAGAACATTGGTTATTTTGTTTATTTTTTTAAGTTTACTATGTAAAATTTATATAGGAAATATTTAATAAGAGACATCTGCTTTACTTTATAGCAGTAATCTGACAAAATAACTAAAATTTAATAAATTTAAAAAAATTTAAAAATTATAAGAGGTAAATAATAATATGAACAAAGCTAACAATAAAAAAAGTATTTTACTTGTATATCCAAAATATACTGAAACATTCTGGAGTTTTAAATATGCACTAAAAATTATAGGCAAGAAAGCCGCTTATCCTCCCTTAGGACTTCTGACTATTGCAGGTATGATGCCTAAAGATTGGGATAAAAAACTAATTGATATGAATGTTGAAAAATTAAAAGATGAGGATATCAAAAAAGTTGATTATGTTTTTATAAGCGCTATGATTATACAAAAAGAATCGGCGGTAAAAGCAATAGTGCAAATTAAAAAAATAGGAAAACCTATAGTTGCGGGCGGTCCGCTATTTACAACTGGATGGGAAGAATTTTCTCAAATCGATCACTTCGTTTTAGGGGAATCTGAGGACACTTTCCCCTTGCTGGTAAATGATATTAAAAAAGACACAGTTAAAAAAACATATATAAACAAGGAATTCCCCGATATCAAAAAATCCCCTGTTCCTGATTGGAGTTTAATTAATACTTCAAAATATAACTCATTATGTATCCAATATTCACGTGGGTGCCCCTTTAATTGTGAATTCTGTGATATCGTTATACTTAATGGAAGAATCCCACGATTTAAAACAAAAGAACAGATAATTAGCGAACTTGATGCTATATATAATCAAGGATGGCGGGGAGGCGTATTCTTTGTTGATGATAATTTTATCGGTAATAAAGCAAGAGTTAAAAAAGATCAGCTTCCATCAATAATCAAATGGCAGAAAGAAAGAAATTATCCCCTATCTTTTAATACTCAGGCATCAATTAATTTGGCAGATGATCCAGAATTAGCCAACTTAATGGTGGAAGCTGGGTTTACTACAGTATTTGTTGGCATAGAAACACCCGACTCAAAAGGCCTTTCGGAATGCGGCAAGCATCAAAATGAGAATAGAGATCTGGTATTGTCTGTTAAAAAGATTCAAAATGCTGGCCTTGAAGTTCAGGGGGGATTTATTGTAGGTTTTGATAGCGATAAAACATCAATTTTCCAGCGCCAAATTGATTTTATACAAAAAAGCGGTATTGTAACCGCTATGGTAGGAGTGCTTATAGCTCTTCCGAAAACAAGATTATACAAACGCCTTTCAGAAACAAACAGAATAACTGAAGAAACTTTAGCAGATAATACAAAATTTTCCTCTTTAAATTTTGTACCAAAAATGGATAAGGAAACTCTCCTTAATGGTTACAAAAAGATTTTAAAAACAATTTATGAGCCTAAAAATTATTACGAGAGAATAAAAACCCTTATAAGGGAATTTAAGCCTCCAAAAAGAGGGCTGCAAAAACTTAAACTTTATCATATAAAAGCATTACTTTATTCTTTTTGGACTCTAGGAATTAAAAACAGAGGCAGGTATTATTACTGGAAATTGATTTTATGGAGTCTGTTTAAACATCCTAGACATTTCCCATATACTATTGGTTTTTCAATAATAGGGATTCATTTTAGATTGCTTACTGCGTAAATATTTTTTTATTGGTATGGAAAAAGAAGAATTTGAAAAAATTGTTATTGAAGCCATAGAAAACGTCCCTGAAAAATTTAAAAAAAAATTCAAGAATATAAGTATAGTTATTGAAGACAAATCTATGAGCCACTTGCCAGTGGATGATAAAAGCCCAGGACAGAAAGTTACTCTTGGCCTTTACCAGGGACTTCCTTTAACCAAAAGGGCAGGGAGCATATCTTTATTCCCTGATAAAATTACCATTTATAAAAAATCCCTTGAAACTATAAGTAAAAACGAAGAGGACCTAAAGAAGAATATTGAAAGAGTTGTGCTTCATGAAATTGGTCATTATTTTGGATTGGACGAAAAAAAGTTAAGGAGCCTGGGCTACTGACAATATAAGTCTTATCATCTTCTTTTGTACCATATAATATATTTCCTCTACAATCATAAGGTAGTTTCACTTAAAGTGAAAAATATTTTTCTTAAAATAAGAGAATTATTTTTGCTTTTTTATAAAATTTTTGTTATAATTCAAACGATATATATAATTTATTAATGTTTTATAAATATATAATTAACAGCATTTAATTGTTGTTATCAATTTATTTTAAAAATGTTAATATAAAATATCTATATTAGAACTGATTTGTTATAAGGATTTATTAAAAAGAATATAAAAAATTTAGGAGTTGAACGTATAATGGCAGAAGATATAAAAGATGAAGATAAAAGATTAAATAAAAAATTAAAGATTCCGCAGGAGGTGCCTCTTCTTGCTTTAAAGAATAGTGTTGTTTTCCCATTCCTGGCCACTCCATTAGTAATAGGAAGAGAAAAATCTTTAGAAGCTATCAAACACGCATCCAAAGAGCATAATATTATTGTTGTTGTTGCTCAAAGAGAAGAAAACAAGGAAGATATTGATAAAGATGATCTCTATGACGTAGGCACTGCATGTGCTATAAAACAGGTAGTAAATATATCTAGCGATGAAATAAAATGTGTTGTTGAAGGTATATCCCGAGTTAAAATAAAATATTTTACCCAAATCGGACCCTATTTTAGAGTATCAACTGAAGTTTTAGAGGAAGAACCATTAGATGAAAATGAAGAAACCGAAAATTTAAATACAACCATTAGAATGCAGGTTGAAAAATTCATTCAACTTGGAATACCCCTGCCAACAGCATTTGTAGTTGCTGCAACCAATATTTCCAAACCTGATGTTCAGGCAGATTTATTTGCTTCTTACCTGCTGTCAGATACAAGCCAGAAACAAAAAATTCTTGAGGAAATTAATCTGCAGAAAAGGCTTAAAAAATTAACAGAATTTCTTGCAGAAGAACTAAGAAAATTTGAAGTACAATCTCAAATCCGAGATAAAGTCCAAAAAGAAGTTGGTAAAACTCAACGTGAATACTACCTGCGCCAGCAGCTAAAAACAATTAAAGATGAGCTTGGTAAATCTGACGAGTCAACTGAACTGACAAAAGAATTAGAAAAAAAACTTCTGGAGAAAAAACTCCCCAAGGAGGCAAGGGAAAAAGTTAAAAAGGAAATCAAAAGACTGGAGAATATTCCAACTATATCTCCGGAGCATTCCTATATAAGAACCTATGTGGAATGTATGCTTGAAGCTCCATGGTCTGAAAAAACAAAAGATACTCTTAATTTGAAAAAAGCAAAAGAAGTACTGGATAGCGATCACTATGATTTAGAAAAAGTTAAAGAAAACATTCTTGATTATTTAGCAGTGAGAAAATTAAAAGGAAAATCGACTAAGGGACCAATTTTATGTTTTGTTGGCCCGCCTGGAGTAGGAAAAACTTCACTTGGTCAGTCAATAGCAAAATCATTGGGCAGAAAATTCATTAGAATGTCTATTGGAGGAATAAGAGACGAGGCTGAAATAAGAGGACATAGAAGAACATATGTTGGAGCTCTTCCAGGTAGAATTATTCAGGGCTTGACTCAGGTAAAAACAAACAACCCAGTTTTCATGTTAGATGAAGTTGATAAAGTGGGTACAGATTTTAGAGGCGACCCATCATCAGCTTTGCTGGAAGTATTAGATCCTGAGCAAAATAATTCATTCAGGGATCATTACCTTGAAGTACCTTTTGATTTATCCAATGTTATGTTTATCACAACAGCTAACATCTTGGATACAATACTCCCTGCCTTAAGGGATAGAATGGAAATCCTTGAAATACCTGGTTACAGTACAGAAGAAAAAACTCATATTGCTGAAAAATTTCTTATTCCTAAACAATTGAAAGAACAGGGTGTAGAGAAATATAAAATAAACTTCAGAAAAGATGCAATACTACTTGTAATTGAAGAATATACATGGGAGGCTGGAGTTAGAAATTTAGAACGCGAAATAGCAAAGATTTGTAAAAAAATTGCAAGAGAGATAGTAGAAGAAAAGAAATTCTCTAAAACTATAACTACTAAAAAAGTTAGAGATTACCTTGGTGTGTCTAAAATCCAACCAAGCGAGATTGAAGACAGGAACAGAATTGGTGTGGCTACAGGTTTAGCTTACACTCCAGTAGGTGGAGATATACTGCTCATTGAATCCACTTATTACAAGGGCAGTGGTAAATTAATACTTACCGGTAAGCTTGGCGATGTAATGCAGGAATCTGCAAAAGCAGCAATAAGTTACATTCGTTCAAGAGCAAATAAATTTGGAATTTCAGACAAATTATTCAGCAAATCTGATATACATATCCATGTTCCAGCTGGTGCTATACCAAAAGATGGACCATCAGCCGGAGTATCTATAACTTCATCCCTGGTATCAGCCTTTACTAAAATACCTGTTATCAGAGATGTTGGTATGACTGGCGAGATAACACTGCGAGGCCGCGTTCTTCCAATAGGTGGACTCAAAGAAAAGCTCTTAGCTGCCAAAAGAGCAGGGCTAAAAAAAGTAATACTACCAGAAAAGAATAAAAAGGACCTTGATGAAGTACCAAAAAATATACTTAAAGGATTAAAACTGGAATTTGTAGATAACATAGATGAGGTCGTAAAACATACTTTGGAAAAAGATCCTTTTAAGATATCTGCTCCCGAGGAAAAAGACTCTGAAATCTACAATGATAGGCTGAAAACAAAGCCAAAAGATAGCGAATATGGAAGGTTCGTCCCTACCATACAGTAGATATTGTATTAAAATTTATAAAACATTTTAATATTCAATATATTAAGCCCTCTTTTAAACTAATATTTTTAAGAGGGCTTGTCTTCTATATGGCTAGCATAAGTAATTCATAAAATAATAGAAAACTTAGAGGAAAATATCACTATTTAGGATTAAACCCATATTAGAATAAAGTACACAGAACTATTATCTCGTGACGGAGACGCAACCAATTTAAACTATTTCTGAAATACCCATCCATATTAAAATATTGCCTGTAAGGCAAATTCTTTTATATCAAAAACTTTCTATAAAGTTAAAACAGCTCCATGCTTTGGGAATATCTTATCATAAGATCGCTAAAAGATTTAATACAAGTTAAGCTATAATTGTGATAGTTTGTAAATTTAATAGAAATAAAAAACAAAATATTATAAAATTGATAAAATTTTTAAAAGTAAAAACAGAAAGCAGATATGTACGAAAACCTATATAATAATCTCGTAGTAATAGGCGGCAATGTTGCAGGCCTTGCTGCAGCAAGCCAAGCTAGAAGAATAAATCCGGAGCTGGATATCACAGTTCTTGAAAGTGGAAAATATATATCATATGGAACATGCGCACTTCCCTATTATATCTCCGGATACATAAAGAAGATCGAAGACCTCTTAGCCTATTCAAAAGATTTTTTTGAACAGAAACGAAATATCAAAATACTTACCGGCCGCAGGGTGGTGGGAATAGACTCTGCAAAAAAGGAGCTCCTGGTAAATGTGGCAGGAACTTCCGAGAACAGGATCATAAGCTATGATAGGCTGATGATCAGTAGCGGTAGTTCGGTAATTGTGCCCAACATACCAGGAATCAATTCCTCCAATGTGTTTCACTTCAGAAATGTTGAAGATGCTGAGAAATTAAAAGACTATATTGATAAAAATAACCCTAAAAAAGCAGCAGTCATCGGCGGAGGACAGATAGGGATGCTGATGGCGGAAGCTTTCAATAAGATCGGGGTAAAGACTTCGCTTATTGAAATGAAAAAGAGGATATTTGGTGGGTTTGAATATGAGATAAGCACCATACTTTCAAGAAAAGCTGAAATGGAAAATATTATGATCCTGACAGATACAGCAGTTTCTTCTATCAACAGCTCATCTGTTACCATAGAAAGTGCTGAAGGAAAAAGAGATATTGACTGCGACCTGGTCCTCCTGGCAACAGGTATTTCTGCAAACACAGGTTTTCTTTCAGATACTTCGATAGAGCTGGGAAAGAACAATGCAATAAAGGTGAATAATAAGTTTCAGACTTCTTATATAAATATTTATGCCTGCGGGGACTGTGCTACTGTAAAAAATATAGTGACTGGAAAACAGGATTATATCCCTACCGCCAATAATGGAGTAAAAACGGGACGCATAGCTGGTGAGAATGCTGCAGGAGGAAATAAGACATTTGCAGGTTCCGTTGGAACTGTTGTGGATAAGGTACTAGATCTTGAAGTCGCCAGAACCGGTATCAGTTTAAATGAGACTATATCCATGGGATATGAAGCCATAAAACTTATTGACAGCTATGCTTCACACGCTGGGTCTGTACCGGGCGCAAAAAAAATAGCCATATTAATAATAGTAGACACCCGGACAAGAAAGCTCCTCGGTGCCCAGATGATAGGCAGAGAAGGAGTCGGCAAGAGAATAGATGTATTTGCTACAGCCATAACCAGTGAGATGACTGTAGATGATATATATATGCTTGACCTATCCTATGCGCCTGCTGTCTCTACTGTCTGGGATCCTGTAAACAAGATATGCGGAAAAGCTGTCCTGTCACTTGATAGCCGTAAGAACTAAAATAGCTCATCCTGCTTAAGATCTTTAGAAGACGGTCCAGAGTTTTTCTCTGCTCCTGTTGCATGTTTGACTGCCTAAACCTTCGCTATCCATATTCTCTTCTTTTTCAAGGTTCGACTTCTTGATATATACGAGTCTTTCAAAACTCTTAACATATTCAGACTAGTCTTTGGAAAGGATAGTTTCTTTTACGCTTCGCTAATAAATATAGATATCTCACATCTTGAGGAGTTTTTTATATACAGGATATTTAAAAATATCTTTATAGAAGCAAATAATCTTGGTTTCTGGTTATCCAGCATAGATATAGATGATATAAAAATAACTCCTTAGAAAATATTTCTAGAAATGTTATGGGCAGAAGGAGCTTGGCATTTAAATTTAATACTTACCTTGACTGGCTATTTTGGTCAGGATTAATTACTTCCATGTAGGAATCTTACTATCGCTCTATTTTCTCAGCCAGCTCATACAGATAGACCCAGCGTTCCATTTTTTCTGCCAGCTCAGTCTGAAGTTTTTTTTGCTGCGCGACAAGTTCCCGCATGCTGACATAGTCCGACCAGCTCCCGCTCATTTCTTCGGTAAGTCTTGCTAACTCTGTCTCTAATTTCCCGATGACATTGTCGATCTGGGCAAACTCCCTGCTTTCGGCAAAAGTAAATTTTGTTTTTTGGTTAACTCTGGCAGGCCGCCTTACCACTTTTCTTTGTTGCCCTGCCTTTGGTTTACCAGCTATCAGGCTGTGTCCATACGCTCCAAGGTCGTTGTAAAATTCAATCCTTCCGTCACCTTTTACCGCTATCAGCCTATCAGTTGTTTTATCGAGAAAATACCTGTCATGGGATGCAACCAGCACAGCACCCTGGAAATATTCCAGATATTCCTCCAATACCTCAAGGGTTTGTATGTCCAGATCATTTGTCGGCTCATCCAGGAGCAGGACATTCGGTTTTTCCATCAGGACCTTGGCTAACAAGAGCCGTCTCTTTTCGCCGCCTGAAAGATTCTTAATAAAACTATGCTGCTGGCTACCGTCAAAAAGGAATCGTTCAAGCATCTGACTCGCCGATATTGTGTGCCCACTGCTTGTTTCAACATATTCCGCCGTTTGCTTTATATAATCGATCATATGAATCGAGTTGTCCATATCCTCATTGTTTTGTTGGTAATATGCAATCTTAACCGTTTCCCCGATACTGATGTCACCTTTATCCGGGGCAATTAATCCGGCAACAAGATTTAACAGAACTGTTTTGCCCGCGCCGTTTGGGCCAATAATGCCTATCCTGTCCGTTGGGCTTATCTTGATACTGAAGTTTTTAATAACCATCAGCCCGTCAAACGACTTGGATACGTTATCAAACTCAACTACTTTTTTTCCAAGGCGGGTATAAGCAACCGGAAGCTCGATCTGCTCCCTGACGATTTCCTTTCCTGCCCCTACCTCTTTTATCTCCTCAAAACGGACAATCCTGGCCTTCTGCTTTGTCGTTCTCGCCCTGGCCCCCCTGCGGATCCACGCCAGCTCATTTACATACAGCCGTCTTCGCTTCTCTTCCATCGAGGTTTGCGTTTCTTCGCGCAGCGTTTTCTTTTCCAGAAAATATTCAAAGTTACCGTCATATGAATACAACTTTTCTTTATCTATTTCAATGATACGATTTACAATCCTATTAAGAAAATATCGGTCATGGGTCACTAAAAGCAGCGCCCCTTTTCGCTGGCTCAAATAATCCTCCAGCCATTTGATTGTCTCCAAATCGATATGGTTGGTCGGCTCATCCAAAATCAAGAGATCCGCAGGCTGAATGAGCGCCTCAGCCAGAGCAATTCTTTTCCTCTGACCACCCGATAGCTCCCCAATCTTTCGGTCTATATCCGATATCCCAAGCTTACTTAAAATACTTTTCGCCTGAATCTCCACATTCCAGGCATCCAGTGCATCCATCCTCTCAGCATACTCAGTCAGCCTTTTTTTAAGGCTTTCGTCATTTGGTGCTTCATGCAGCTGATGTGTCATGGCCTCATACGCCCTGATCGTCTTCATCAGCAGATGCTCTCCGTGTAAAATATGCTCAAGGACAGTCATATTCTCATCAAACTCCAAGGCTTGCAATAGACACTGCACCGTTAGATTGTTCCTACGCGAGATGTTTCCTGAATCTGGCTCTATATGACCGCTGATTATTTTCAAAAATGTGGACTTTCCCGTTCCATTGATCCCGACCACACCAATGCGATCGTTGTCCTTAATCCCCAAAGACACCTTCTCAAACAACATCTTCTCGGCAAAGCTCTTTGTCACATTTTCCATCGAAAGAATATTCATCTTTTACCCTTGCTTTCATTTACATTTTCCACACACGGAGTTATGCACCCTGCCAGCATCACCGCGAGGCAACAACTTTTCCTCTGTGTAATAATTCTATTATAAAGCCTTTTTACAACTAACATAAGGATTTTTCATTCAACCAGCAAGAAAACTAAATCATCAGAAATTGTCCAAAAATTGTAATAAGAATTTATTTTTAGAAATACTTATATGTTTTTAGGTAAGCTTATAGAGCAGAAATTTTTTTAAGTCTTAAAAATCCGCATAACCAGTATTTATTATCTATATACTCTTTAAGCGATCAATGTATATTATGTGAGTAGATTGTAAAGCAAAATTATATATACAATAATAATTTGATGTAGCCAAAGTCTTGATAATAAAAAGAAGGATTATTTGATCTGGATTAAGCTAAGAATATCGCTAAAATACTCTTTTATGATAATCCTAAAAACATATTTAAACTTTAACTTCACCAATATTTTTTCTTGGATTAAAGAAAGAGATTTTATCTAATAACAATTGATTGAAACACTTCAGCTTGAGTTACAGGTGGGAAAATTTATTATAGGGCCCTTAAATCAATTTCAAGAAACCTTACTACTTCCTTTAACCATCTCTGTTCTACATAATTAACATGAGATGGATGTGTACTATATGTTTCGTAGGCCAGCTTGCTGTCAAACTCCATAGCTAAGCCAAAACCATAATCATTCTTGGAGCTTATCTGTCTGAGTACTTCAAAGTTTTTAACACCCGGAATAGAACTCAGTATTGATTCACTATCCTGTAGAAACTTCTTTTCTTCAAGTGAGTCTTTATCATGTTTTAAACAAAATATTACCATATGTTTTATTTTTTCCGCTTTCATATTTATTACACCTTTGATTTGATTTTTAATATTTCAATAATAACTACTCTGCCAGATAATTAGTAGGATTTTTTACATAAAGCTTATTTTGCTGCTTAGCACGATAACTCTAGGTTAATCTATAGTAGTTTAGTCTTACTTTCAACTCATATAAATTAAACTCAAAATAATCTTTTCTTAATAATCCACTCAAATCATTATTAAATTTTAACTATCTTATATTCTTTATTCCCAATTCCCATTTGCTGACCATAATCTAACTGCCAGTTCCAATCTATATCTTGATAGATTGCTTTAAATTTATCTTTGTCTTTAAATTTATCCATAGTGGATAATGACAGATTATAAGGAGCATCATTAATAAGGTCTGCTGAAGCTTTATCAATAGCAATTGGATCGTCAGATAGAAGAATTCCCAAATCAGGCACAATAGAAGCATTGGTGAAGTTGCAGCAATCACATCCAGGCGAAATATCAATTAAGAAATTTATATAAATAATCTTTTCTTTTTTTTGATTTTTTATTCCCATTACATATTCGACCATTTTCTCTTGTAGTTTTTTAGCTTCTTTTGGATATTTAGGAGAAATAGCCCCATACTTACAAACACTTATGCATTCGCCGCATCCTACACAATTTTCTTCAATAAAATAAATGCTATTTTTGCCTTTTCTAATAGCATCATATCCACAATTTCCAATACAAGTCCCACATAACTTGCATAAGTCTTCTTCTACTTTTGGAATATATTCTGAGTGTTGTAAAAATTTACCTTTAACAGAAGCACACCCATAGCTAAATTCTTTATAGATCCTCCAAAACCTCCCATTGGATGCCCAGTAAAATGAGTTGTAGCTATTATAAAGTCAGAATGAAAGATAGCACTGGCGATGTGGATCTCACTAAAATGATTACCCTTTATTTTAAGGGTCTCTTGATCTTTCCCAATTAACCCATCAGCTATAATAATAGGTGCTCCTACAGTTTCATTTGTAAAACCATTTATTATAGCAGTTTCTAAATGATCGATTGCATTGTGTCTTTTATGAGAATAAAGCGTGTTTGAATCAGTTACAAATGGTATGCCGCCATATTCTTTTACCTTTTTGACAATTTTACCTATGAAAGGTGTTCTTATATAAGCATGACTACCCCTTTCTCCAAAATGTGTTTTTATGGCTACTCTGTCATTACTTTTAATATTTTTAAATAACTTAGATCTATCAATCATTGTAGCTAATCTTTCAATAAGACTTTTTTTTGAATCTTTTTTTACATCTACATAGTAAACAGTACTTTTATTACTTATTAATTCTTTCTTCATAATTAGCTCTCCTTTAGCGATTGATATTTTAATGAAAATTATTATATAAGCCAGATAAAAATAATCAACTTTTCCTAATATAACTTTTGCCTGATTGTTGTTTACTCTAAATTAAATAAAGATATCAAACAGGAAAATAAAACTTAAAAATTCCCTAAAAAAATTTTGTAAAAGTTTTTAGTTCTAGTTGCAAAGTTATAAACTAAAATTACTTAAAATATGTATTTTAGGTTGTAATAAGAAAAAATTAGTGATTATGTTCCACGATTCCATATCCGCCAGTGGCTGGGTCCTTAAAAATTGGACACTTTGGAGGAAAATAACTGAGAAAACTGAAAAGGATTATATTTATAATTATTATTACTGCTCCAAGGACATTAATGGATATTTTTCTTTCCCTGATAAGCATAAGCCGGTAGCTTACTATCTGGGCGATAGCTATGGCAATAAAAAATATTACTATATCTATAGCCAGACTTTCAATATTAAATATTATGGTATATCCATAAAAAAGAGTAACAATCGTGACAGGAAGTACCAGATATGAAATGGCTTTTGCAAAGAAGAAATTCTTGACTTTTTTTCCGAATATAAAAAACTCTATTATGCCCCACAAAAAAGCTGGCCAGAAACCTATTTTAAGATGCTCCCAGACACTTTCATTTACCCCACTTATTGCAGCAAGAGGTTCCCAGAACCCCGAAAGTTCAAATGTAAAATGAAGAAGCGCTCCAAACAAAAATGTAAATAGTATTCCAAACATCTCCCAGGTCAATATTTTTTTTCTTTCCATTATTACCTCCAAGTATTTCATACTTATATTTTTACAAAACAGGTAATTTATATGGCCTATATTATTGTAGGGAAGAAATTCTACTCTATACAATAATAATTCAGACTATTAAATATAATATTAAATTTTTAATTACTTGATCTTGCTATATTATACTACTATCCTCTTGAACAATTAATAGTTAATATGAATTTAGAATGAATAAATATATTGATTATTTCTTAAACTACTTACAAACAGAAAAAGATGCTTCACCAAATACAATTCATAAGTACAGAGCATATTTTAAAAAAGTTGTTTGAGTATTTACAAGTAGCTGATATTAATGAAATAAACCAGAATTACTTAAATCATATCCGACAAACTTATAATTACACTTCAAGCTCAATTGCAAATAAATATACTTCATCACTTCTTTAGATTCCTTCATGTTTCAGGTTATATAAATAGCAATCCTGCTATATTAATTAGATCTCCAAGAAAAAGAGTTAAAATTCCGAAAGTATTTAATGATATTGAACTCGAAAAATTTCTTAAAGCTCCTGATTATAATACTTATACTCGCTTTAAAAAATATGGCTTAAGAGACAAACTGATATTTACAATGTTTGCATATACTGGACTTAGGCGAACTGAACTTATTAATCTTAACTGGAATGATATTAATTTAGGAATAAATACTTAATTGTAAGAAAATCAAAAAATAAAAACCAAAAGATAATTCCGCTACATGATAAAGTTCTGGAACTACTGGATAAATATTTATCCGAAAGAATTCCTTTAAAAAACAATGCTTTATTTATTGGTAGAACGTGTTAAAGGATTCATCATAACAGCTTAAAAAATTTATTTGACAGGTATATTAAATTTCAGGACTTCCTGGTAAAGATTATACAATTCATACACTGCGTCATTATATAGAGTGCTACATTATGGTGAGTCTAGCTAGATTAAATCAATTACTTTATCTGGAAATTGTTTTAACCAAATTAGATTATCTCCACAGTAAATTGTATTTTCTAATTTCATGGTTTAAAGTTTATCATAAAATTTTATTGCTTTAAATTAAATAGAATATACTTTAAAAACTTTACATTTTACTTTTCAGAAAAACAATTGCATAATATGATTACAAAAAAATTATTTAAATGTATGCAGATATGAAAATATTAAATTATAAAATACTTTTAAAAAAAGAACCTGAAGGAGGATTTACAGTTTTTGTGCCCTCTCTACCAGGCTGCATTACATATGGCGATACACTTGATGAAGCAATAGAAAAAGCTAAAGAAGCAATTGGTGTATATATTGAAAGTTTAAAAGCTCATGGTGAAGAGATACCCACTGAAGAAAATATGTTAGAATATACCCTATCAGTTGATACAAATGTCTAAACTGCCTTCCTTTACACCAAACAAGATTATTAAAATACTTAAATCCAAAGGCTTTATATTGGATAGGATAATGGGCAGCCACCATATTTATTACTTACCGAAAACAAAAATAAGGGTTGTTGTACCATTTCATAAAAAAGACCTACCTAAAGGTGCCTGCCTCGCAATTTTAAAAAGTGTGGGGTTAGATAAAGAAGAATTAGATAGTCTTATTTAATAACGATCCAATAAAATAGAATTTCTCTTAAAATAATTCTTGTACTAAATAGAAAAAATAAATTGAAAAATTATCTCTCCCATGTATAATTAAAAGCGTACAATTTAAGTCTGTGCAGTGTAAAAACTATAAGGATTTCTTTAAGAATTATACTCTATTTAGCCGGCTTATAAGATAAAAATAGTAGCGGAGTTAGTCTATAAGCCGAGTTGAACTAAACCGCTAGCGCGGTAGTTTTTAGCAAATCCTACCTAAAAGTTTAAATATTTACCCATAAATTTATTCCAATGA
>Ga0265594_1001194_pt1 | contig 20391 bp, 19 predicted proteins | sample saktaG_11_FD_190147 | JGI IMG/M metagenome (GOLD analysis project Ga0265594, IMG submission 190147) | Saline water microbial communities from Sakinaw Lake, British Columbia, Canada - sak_2011_5_24_80m | ecosystem: Environmental > Aquatic > Non-marine Saline and Alkaline > Saline ... | reverse complement strand
CCGCAGGATGCGCACCAGTAAAATGCCACTTTAGGTTTCGCCATATTAAAACTCCTACACTAATTCATATCTGATCTATAGACAATTATTTGAACCTTCATTCATATATTAAAGAGGAGGAACTTCAAATGTATACCACTCCTCCGGATCGGTCAATTCTTTGAGCTTTTGTTTGGCATCATAGTGTTCGGGATCAATTTCAAGGACCTTCTTAAGATGCTTGATCGCAAAGTCCTGATTGTCAATTCCCAAATAGGCTAACGCCAGATGATAATTAACGGAAACGATATTGGGGTCTTCTTTCAAAATCTCCTTAAAACAATGTATCGCCTCCTCGTATTTCCCGGCGGCTTTATAAACAATTCCCAATTGATAATATCCCAATGTGCCGGTGGAACTGCTTTCGGTTAATTTCTTATAGGCTTCAATACTCTGTTTGAATTGTCCTTTATGATAATGGGACAGCCCTTCCCAATAATAAGCCATGTGCAATTCCGGCTCAACAGTATTGATATGATGAAATACCTTTATGGCATCGCTGAAACGAGTTGCCCGGAAATAGGATATTCCCAGACGATACAGGGCGAAGGTATAATCGGGTTTGGCTTTGATAACCTTTTCAAATTCCTCGATCGATTTCTTTATATCACCTGAGACATAATACAGTTCACCCAATTTCACTCTCAGATCATATTGCTCCGGTTCGGATTCCAGAATCAGTATCAATGAATCAATCGCTTTCCCGATCTTGCCCTGCATCTCAAACTCTAAAGCTTCACTGCAAAGTTTCTCAAGTTCGCTCATAAAATTACTCCCTTCATGAAAAATGCTGAAAAAGAAATGATTACAATTTCATCTGTGTTTATCTACGATACTTTTCAACACCGATCATGAAAATATCATTCCCTTTTGTGTCGTTCGCGACAAAGACTGGAAAATTCTCTACTTTTAGCTCTCTGATCGCCTCCGCTCCCAGGTCTTCGTAAGCAATGATTTTTGCCTCTTTGACCGCCTGGGCTATAACCACCGCGGCTCCGCCAATGGCGGCAAAATAGACGGCTTTGTTTTTAACCATTGAATCGACAACCGCTTGTCCCCGCGGTCCTTTGCCGACCATGCCTTTCAGGCCGGCATCCATTAAAATCGGGGCATAGGGGTCCATTCTGTAACTGGTCGTCGGTCCGGCAGAGCCAATCGGTTTTCCGGGCGGCGCCGGCGCCGGTCCCACATAGTAAATCACCGATCCCCGGATATCAAAAGGCAATTCCTTCCCTTCACTGATTAGATCAACCAGCCGTTTATGAGCTGCGTCACGGGCAGTGTACATAATTCCGCTGATGAGAACTTTATCACCAACATTTAACTTCTCAAGGTCTTCGGTTTTTAACGGAGTATTTAAATGGATTTCTTTAGACATTATTAACCTCACAAATTATTGAATTACTGCTGATTCATGACGGGACGCATGACAGTTGACATTTACTGCAACAGGCATAGAAGCTATATGACAGGGTTTAGACAGAATTTGCACCGCTAAGGCCGTTGTCCTTCCCCCAAGTCCCTGAGGACCAATACCTAATTTGTTAATTCTATCCAGAATTTCCTTTTCTACTGCAGCCCATTTCGGATCAGGATTTTTCTCATTCAACGGTCGTAACAACGCTTTTTTTGCCAGTAGGGCGCTCTGTTCAAAATCACCGCCAATACCAACACCAACAATTACAGGTGGACAGGGATTCCCGCCGGAACGTTTGATTCTGTCAACAACAAAATCTTTTACTCCTTCGATACCGTCGGCTGCTTTCATCATTTTAACTTCACTCATGTTCTCGGCGCCGCCGCCTTTGGGAGCAATTGTAATTTTAATGGAATCACCGGGAACAATATCCGTATAAATGAGCGCCGGTGTATTATCCCTGGTATTCTTCCGTTCGATTACCGGATCATCCACCATGCTTTTTCGCAGATATCCATCTATATACCCCTGACGAACACCTTCATTAATTGCCTCATAGAAATCACCGCCAACGAGATGAACATCCTGTCCGAGTTCTACAAATACAACTGCGACCCCCGTATCCTGGCACATGGGCATTTTTTCCCGCGCAGCCATTTTGTGATTCTCCAGCATCAATGACAGAATCTCCTTAGCCGTCGGTGATTCTTCCTTTTCCATAAATTCAAGAATTTTCTCAACAAGGTCTTTACTGGCATAGTAATTAGCGTCAATACATAATTTCTTCACTACGGGGATAATCTTTGAAATGTTGATTTTCTTCAAAATACCTCCTCTTTTTTAATAAATACCGGAACAATCTCCGGTATTTCATAACAACTAACAATAGAATTCAATTATCTTAAGAGATAAACAATTTTACTTTAATAAAATAAAAGCGATACGTCTTTTCAATGTACTTTCGACATATTTAAAAATCTTTAATCGCAATCCCGGTAACGACCAATAAAGCATCTTTTACAAATTACGCCGAAATAATATAGATAATTTTAACATTTCCTTGTTTGTAAAATAAGACGAGATTCTAATAAATGCAAAAATATTTTTTGTTCATACACTAATAATGAAAAATTATTTGTCCAATACTTCCGCGATTGCATTCTGCAAGACAGGTATTTCAAAAGGTTTTTGAATAAATTTTGTGTCCTTTAGCACGAATTTCCGAACCGAGTCCGAAGACGTTTCATTTTAAATCGCCCAGATCATAACTTTTTATCAGGACCGATTATATTTGTGAGGATGTCAGCATTAAAACCAGGATAGTTTTTATGTTTTCGTCCTGTTTAACCCGATTCCCATTTTTCCATTACTGCGCAGACAGCCTGAGAATAGATTAAAAGGTAAATCTCCCGCAAATTTCATATTGATTCTTATCAATCAATTCCGTAAGATTTCGGTTGAATGATAAAAATAATGAGATTAGTAGTATGACTAAAAAATTCAAAGAAAGCATTAAAAATGAATTAAAAAATATTTTAGGTTCAGAAAAAGAAATTGATAAAATAGTTTTATTTGGATCATTTATTTATTCAGATAATCCGAATGATGTTGATATTGCAGTATTTCAGACGAGTAATGACAAATATTTAGATTTAGCGTTAAAATACAGAAAATTAACACGAAAGATATCAAAGAAGATACCGTTAGATATAATTCCAATAAGATCCGGCGTGAAGAGTAGCTCATTCATGACTGAGATTGAATCCGGAGAAGTAATTTATGAAAGATGAAACTAAGACCTGGTTGGATTATTCTAAAGAGAACCTGGACTCCTCAAAAATATTGATAAAGAGAAAGTTGTACAACCCATGCTTACAAAATATTCAACAAAGTGTTGAAAAAGCTATGAAAGCAATTTTCATTGAGCGGACAATCAAATTAAAGAAAACTCATAGTATCACAGAATTAAGAAATATATTAAAAGAAAATAAGATAAATATTGATTTAGATGAAGATGATTGCGATCTTCTTGATTCTATTTACCTGCCTTCAAAATATCCGGTAATTAATGTTTTACCATTTTATGAACCTGATGAAGATATTTGCCAAAAAGGAATTAAAATAGCAGAATCTGTAGTAAATTCTGTTCAGAATATTGTAAAATAAGGATTGTAAATGATCAAATAAACCGGATTTCACGATTACGGCTTATGAGGTTATTTTGTAGACTTCTAACGATCTTTTAAATATCACTATTATTATTTCTTATAAGGAATCACCTGATGGAATTAAATCTAAGCATCCGAAAAGCCCGAATTAACGACGCCGAAACGATTGCCGATTTCAATATCGCCATGGCAAAGGAAACCGAGGGTAAAGCTCTCGAACCTGTTGTCATACGGGCCGGCGTCGATAGTCTTTTCGCCAATCCCCAGTATGGCTTCTACGTTGTCGCAGAAGTTCAGAATAGAATTGCCGGCTGCCTGATGATCACCACCGAATGGAGCGACTGGCGCAATGGCTTGTTCTGGTGGATCCAGAGCGTATATATTCACCCGGATTACCGCCGCCAGGGTATCTATCGCGCCATGTATTCCTTCGTCAAAGAATTAGCCCGGAAAAAATCAAATATCTGTGGATTCCGGCTGTATGTGGAAAAGAAAAACATCAGCGCCCAGCGTACTTATGCCGCCCTCGGTATGGCAGAATGCCATTATAAAATGTTTGAAGAAATAACCGAATAAAATCACAAATTCCAAACAGAAGGATATCGAGTTTTGGATTTGTAAATTTGAACATTAAGATTTTTTGAAATTTGGGATTTTCCTTCTACTTCTATTAAATTTACTGCTGATTTATAACAGTGTTATTAGCCCAAAATAAACCCGATTGGAGGTACTCTTTTGTCAATCCGTGAAGACCGTCTCGTCAATTGTCCAAAATGCGATCATGAACAAACAGTCGTGGTCTGGAGCTCAATTAATGTTTCCCTGAACCCCGAAGGCAGAAGCAGACTCTTCGATGGTGAAATAAATCATTTCCTTTGTCAGAAATGTGCTTATGAATCCCTGATCCCGATCCCATTGCTTTATCATGATATTGACCGGAAAATTGCCGTGCATTATTTTCCACCGGAATCAATGAAGAAAGCCGAATTTCTTGATCAATTTAATATTGATGGAAAATTCCAGGTAGCTGAAAAGGTGGGCTTCGATGTCCCTCAACACTTGCAAAACGTGCATGTCGTTTTCAATATGAACGAACTCGTCAGTTACGTCATCTTTCGGGAAATGTTGCTGGAATTTTACCAGGCAAATTCATCTACACCAAGTCCCGGTCTAAATTAATTCAATCAGGAATCAAGAATGACTGAAAACCAGATATTCGAAATTATCGGAAAAGAGTTGGACCTACGATTCAACCAGGTTGCCAACACGATCCAAATGCTCGACGATGATAACACCGTGCCGTTCATTGCCCGTTACCGCAAAGAACGAACCGGCATGCTGAACGAGGAACAAATACGCGATATCCGGCAGCGGATCACCTATCTGCGTTCCCTTGAAAAACGAAAAAATGCGATCCTGAAAAGTATCGAGGAGCAGGGTAAACTGACTCCCGGACTGAAAACAAAGATCGAGGCTACCTCAAAACTCCAGGACCTTGAAGATATTTATCTGCCCTATAAACCGAAAAAGAGGACCCGGGCGACCATTGCGAAAGAAAAAGGTCTACAGCCATTAGCAGACCTGATTCTCAGACAACAGACAGTCACCGGCATTCCTGAAGAATATGCCGGCAAATTTATCAACACTGAAAAAGATCTTAATACCGCTGAAGATGCCCTTTCCGGCGCTTGTGATATCGTCGCGGAGACAATATCTGAAAACGCCGGTATTCGCAAGGAAATCAGGGAATTTACCTTTTCAACCGGTCTGATAGTTACAGTTGCCCGCGACGAATCGGTCAAGAGTGTCTGCGAAATGTACTACGATTATTCCGAGCCGGTGTCAAAAATACCCGCACACAGGATTCTGGCAATCAATCGTGGCGAAAAGGAAAATATTCTAAAAGTGACAATTGATCTGGACGCCGCTCAGGTTCTGTCCATCATCGGAAAAACCTGTGTCACTAATGAGCGATCAATTTTCACGGAATACTTAATCCGAACAATTGACGATGCTTATAAACGCTTGATCTCACCTGCCATTGAACGGGAAATCAGAAACACGCTGACGGAAAAAGGGGAGGAACAGGCGATTAAAGTCTTCGCCACAAATCTGAAAAATCTGCTTCTGCAACCGCCAATATCGGGAAAAGTAATCATGGGCATTGACCCGGGATTCCGCACCGGGTGTAAAGTGGCGGTTATCGATCAAACCGGAAAATATATGGAAGGTGATACGATATATCCCCATCCCCCTCAGAATAAATATAAGGAAGCCAAAAATATATTGAACCGCCTGATTATTGCTCATTCCGTTGATATCATCGCCATTGGAAACGGCACCGCCAGCCGGGAGAGCGAATTCCTGGTAGCCGAACTGATCAGCGAAATGAAAGTAGAACATCCGCTCAGTTATATCATCGTCAGCGAAGCCGGCGCTTCCGTCTACTCCGCTTCAAAGATCGCTCAGGAGGAATTCCCCGATCTGGAAGCCAGCCTGCGGGGCAATATTTCTATCGCCCGGCGTCTGCTGGACCCTCTGGCGGAACTGGTAAAAATCGATCCCAAGAGCATTGGCGTCGGACAATATCAGCATGATATTAACCAGAAAAAATTGCACGAATCCCTGCATGATGTCGTGGAAGACTGCGTCAACCAGGTTGGCGTTAATCTGAATACGGCGTCCAAATCCCTCTTGACTTACATTTCCGGTTTGACCAGCCGCACGGCGGACAATATTACCAAATACCGTGAAACTCAGGGCGCTTTCCACAATCGTGAAGAACTGAAACAGGTCTCCGGCATCGGCATTAATGCCTTTGAACAAGCCGCCGGATTTCTGCGAATTCCGGGCGGAAATAATCCCCTCGATAATACTTCGATCCACCCTGAATCTTATAACGCCACTCAATCATTATTGGAAAAATTCAATATTGATGACATTCACCAGGGCGGTAAGGCGCTGGTAAACAGATTAAAGACAAATCACGATCAAATCCGGCAGTTATCTGAAGAATTAGCCATCGGCGAACCGACATTAATTGATATCCTCGAAAACCTCGAAAAAGCCGGCAGAGACCCGCGTGAAGAATTACCCAAACCGATCTTTAAGAGCGATGTGCTAAAAATTGAAGATTTACAGGAAAGTATGATTCTTAAAGGTACTGTCAGGAATGTTGTGGATTTTGGCGCATTTGTGGATATCGGCGTCAAACAGGACGGATTGATCCATATCAGCCAGATGGGTGACCACTTTATCAAAGATCCACATAAGGTGCTGGCTGTTGGCGATGTCATAGATGTTCGTATCCTCTCAATTGATGTCGAGCGGCAGCGAATCGGGTTGAGTATGAAAGGTGTTCCTAAGTCAGGCAACGCTTCATCATGAAACCGGAAAATTTCATCTGTTTCGGTCACCAGGGTGCGGCTGGTTATGCTCCCGAAAACACCCTGTTATCCTTTCGGGAAGCCGTTGCCCGGGGAGCGGATTGGATCGAGCTGGATGTCCACCGGGTCCGGGATGCGCTGCTTGTCATTCACGATTACCGTCTCGAACGCAGCACTAACGGAACCGGAATTATCTACGACAAATCCCTGAGTTATCTCCGCTCACTAAATGCCGGCAATAATGAAAAAATCCCCTTTCTGCCGGAAGTATTTGATCTGGTTAATCGCCGCACGGGTATCAATATTGAAATAAAAAGCAAAAACAGCGCCGGACCGGTGCTCGATCTCATCGATCATTATGTTCGGAATCACGGTTGGGCTTATGACGATTTTATGATTTCCTCCTTTGATCAATATGAATTAAAGACTGTCCGAAAACTCAGTCCCGATATAAAAATCGGCATTATTTTGTTCGGGCTCCCGATTTATTTCGGTCATCTATTGCGCACACTTAAGCCTTATTCATTCAATGTCAGTATCGAATTTATCAATAAATGGTTTGTCAAAATCGTCCATCGCAAAGGGCTAAAGGTATTTGTATTTACGGCAAACCACCCGGACGATATCAAGAGAATGATCGATATGGATGTTGATGGAATTTTTACCGACTATCCTGATCGCGCCAAAAATATCATAAGTGAATCTACAGTAAAAGGCTCAGATGAAAACACTCGATGATCTTATTTGCAGACAAGCAAAGGATTTTGACAACGGGCTTGAAATACCCTGGACTGATCCGGAATTCAGCCGCCGGATTCTGAAAGAACAGCTCAATCAGGATAATGACATCGCCAGCCGGCGGATCAAGGCTGTCGATAAACAGGTTCAGTTTATTCATCACCAACTCTTAATGGCTAAAAAGACGACGATCCTGGACCTGGGTTGCGGTCCGGGATTGTACTCCCATCGACTGGCAGAACTGGGTCATCGTTGTACGGGAATCGATATCTCTCCGGCTCCGATCCGATACGCCAAAGAAATCGCCGGAAAAGAATCGCTGAACTGTACATTCATCCAGGACGATTTTCTAAAAACCGATTTGGGTTCGGATTTTGGTTTTGCGATGTTGATATTCGGTGATTTTAATGCGCTTCATCGCGCCGATGGAAAACGGCTGATCGATAGAATCTTCCACGCCCTGAAACCGGGCGGTATCTTTCTGTTAGAAGGATTGACTATGGACGGCACTAAAGAAATCGGTGAGCGCGAACCGGCCTGGCTGACCGCCGAAAGTGGAATATTCTCAGACAATCCTTATCTCTACCTCGAAAAATGTTCATGGAACGAACAGGATCAACTGGCAACCGCAAATTATTATATTATTGAATCGGAAAGCGGACATTTGACCCATTACCGGCAGAGATATTTTGCCTATACTGATGACGATTACCAGGAATTATTATACAGCGCCGGGTTTGAGAGTGTCGAATTTTACCCGGGATTCGGAGCGGGCAGCAGTGATTTCGCCGATGATTTGGTGATGATTGTTGCGCGGAAAGCTTGATCCTTTTGAAACAAACCGATGAAATCGGAGAACTTTATCTCATCCACAAACCATCTCGTTCCCAAATTGAATTTGGGAACGAGGATTAATCGGAGGACTTTATATATAACTCCATCAATATTTTCAGCAGCTCTTCCGCCGCCGCTTTCGGTCCATCCGCCTCAAAACCACTGACACCCAACCGGGTTCTTAGTTGCCCGATGAATATTTCATTTTCAAAAAATCTCTCAAAAAATCTTCCGGCGATTTCATCGTGTTGCTTTTTACGCTGAACCGGTCCGAATATATTGGCAAAATAGTTGTGAACAAGCCCTGTCGTGGTAGTTGTACCTTTGCTCATCACCGTTCCTTCCCGAAATACTCTGTATGCATCTGCGGGAGATTCAAATCGTTCGACGATCGGATGCTCGGAATCAACATTCTCATAATTATTGGCATAAAAGGCATAATCCACCGGCACGCCCTTGACAATGTTTTCATGAGTTGTGACCGGCAGAACTATCCTGGCGTTGGTTTGTCCGGCGCTCATGATAATCGCGCGGTCAAGCTGTCCAAAGGCATAGCCGGGATGCAGATCGTCGAGACGCAGAAAGGCGCCGATCTCGGTCCCGTAGGCGACGATATTATTCTGATCGTTGATATTTATGGAGCCCATATCATCGGCGATAATAGTTAGTTCCTTAATCTGCTCGTCACCCAATTTTCGTAATGCTTCCAGAGTTTCCGACTTTCCGGCACCAGAATCGCCAACCAACAAGACATTCGCCTGATGATTATTCTTCAGTAAAATCTGCACCAGAGCGCCATGAAAGGGTAAATTGCCTTTTTTCATAACCTGGAGATTATGAAGCGTCAGGATCATTTTTTTCGTATAACCGAAGTATCCGAATTCATCACCCCTTGGAACGGCGCCGACAAACATGTCGTTTTCCCTGTCTTCATAAAAAACCGTCGGAAATTCCCCAAACCGGCGAAGTTGAGCGCCGTCGACACCATAGAGAAAAACACCGTCCGGCGGATTATCCAGATCCTCGTCGGCAGCCAATTCAAAAAGATTACTGAGAGCAAATCCCAACTCATAAAAAGATTCGTGAAAATAGACAAAAATAATCAGCGAACCGACTTTTGCCGGGAAGCAGAGCCATTCCCGCTGATCTAAATCCACATAAGATATGGGATTTTGATCGACTTCAACAAAGACACCTTTACGCTTATTCAGCGGTGGTTCCAGGATCAACGGCGGATATAAGAGAACCTGCCGGATAACCGATAATTCATTTAAAAATTTATATTCTTTATGAAAAATGGTTTTATTCAATGGCGCGGCAATTGTCGCTATTTCCGCTCCAGCATGGACCTGGCGATACACCCGGGGATGCTTAGACGTGATATTCTCCTGAATGTCCCTGTAAGCCTGCAAAACAAGATGCATCAACCGTTCCACAGTGGTATTAAAGGTTCGATATGGACGTTTATCGAAACTTTCACCTGCTGAATCACAGATAATGAAACGGTCAAAACTGCGCCAGTAATTGTACAACTGCTCCACGAACTCGTTTAATAAAGCCCGATCCCTGAAAAACCGCTCCGAACCCTTTACGACACCCGGAACCAGTGCCGACTCCAGTTTTGCGAGGTAATATAGCGTCTGATACAGCAGATCTTTGTCTGCCGCGGTGATATCTTCCTCTTCGAAAATGCCAAGCAGCGGAGACTGCTTTTTAATCAACCGGTCTAAAAATCGTCCCAAAAGATTTTTGAAAAGGTCGCTTTCGATCAGTTCTTCGACGGTTTCTGCGATGCGGTCTTTGACACCTATGATGATCTTGTTTTCGATTATTTTGGATGGGAATCTACTCATGTCAAATCTCTGATTTATACAACGTGAATAAGGTGTAATTTAGGTCAAGTTAGTATTGGACAATAATATGTTTCGATTTGCTTCCTTACAAAAAATATTATCAAACCTTTATCGCCAGAAAACCTCTACTCCATGATGGAGACATTTCACCTCAATCGGTGTAATGCCGACTAACTCACCGTCGGGCGTCAGCACTTTTGGAACATCCGTTTCAATCTTTATTTCTTTAGCCTTAAAGGTCTCAATCTCATCAAGATAAATATGATCGCCCGTAAATACCTTCGGGAAACTCTTCAGGAGTTTGATGCGTCCTAATTTGCCCAGTAAGGTTACATCAAGAAACCCGTCATCAATTTCGGCGGAAGGCGCCATCAGGAAATTCGCCGTCCAGCGTGTATTTGAAATTTCGACAAATATATTATCACGCTGATACTCCTGGCCATCGATTGTAATTTTTAATTTATGACTTTTCAGAAAAATCGTCTTTTGAAAAACGCCCAACGTATAGGATAAATTTCCAAATACTTTCAATTTCAGGGCGATTTCGGTCACATCAGCAACAAATCCCAATCCAAGAATATTCAGGAAATAGTAAGTTTCACCGTGCGAAATAAATTGTCCGACGTCCACTTTGCGTAGCGACTGCAATGCTATTATATCAATCGCATCTTTCCAGTGCGTATTGTGCAATTCCAGGTCCCGGGCAAAGGCATTACCGGTGCCGATTGGGAGAATGCCGATTGGAATTTTCGTCTTCGTTTCATTCTGATAGTAACCATTGATAACTTCGAACAGCGTCCCATCCCCTCCGGCGGCAACAATTCCGTCATATTGACTCAAATCGGCATCCTTTACGATCTGAATACCATGTTCATGATAATCCGTGGTTCGCAGATCAAATTCGATCCTTTTCTCCTGAAAATATGCTTCCACCTCCGGCAAAATCTTTTTCGCCCGTTCATGTCCCGCAAACGGATTATAAACCAGTAATACTTTCATTAAAACAATTCCCCCTTAAAAAATTAATCCCCGAATATAATTATTCCACCGCAGCAATCACATAAAAAAGGTCATTATGATAAAGTGGATTTACAGGATCAGGTGAAGCAATTTCGGCAAGATCGAATATTCACAGGGTGGTGTGCCGATAATTTCACCATCGGTTTCGACTGCAACAGAAAGATTTTCTCCGGTTAGTGTTACCCGATATCCCTGATGATATTCTGCATTGGCTTTTTTAAAAACCGAGCCGGAATAAAGTGACGGAATATAGCTCAGCGTCCTCAATCGGCCCATTTTACTGATCAGGGCAACATGCAGCTTGCCATCGTCATATCCCGATTCCACGCCGTAATTCATGCCGCCGCCAAAATAAGAACATTTGAACACCGTCAAATTTTTCAGAGAGCGGCTGAGATGTTCGCTCTGGTCAATGGTGATATCGGCGGAAAAATTCCCGAACTGGTAAATATTTATTAATCCGGCATAAATGGCAGCGACGTCAATATTTAGTCTTTTTAGAAATGACATGAACGGTCTTTTTTGATTGAAATATTCGACTGACTGACTGATCACGCCGATACTGGAATTTACCAGAAAATAGCGCACAACGGGAATGCCCTGATTATCGCGACAGGCGACTTTACAAACATCAACCAAATAAGATCGCTCTGATCCGACCCGATCAATAAGTTCCAGCTTTTCCGGAAACATTTTTTCCACATCACAGCTGCTGCCGGCGTCCAGAAAAACGAGTTGAATTTCCGGATCAATCAGGCGATCATCCTGAATAATACCGTTCAAAACTTCATTCAGGGTTCCATCACCGCCAAACACATAAATTCGTTTGAAGCCCTCTCTAACAGCCTGTCTCGTTAATTCGACGGCATGTCCCTGGTATTGGGTAAAATGACAATTTATCCGGTAGTTCTTTTCCTGTAATTGTCCACTAAACGAATTCCAGCGCTTCCGGGCTTTCCCGCCGCCTGCCAGTAAATTGGTGATAAAAAATAATTCATTCGACGTTGTTTGATTTAATGTAATGACAAATCCTCCCAGATAAGTGATTGTTGTAAATGATTTACTATCCGTTCACGGTCTGTATCGGCGTTTCTAAAGGCACAATAAAGATTGACCGGAATTGATATGCCATAAAATTTATTAAGAATCTTTTTATGCAGGGAATTTTGTAAGAATCCAAACCGGACAAAACGGTAATCTGTCGTTTGATTTCGTATAACCCACCGGATCAAATTCACAGCGGCTGACAGGTCTTGCTTATCAAAAACACAATGACGAACGCTGATTTCCGATAATGGCTGACCTTCCGGAGGCAGCTGATTGAACGGTTTCAGGATTTTATACATGAGTGAATACTTGCCGGCATAGCGACTTACGACAGTGTTCTTAAAAGCCGATTGATCCCATAATGTAACTACGGCAACAATTTTTTCCCCATTCATGGCTAACCATGTATTTTCAAGTTTATAATCCGGCTCTCTATAAAGCGAAAGTAAATATTCATCATTCCATCGCGGCGCTAACTCATAATTATCGTAAAACTGTCGAAACAGTTCACTCAACCGGGAAATATCCGACCGGATCGCATGACGGTAAGTATATTCGGCGGAAGGTCGCTGAATTCGAAAGGGTAATAGATATTTTATCCAGTATGTCGCGAGGCAATCAAAGGGTGGAATATTAGCACGTCCCGACAGCAGCGCATTCATTGTCGCATTATTTCCCATCACCAGAATCACCGCAAACTTGATTGGAGAATCGGATAAATAGTCCGTCACATGTTTCATCAGACGGAAAGTTACCAGTGAATTTCGGCAGGTGTAATCGATTTTAATTCCGCCGATATAGCCGATCCGGATCTTTTCACTTTTGAAATAAACGTCCCGAAAAGAGACACCAACAATTCCGATTATTTCCCCGCTTTTTTCAGCAACGAATATCGCCGGATCATTTCCCTGTAAGCCGGCGAGAGAGAAATAGTCCGGCGAGCGATCGATATTGACCGCCAGTTTCGCATCCATGGGAGCCTGTCGTGATAGTACCAGAAGGGACTGATTATCTTCTTTTGTAGCAGCACGAATTAACATGAATACCTGTGGTTTTAATATTTACTGATTTTAAATCAGGCAGAAAAAAGATGCAAGGTTAAAGATACGTATTTGAATATTTTTTAATAAATTTTGATTAACCGGACATAAAAGTGTGCTGGTAATTAACAATTTTAAAAAATGATTTAACCGTTCATAATTTTTTGAATTATTTGTATATTTATTTATGAAATTATTTGTCATTATCCTGATTACATCGATTCAAATTCTTGTCGCAAGCACTACCACAGACAGCCTGGCACAATTGATTGATCATAGTGATGGCGCCGAAAAAGTGGCGCTTACAATTCAGTTAGCCGATGAATTGGCTCATCAATCCAGGCAGGAAGCGCTTCCGGTTTATCTCAGCGCTGTTGAAATAGCCCGATCAATCAATGATAAGAAATCTGTCGGAGACGCCCTTTACGCCACGGGTGACAATTATTACCGGATCGGATATCATGATACGGTTATCAAATATATGCAGGAATCTTACCAAATCGCTGAAGAACTCAGTGATTCCAGCCGTATGGGGCAATGTCTTCTCCGTATCGGAGATGCTTATAATCTGCTTAACGAACAGGATCTGTCGGAAAGCTATTACCTGCAGGCTCTGGTAATAACTCAATCCCTTGACGATCCGGTGCTGTCCGGCCGGACGCTTAACAATCTGGCAAATTTATATCGTCACTGGGGACAGTATGTAAAAGCGCTGAATATGTATGAAGAAGTACAACAGTACTATGAAATTGCCGGATTCACGGAGGGATTGGGCTGGCTGAACTTTTCTATTGCCGGTCTCTATAATATGATATCCGACAATGAAAATGCACTGAAGCACTCCCATATCGCCCTGCAGTATTATCGGGAAATAACTGAATCCACAGGTGACAGCACCGGCGTTATGATCTGCTATGGTCAGCTGGGAGATATCTACATTAATACCGGTGAAATGGATAAAGCGCTGGAATATCATCAGGCAGCCTTGCGCCTGCGAAAAAAGACCGGGGTTAAATCTGCAATAGCCGACGGATACCAGGGCATGGGAAAAATCTATTACTATCAGAAGGATTATACCAAAGCGCTGGAATATTTTCAAAAGGCTATCGGTCTGAGACGGGATATCCGGACAACGACAGGTACTGCCACATTAATGAAATATGTCGGTTCGATCTATTTAGAACAGGGCAATATAAAAAAGGGACAAAACTACCTGCTGGGCGCATTGTCACTGGCGCGAATAGGTAAACAGCGCCAAATTGAGAAAGAGGCGCTGGGAAAAATTATAGAAATTTATCTCGAACAACAGGACGTTGAAAAAGCGAAAGAATATTTTAGCCAATACATCGCAATCAGCGACAGCGTTGCTAACTTCGAAGTTTCCAATAAAATCACTTCCTATATGGTAAAAAGCGAAATTGAAAAGCAGCGCAAAGAAAAACAGCGCTTTGCTCAGGAAAAACGAATTGCCGAACTGGAAATCGCCCAGCACAAAAGCGTTCAACAGAAATTGATCATTCTGTCGACATTCGTAATGTTTATTTTAGCCGGTATTTTCATCCTTTACCGCATGAAATCCCGGGACAATACGCTTCTGATCGCAAAAAATGCCGAAATCGTTTCTGCTCATCAGCAACTTCAAAGCGAAATTGCAGAGCGAAAACAGCTAGAAAAAGAGCGCGAAACACTTAGCGGTTTAATACCTATCTGTGCAAACTGTAAAAAAATCCGCAATGACGAGGGCTACTACGAACAGGTCGAGAAATATATCATGGATCACTCAGACGCCGAGTTCAGCCACGGAATATGTCCGGATTGTATGAAAAAACTATATCCTGAATATATTGGTATTCTTAAAAAAAATAATACAGAAGAAAATAAAAAATAATCTGTATATAATTGGGTTAACCCCCGGATTCATCCGGGGCTCCAATGAAAACAGACCACATTTTGACGGTTTCTGCTCCATTTTCACACAGACTGTTCAGCGTTCTAACAGATAATTCTATTACTGCAGAATCATCTTCCGTTTAGAACTGTTTGACTGGTCTGTCCCGGACCAGGGTTTTGATCTCATTTCCCAGAAAATCGAAGATTTTTATCTCGACCATACAATCTTCCGGTACATAATACGGTTATCTTTTGGTGTGTCTTTGCGAATGATCACTCTTAATTTTCGGCTGGTTCTTCCTCTGTCTTGTTCGGTTGTACCATCGCGATCTGATACTGGATATAGACAACCAACAGATATGCAAAAATACGCATTACAAGCAAGACCCCGTTTAGCGAATCGTGCAAACCTAACAGATTTGCAAAATGCGAAAGCCCGAAAAGTCCAAAAGCGATCCCCAACAAAAGCGGCATTTTCCCTTTACCACGCGTATAAGCCTGAATACCAAGGACGAGAATGAGAATACACAGCAACAAATTCATCGCATAGATTGGATCCCATGTCAGTGACATAATTTAACCCTCCTTGAAAATGATTATTTCATACTAAATTAATTTTAGAGCAAAGAACAATAAAATGCAAGTATGAAATCTTATTTTCAGTCTCACCGGATTTTATACCTAAAGACAAACACTGCTAAATTTGAATTACATTTCCGGACATATATCGCTAAAAGTGCATGTTTTCTACAAAAATTTCCATGAACTTCTCATCACCGGCAAGCGGTATATGGGTGCATCTTTCAATAATTGATCGATAATCCGAAGAACCGAATAACGCCATTTTCGCTCCACGCAGTGCAGTATTTCCCGCTTGTGCCATCTTTTGATGATCAAAATCAAGCAGTCCGATTTTCATGGCGTTCTCGACATTGATATAATTGCCAAAAGCGCCGGCTATATAAACTTTTTCAATATTATTTTTTGAAATTCCCGGATGTTGAACCAAAATGTCAAATCCGGCGGCAATCGCTCCTTTGGCTAATTGCAATTCCCGAATATCCTGCCGGGTTAAAACTACCGGCGCCTGAATTACTATTTCACCACTATCGTCAAGAATTCGCCCGCTTTTATCGATCAAACCCAATTCAAGCGCACAGGCAACCGCATCCACCAGACCGCTTCCGCAAATACCCTTCGGGTCGCCGCCGCCGATAATGTGGCTGATCATCCGGCGGTTTTGCAGCGCTACTTTGGAAATTGCTCCCGTAGTGGCACGCATTCCCATGGATATTTTGGCGCCTTCAAATGCCGGACCGGCGGCGGTCGAGGCGCAAAGAATCCTTGCCCGGTTTCCCACAACAACCTCACCGTTCGTTCCAAGGTCAATTAGTGCCATCATTTCATCACTCTGATGGATTCCGGCAGCAATAATACCGGCAAGAATATCGCTTCCGACAAAACCACCCAGACATGGTAAAAACTCAATCTTTGGATTTCCCGGTATCTGCCACCCGATATCAGCAGATTTCCAGGTAAATTGTCCGTCATTTTCCGTCTCAAACGGTACTCTTGATAATGGTGTAGCATCCACTCCGCAAAAGAGATGATGCATTGCCGTATTACCGACAATTACAACCCGGTCAATCTGTGGTTCAACCGGGACCATATCACCTGTCAATTCCTGAATCATGTCTGACAATTGATCCCGGATCAACTGCCTGAGACGCTGAGCTCCGTCATCTGTCGCCGCATAGTCGATCCGGCTCATAATGTCGGCGCCATACCTCGCCTGCGGATTCAGCGCCGTTCGGACTCCCGTTACATTCCCGCTGCTCAGATCGATCAATTGAACCACCAGGGTCGTGGTACCCAGATCAATCGCTACGCCGTAACCTGCCCGACCGGAAATTTTAAAACGGGATTCATCGGACAGAATTGCCATTTCCCACTGGGCTAACTCCAGAGTCATCGGCTCTTTGACGAAACATTGACAGGCTAAGCGCCAGCCGTTGGATAATTCTTCCCGGGAAAAATATCTCCTCTGAATGTCATTAATCGGTAAATCGCCATCAATAACGCGTATTTTGCACTTTCCGCAGGTACCGTCGCCGCCGCAGGGAAATTCGACGCCATGGTCGAACAACACATCCTGCAGCGCGGTATGTTTTTCTACCTGGATTATTTTGCCGAGAGGTTCAAGTTTGATATCAATCATAGCCGGGTAAACTCCTGTTTAAAAAGTTAATCTATTTTATAATAAAAACAACACAATGCATTTCTCATTGAAGAAAATACTGTTAAATTAACCGCAACAGAAAAAATCGGGGTCAATGATGCAAGGATATATTCAGGTTTACACCGGTGCCGGCAAAGGCAAAACGACGGCGGCACTCGGGCTTGCCCTTCGTGCGGCAGGCGCTGGGCTCAAGGTATTTATCGGTCAGTTTGCCAAAGGTGAACTTTACAGCGAGATAAAGGCAATTCGGCAATATCTACCGGGAATCGAGGTCAAACAGTACGGGCGAAAATGTTTTATTTATTCCCGGCCGGAGCCCGAAGATATCCGCCTTGCTCAAGAAGGTTTAGCAGAAGTCAGAGAATACATCAATTCGGGAAAATACGATGTCGTTATTCTCGACGAAGCCAATATCGCCGTGCATTTTAAACTGTTTTCCATTGCAGATTTGCTAAAAGTTGTCCAATCCAAACCGCCGAATGTGGAACTGATCATCACCGGGCGCAACGCTCACCCTGAATTGATCAAAGCCGCCGACCTGGTCACGGAAATGCTGGAGATCAAACATTACTATCAACAGGGTGTGGCAGCCCGCCAAGGAATCGAATCATGACAAAATTAAAAAGCCAACCCGCAGTCGCTTTCCAGGGAACTCATTATGCCTTCAGTGAAATCGCCGCCCGGAAATATTTCGGCAACGAAATTGAAACGTTACCCTGTCGTCAGTTTAGCGATATTTTCAAATCCGTCGAAGACGGAGACTGTCTTTACGGCATTGTCCCCGTTGAAAATTCAACCACCGGCAGCGTTTATCAGAATCTCGATCTCATTCTGGACTCATCGGTCACAGTAATTGGCGAAGTTCAGCTCCGTATCGAGCAGCATCTGATTACCAATCCCGGTGTTCAACTTGACAATATTAAAGTGGTCTATTCTCACCCGCAAGCGCTGGAACAGTGTCGCCGTTTTCTGTCCGCATTTCCCGATATAGAAACAATTGCCAGTTATGATACGGCGGGCAGCGTGAAACATATCCGCGATCAAAAATTATTGCATGCCGCCGCAATTGCCGGCCGCGAGGCTGCTGAAGACAACGAGATGCAGATCCTGAAGGAAGAGATCGAAGACAATTCCCAAAACTATACCCGCTTTCATATTATTGCCAAGACTTTTGAGCCTCCGGAAAACGCCGATAAAACATCGATTATCTTCTCCATGAAAAATATCCCCGGCGCCCTGTTTAAAAGCCTCAGCGTGTTTGCGCTCAGGGATATCGATTTGTTGAAAATTGAATCGCGCCCGCTGCGGGGCAAACCATGGGAGTATTTCTTCTACCTGGATTTCGCGGGAAATATGCAGGAAGAGCACTGCCGCAACGCCATCCGGCATCTCGAAGAAATCACGTCCTTTTTAAAAGTGTTAGGCTCCTATAAATCGGCTGCGGAATAAAGGGGGAGTGGAGTAATGGAGTTTTGGAGTGATGGAGTGTTGTTCCAGTAAAAAACAGGCGGTGCGACATTAGTAATTTCAACCATTTTTATGGCGCCCTTAAAACAGGCTTGTCCTTAAAGTAATCGGTAATCATATTTATTTCATATTTTCGCAACATAATCATCTATTCCTAAAATAACTGCTTATATATAATTGATTGCATTTTTCTCACGAATATTTTTATGTTGAGAAAAAGCGGTCGGGTTCCCGCCTTTGTCGGGCAGGTCTGCCTGCGTCGGGTCCCATCGAGTAATCCCTGTTATATAAGTATGTTTTTACAGCCACCTTAAAACCACTTTACAACTACCATACAACAACAATATAACAACAATACAACCATTTTTACACCCTCGAAAAACCGTTGCAAACACAAACAGAACTGTCACTACGCGCCCGCCTGAGTGACGCAGTCGAGCAGGTAATTCGCGGCCAAAATATTCTTATAAAATACCTGTTTTTTTCAATTTCATGCTCGATAAACAGGTTTATAGACGTACTTTAATTATTAGTGTACATTCGTGTTAATTCGTGGTAAAAAAACTCTCAACACTTTCGCACCTTTGATCCCGCCTTTTTTCAATTCATACAGCGCCTTATTCGCATCCCTGAGAGGATATACCACAACTTCCGGTTTTATCGGTATCTCCGCCGCCAGTTCCAGGAATTCGGAAACGTCCCGGCGGGCAACATTTGCAACGCTCTTAATCTCCTTCTCCATCCAGAGATGTTCCGGATAATCCAGATTCAACAGATAATCTCTATCCATATTCTCTTTACGGATGGCGTTGATCACCAGCCTGCCGCCGGGCAGTAAATTCTTCAAAGCTTCCACTATCGGTTTCCAGACCGGCGTTGTATCGATAATCGCATGGCATAGTTGTGGTGCTTTTTCAACAGTACCGCCGGCCCATACGGCCCCTAATTTCAGTGCGAACTGCCGCTCTACAAAGCTGCGGGCAAAGACATAGACCTTCGTATTCGGATACTTGTGTCTGACCATTTTCAACACCAGATGAGCGGAAGCACCGAAACCGGTCAATCCCAGATTCTGACCATCCTTGAGATTGCTCAGCCGCAAAGAGCGGTAACCAATCGCTCCCGCACATAGCAGCGGCGCCGCTTCGGCATCACTGAAGATTTCGGGTATCCTGAATGCCGAATTCTCCGGCACGGTCATATATTCGGCGTAACCGCCATTGGCGTCCCTGCCCGTGGCTTTGAAGTCGGCG
>Ga0265594_1001193_pt1 | contig 20420 bp, 17 predicted proteins | sample saktaG_11_FD_190147 | JGI IMG/M metagenome (GOLD analysis project Ga0265594, IMG submission 190147) | Saline water microbial communities from Sakinaw Lake, British Columbia, Canada - sak_2011_5_24_80m | ecosystem: Environmental > Aquatic > Non-marine Saline and Alkaline > Saline ... | reverse complement strand
AAGTCAGACGCGTAGGCGTCGATGAGATCGAGAAGGGAGAGCTCCCGAAGGGCAGCTTCATCATCGTGCGCTGGATGGACGCCTCGGACACGAGGGCTCGGCTGGTCGACCACCGAGCCGCCGCCGCCAGCCACAGAAACAAGCGCGTGGCAACCGTCTAGCCCCACCCCCCCACTCACAACCAACACCGCCACGGCACACCACAACAAACCCCGCACACTCAGAGCCACAAAAAAAATTCACGGAATACACACCAATGGCAACAAACAATCACACACAAGGAGAAAGAGAGACAGCTGGACGCCGTGAAGACAATCAAAACGGCCCCGAAAGACACTACCAACGACATCTGCAGAGCCGAAGACAGCCTGAAGGAGACGGAAGCCTCGATAGGAGAGACGACGAGCGACACCCTGCTCCTGATCGAACAAGGCGACACAAGCATACACCCCCCGAGAGGGTGCCTCAAACTCATAATCCCAAGTAACAAAGCATTCACCCACCGTGGCTTTAACAGGTATTGTACCGCTAGGACTCAGGGAAAGGATGAATAGTTCGTGTATTCATCGACATTAACCGGTTCAGCCCGTATCTAGCTCAAGGTTAACCATCCCACAACCCACGACGTTATTAACTCACGCCTCATGTATTCCTATTGTGCTTGTGCGCGCATTATAGTAATGGAGTAAAAAGTATGTCACAGGAACCTAGTGCCGACCCCGAGGATCTGGACATCAGCATAGTGAACGTGGTCGCCACCACAAGCCTCGACCAGAAGATCGATCTACTCGCCATCCGCAAAGTCTTCCGGAACGTAGAGTACAGACCCAAACGGTTCCCGGGCCTCGTGTTCAGGCTCAAACGACCCAAGACCGCCACCCTCATCTTCAGCACTGGTAAGATGGTGTGCACCGGCGCCAAATCGGAGAAACTGGCGAAGAGCGCCGTCAGGAAGGTTGTTCGTGAGCTTAAGAAACAGGACATCATCATCTTGAGGAACCCTGAGATAGTGGTACAGAACATCGTTGCGTCGGCTAACCTCCACGGCAAGATAGATCTGGAGACCGCCGCCGATGTCCTGGATAACGTGATGTACGAGCCTGAGCAGTTTCCCGGCCTCATCTACCGGATGGTGGATCCTAAGACTGTTCTTCTTCTCTTTACGTCGGGTAAGCTTGTCTGCACGGGTGCTAAAAGTGAGGGTATGGTCTATGAGTCCGTTGCTAAGGTCTATGGTGTCCTAAAGGATTACGCCCTCCTATTCGAGGCTTAACAGGGATCAGAGGCATCGTCCGTCGAGTGCCTTGGACATGACGCATAGGCCTTAACCATCGTGGAAGAGATAATTATCTGTGGATACGATGAAGGCGTACGTACTGGCTAACACTGAGCCAGGTCGAGAAAAACTCATCTCGAAGGCGCTTGATAAGGTTGATGAGATATCCCGTATTCACAATGTTTACGGTGTCTATGATCTCATCGTTGAGGTGGAAGCCGAGTCTATGGATAAAGTCAAAGAGATAATCCTCGACAAGATACGGCGCATCGAATACGTGAAGAACACCGTCACGTTCTGGACTTTTGGGGAAGCCGTGATTAACGAGTAACAGGCGATTAACTGTTATTCCTTACCGGATATTTACAGGAAACGTATCGGTGGGTCGTTGTCTGTTTATGCGTTTCTATGGGCCGGGGTCAGGGTTTATTGGTACCGTACTTGTTTGTCCGGTGTTCGTTTCTCTATGCTGTTTTCCGGGTTACTTGTAACTTGAAGGAACAAGGTGAACCCGTGAAAAGCAAACCCAGACACCAACCAAAACTAACTAAACTTCCAATAAAACGCCTAAAATAAGTGAAAAGGCCGGGTCAGAACACCGCCTAAACGCGCTTAAATCGGTAAATAGCCGTTTCAAACGTTTAATCGATGTACCGGTTACAGGAAAAAACGCTTATAATAAGTAACCAATTATAAGGGAAACACAAAGTCGTCGATTCACGTAACGTGTAGGTAGACCAAAGAATCCAAAAAATCCTCCAGAAAAGAGGCTGCAGGCAGCCACCCAAGCCATACAGACAGCACAAGCCATCCAAAGCCTCAACTGGAAAAGGAAACAGGGCTACAACCAGTAGATATCCAGCATAGACCCCGACTACTTCCCCGGCGACGGCTGCGACGCAGTCACCATGCTCTCCGAGCTATGCGTCCCCATGATCCACCGAGGGAACGTCCTCGGCACCATTAACTTCGAGTGCCGTAAGGCTGGACGCTTCTCGGAGGAGGACGCCAGAGTAGCCGAGGCCTTCACGAGGGAGATCGCTAAAGCCGTACACAGGGTGCGGGGAGACGTGCCCAAAGCTGGGGGGTCGCAGAAGCGCCCCCGGGTGAAGACCCGCTCCACCAAGGAGATCTACCGTGAGCTTTTCGAGGCTGTCTACGAAGGCGAGAAAGTGCTGAACAGGATACTCCACAAGGTTGCCATCCCGTGGAAGCGGGGAAAGGAGATGGTGAACAACCTCGTAGCCATAGGGTACCTCGCCAAGGAGAAGATCTCAGCCGCCAGGTACATCTACAAGATCACCGACGAAGGCGTCGAGGCCATGAAAAAATACGAGTGCGTCCCAGAGTACCTAGATATATAATCGGTTGAGTATTTTTCACTCAGTGAATGGAACACCGCAACGCTCTCCCGGACCCGGTTAAGGACCATGTCTGGGCTGGGGCCATCTTGGAGGGCTTTCTCAATAAACCTATAAACCTGCTTGTTCTCGTATTTCACGAGGCTTTGGCTTCCCGGGACGGCTGAGCTTTGTTCCAGGGCATCCCCGGAACAATTATGTTAAAAGTAGATTAAATCTTCTCCTAAAAACACTTTTTTATCATTGATGCACATCAAACACGATATATAAACTAAGAACAAATATTCATCTCCTTAAGAAATATTCGAAAGATCCCTTAAAACGTATTTTTTTATAAATCAACACTTTTTTCCTATCCAGTAACATGTATCAGGTTTAGATGTCTTTTCATATAATAAATATAATGGGTTCCTCAATCTAGTTCTATAATTGTGGTAATCCGCTCTATAAAATTCATAATTCAAGGTCACAAACATCTTTTTTAAACCCTTATAGTCTAACTTATTCTTCACCCAATAATCTGAAAAACTATAGTCAATATTCGGTATCTTGTACATGAATAAATGTGGTAGATAATACAACCTATTCAAAACGTGGCAGGAAATAACGTACAAATATTTACATATCATCTCTTTTACAGAATTCCTTCCATAATAAATCGGCGATGTTTCGTGATCAAAATAAATAATACCTCCTTTTTTTAGAAATTTATCAAGTCTATAAAACAATGACTTATAATCCGGTAAATGGTGAAGCACAGAATAACAGCATATCAAGTCAAACTTTATCTCTTCATTAAAATCCTCAATAGGCTTATTATGCACGAATAGTCTATTCCTCTTGACTTTTTCAACGTATTTCTTTCTCAGGATTTTACACATATTACCGGATATATCAACAGCGTGTACAACGTAACCTAAATCCAGTAATTTGCCTGTAATATTGCCTGTACCTGCCCCAAAATCCAAAGCAATCTTATCCTTTCTATTTATCTTTCCGTCAATCTTTTCCAATACTTTGACAGTTCTCTTCTGCTCTACTTCATTGTAAATTTCTTTATGTAAAAACTCGTAGAAGCTCGCCTCTAAGTCATGAACCTCAACATTGGATCTATGAATAATTTTCATAAAATTGTCAGGCAAACATTATTCCTCTTTCTAATTCAATAATCAAGTTCACATCTGGAATAAACAGATAGATAATACTTAGTAGTTTGTTATTACCTTAAACTACGAACATCGATTTAAAACACATATCCCCTTTTTAGAAAGGTTAAGCAAAGATGAAGAATACGATCCGTTTAGCTGTTTTGGGTCAATATCCTTTATTTTTTACTAAACAGTTCACAGGTCCAATGAGAGTTGTTTATAATTTATGTAAGGAATGGGAAAAAATGGAGGCAGTTGAATTAACTGTTTTATCTAAGTTTTTAAATCTACAAATTCCCATTATAAAACCTTGGTTGGTCCCGTTTAGAGTTCGTTTAAAAAGATTCGATGTTTTAAATACGCATGGTGTTTCGGAAACCGCAGTCAAGGCAACAAAATTGTGCAAGGAGCAAGGAATACCAACTATATACACTGCTCATGGGGCGGCTTTCAAAGAAAATCAATTGGGTTATAAATATTCAAAAGAATTTATTAAAAGTGAAAGAAAACTAGTTTCTCTCTCGGACAAAATCGTCTCTGTTTCTCCTATTATAAGGAACTTGTTAATGAGAGAATATGAGTTACCTGAAGATAAATTTAAAGTTATATACAATGGTATTAATCCTTCTTGGAGATTCAAAGGATTCCAGAAAATTAATATTAGAAAAAGGTATAAAATCCCTGATAATAGAAAAATCATTCTTAATGTAGGAGGTACTAGAACAGTAAAGGACATATATTTTCTTATTACGGCTTTAGAATTATTAAAAAGAAAGGATTGGCATTTAGTATTAGTTGGAAAGAAAGGGGATATTCACAAAGAAGTTATGGAAAAATGTAATTCCAAGATTCCCGGTCACTATAATTTTGCTGGCAGAGTCTCTGAACATGAACTTTTAAATTTCTACCAGCAATCTGATCTCCTTGTTGTAGCAAGTAAATATGAGCCTTTTGGCCTATCACCCCTAGAAGCAATGAGTTGTGGTACGCCCGCCGCGGTAAGATCGACCGCAGGTATATCTCATTTATTAGAGGAAAACATCTTTGAAACACCACAAGAATTGAAAGATATCATCACGAGATATTTAGACATTAATAAAGAAATCGATTTTCAAAGATTCAAAAAGATTCTCTATAGGAATAGTTGGAATAAACGAGCATATGACTATTTAGAACTTTTTAGAGAATTAACATGTGTGAGATCTGATTAATATTAGGTCTTTTCATCTATGAACGTTTCTGTATCTTTGTTCGTTAGTTTATGCCTAAATGTAAGGTTGTAGTCCTATCTGAGAGTTGAGGTTAGTTTTATAATCACAATGGGAAAGGTGACATAATAGTTCTATATGGAGACGTAAATATTTTTTTGAATCAATAAACTTATTAAAAGAAAACAAATTGAATGCAAGGGAGATCACTAAAAAACATACATGAAAAAGAAGTGCAAAGAAATATTTAAAATGTTATCAACTGTTTTCTTTTAAGCAGGATAAATAAGGGAGATAGTATATTGAAAAAGAAAATAAGTTAGATGGAATCAAATATCATGTTCGACCAGGGACTTTAGATGAAATGATAATTAAAGAAGTTTGGGACTTAGATATGTATTCAAAATACTTAAAGAATTTAGGACCAAAGCCTACAATAATAGACATCGGAGCACATATTGGAGGCTTCGCATTATTAGCTGCTAACATATATCCTAATTCAAATATATATTGTTATGAACCAAATCCTGATAATTTTAGACTATTAAAAGAAAACATTATAATCAATAATTTTGAGGATACTGTTTATCCATTCCAACTGGCAATTACAGGAAAAACAGGAATTGAAAAATTACATATTTTCCCAGGTAAAAATACTGGTATGCATAGTATATCTAAAAAATTTAAAGATGATAACTCTATACTTATTAATTGTATAACTTTAGAAGTCTTTAAATCAAATAATATAGGTATTTGCAATTTCTTAAAAATTGATTGTGAGGGCGCTGAAGAAGATATTCTTTTAAATACATCTTCAAATTTACTTAAAAGAATTAATTATATATCTTTAGAAATGCATTTTGATAAAACGGTTATTGGATTATTTAATCGCGTTATATCTGGGAATAAATAAAATTTTTATCTATCTTGGAAGAAACAATTTTAATAGAGAACATTATATTGTAGATATTTACAATTTTATACATAATAAAACATAAAATTTCATAAATACAGGAGGATTATTTAATGGATGGATTCTTGGTGGCATTTCTTATGGGGCTTAGATGATGAATACCCCTTTGACTCATCTAAACCCAGTAAGAAAAGCATAATGGAGAGAAAAAACAGACCACGAGATGGTTAGTAGACAGCCTGAGGCTCGTCTCAGAACTAACAAAATACGACCACAGTTTATATACATCTGAAACATTCTTGTTATTTACAGATAGTCTAGTTGCATCCGCTTCTCCACTACAAAAAAGAATTACAAACACCGCCCCAGAAATACAAGAGCACCTACTGGTGGTTCATCATCCTTAGTATGCTGGACTTGAGGTGACGAGAGGATCATGAAGGTAGTAGACTATATCTGGGGGATTCCAGCACGAGGGCATCGGATTCTGCACGAAGATGAAGGAGGGAGCGCCGCCGAGTGAAGATTCTAGGCCGTCCCGTGGAAACGGGGAAAGGAGATGGTGAACAACCTCGTGGTCAATGGGTACCTCGCCAAGGAGAGTGTCTCAGCCGCACGGTACGTCTACAAGATCACCGACGAAGGCGTCGAGGAGTTGAAGACGCGCGATGGCGTCATAGAGAATCTGTGCGAGTGATCTGCTCAGGTAAACCATCAACATAGAACAGCTTCACTGGCTTTCCCAGGGTACGCAAAAAAGTCCTTACCCAACCCCTGATCCTTCTTCGACTCCGGCCTAAAACAATAACCTAGTGTCTCCAGAAACTCCATGCAGTCATACTTGAGATCTGGACCATGAGTTGCCAGAAAAATTGAGGGCATATGCTTCTCTAAGGTTCTTCTCGCTCCTTTAAGTACAAGCAGTTCAGCGCCTTCAACATCTATCTTTATGTAGTCCGGAGGAGGAACCGTGCCTGAGTCAACCAGATAATCAACCGTATAGGTCTCGACCCACATATCACCGCTGGATGATAGACAACCTGTTGAGGTATCTTTCTTGTTGATGAAAAATGACTCCCCGTTCTCATCGGATAACGCAAACTCGAACACGTCCACATTACAAATACCATTCATATCAAGATGTTGCCTCAAATACTCTACATTGACAGGGTTAGGCTCGAAGGCAAGTACACGCCCTGCTTCCCCTACAAGTTCCCCCAAAAATAGAGAGAAATAACCCACATGAGCCCCTATATCATAGACAACATTACCCTTCTGTATAAGATTCTTAAACAGTCTAGTTTTTTCAGTCTCAAATGAACCTAGGTAATACACCAAGCCCCCTGATTCTACAACCCATTTCTTACCCTTTAGAGCACCTTGAGGAATAGGCAGAACCAGATCATCTGGAATAAGGGAATGTAAGAACGCTCCCATTTGGCGAGAAAAAGGCATCCGGGCTAATTTCACGGATAAAAATTCCATGGTTTAAGGTTAAATCATTGTATGTATCTCAATACAATAACGAAGCTTACATGCAAAAAACCATGTAAATTCATTAACCCACCAGCATTAAACGTATCCTTACGCATTAATTGATGCCAAAATAATTTTCCTGGATATGTTTGAATTATGTGTTTGTGATCTATAATACAGACAAATCTAAAAACATTCACAACTTCAGAAACTTCATGTAATTATAAGTGGCCTAGAATGCAGGGAAAAAACCATCTCCATAATATTACTCCGGCATTCCTAATGCTAACTCTATTTCCCCTAAACCAGGCACCAAGCAACCATAGACACATTAGAAACTCCCCCAGGAGAACCAGCCAGTGAAAAGTAAACAAAAACTCAACATCCTCCTAGTAACCTTCGACAAATTCCCAGCTCAAGGAGCAACAGCATCATACGAATATGCCAGAACCCTCTCACAGGAAGGGCATCGAGTACAAGTCGTAGCAGCCGGTCGAGGAGAACCAAAAAACAGTCATGAGAACACCCAGATACACACGATCCCAGTGAAGACAACAAAACGAATCTCGAATAGCAACCTAAACTTCACCCACAAGGCCAGAGAGAAAATCCAAGAAATAGAGAAAACATCCCCAATAGATATCATCCATGTATTATACTACGGCGGGTGCTCACGCCTTAAAACCAAGGAAACCCATGCTAAATGGATATGCGACATAAGATCTGGCTCAACAAAAAACACGGCCCTCTACAACGTATGGAAAAAAATCGAAAAAAGAGAGACAGAAACCTTTGACCAAGTATTCTACATAGACCCCAGCATCGCGCAGACAGAAAGCTACAAAATCATACCCTTGGGGGTAAATACGCAGCTCTTCAAACCCTTGCACAACAAAAAAACACCGCCACCCTACATCTTGGTATACTCTGGAAGCCTGGCCAAGCCCAGAAAAACACATACACTAATCGAAACAATGAAAATACTCCAAGAAAACCCAGTGAAACTGAAAATAATTGGAGATGGAAACGACCGACGAAGACTAGAATCCTACACCGACAAATTAGGGCTAAACAACAAAATAGAATTCACAGGATACATAAAATACCAAAAAGTACCCCAACAACTATCCACATCACACATAGGAATATCCTACGTACCCAAAACCCCGGCATACGAAAACCAGCCACCCCTAAAAGCCCTAGAATACCTAGCATCAGGCCTACCCGTCATAGCAACCAACACCAACGGAAACAAACTCTACGTAAAAAACAACTACAACGGCTTAATCGTACAAGACTCACCGGAAGAAATAGCCCAAGCAACAGTCAAACTAATCAACAACAAAGAATTCTACCAACAACTCCAAAAAAACACAGAGAAAAGCATACAAAACCACAAATGGCAAAATATAATAAAGAACCAGCTACTACCCGCTTACTATTCGCTGATAAATTGAAAAAACCTGCTTAGACAGAGTCTCACGGCTAAACCTGTTGACCTCACTCAAGGCGTTAAATCTTAGTTGCCTGTTTAATTCATTATCCAATAAAGCCCTTTCAATTCCATTGGCAAAACTCTCAGGATCCTGCTCAGTTAACAACGCATCAAATCCATCTCTAAGGACATTATCATACATATCATGACTGGTTGCAACAATACAACAGCCTGCGGCCATGTATTCTAGGATCTTTGTGGGCACAGCCACGTTATAGAAATCATAATCGCCCTCATGGTAAGCCAAAGAAACCCAAAATCTCTTCATTAAACCGAGGGCTTCATCATGCCCGACAAACCCGGTGAAAGTTACGGCATCAGATAGACCCAGTTCCTCAACATACTCCCGGAAATAATCCTCATCCCCGGGGTCCACTGGACCCACCATCATAAGCTTAACTCCAGGGACACGCTTCCTTAAGACACTGAAAGCTTCAAGAATCTTCTCCGATGACCTGCTTCTACTAATGGACCCCACATACCCCACCAGACCGTCCTCTCCCTTAACAGCATCCACATCACGCAACTCCACTCCATCCCCTACAACCACCTTTACCTTATCAGCTGATACACCGCGTTCAACAAGAACTCTCTTCATCTCCTCTGAAATGGCGATCACCGCGTCACACCCGTTTAGACATTTAACATCCAGCCAATTCAACAAGCCACCCAAATACCAAGGAATAGACCCGCTGTGAACACCAAAATCCACCCAGAGACCCCTCATATCGTAAACCAGCCGAGCATCGCTGCCACAGATTCTAGCCAAGAGGGCAGGCAATATAGAAGAAAAAGGATTCTTTGCGTGAATAACATCATAGTCCGCGCTATGTAAAAACTTGAATAACCGCCTCGAAAAAACAAACTGCCCCCAGACCCCATAGGTTTTACCCGGGAGAGAAACTACCTCATAAGGAGTATCCTTAAACTGGGGCTTCTCACTGCTCATTTGAATGATTACATCAACATCGTTACCAAGATTAACCAACTCCCGGGCTAGCCCATTACTATGAACCATCCGGTGATCGTTGATGGTCACATTTTGAACTATGGCAATCCTCATTCATGACCCTACACATATGCCGAAAATATCTGTTTTATCGCCCTAAGGGGATACCAGAAAAACATGGTCAAGTTATGAAACTGGGAGAACCCAGATTTCCTCAACATGGGCTCAATGGGAACCTCCTTCACCCTCAAACCATTTTTACTAGCGAGCAGAGTCATCTCGATAGCCCAATGCTTCTCAGAACTGAAGAACAATTCATCCAGCAACTCTGCCCTAAAAATCCGGTAGCCATTTGTAATATCCGTGAGCTTGTACGAGGTAAGCCTATTTACAAGCCATGTAAAGAATGAGATCCCTATCCTTCTAACAAAATTAATATCAGGGGAAGCCCCAAGAAACCGTGACCCAATTATAAGATCATACTCTCCACCAGAAATCTCATCTAAAAACTTGCACAGATCACTAGGAGAGTGTTGTCCGTCAGCATCAATTTGAATAATATAATCGGAGCCCCACTCCTTGACCATCAAAAATCCAGTCTTAATAGCCCCACCAACGCCAGTAGCATAGGCATGCCTAGCAACCTCAATGCCATTCTCAAGGGCAACTCTGGCCGTTTCATCTTCAGAGCCATCATCAATGAGAAAAATCTTATACTCATAAACACCATCTAACGCCTCCTTCACCCCTTTAAGTACGCTAGGCAGGGCCTGCTCCTCATTATGAGCCGGGATCACAACAGCAACTCTAACCATCTGTTTCCACCCTATCCAAGCTGATTACCAGGGAATTCGTCTTCCAGTCGAGAAGAGCCTGCTTTCGAACAAGCCTGTTAACCTTGTAATTGAGATTTGAAAGATACGAGTAAAGGCTAAAAACCATCACGAATAGCCCCATGATGCTGAAAGCAAACAACGTAAACATGTTGGTCCCCAAGTCAAAATACGGGGTGATATACGATACTAAACTAGGAAATACGTCAACGATCACAAAGGTGAACCAAAAACCCACCCAAAATAGAAAAGCCCTGCTCGTCAACCTGTCTTTCCGGCGTAGCAGATAGGTCAATATGAAAGCGATTAAAGCTACCCCAAGACCAACTACCTGTATACCTCTGGATATCATAGTCCTTATCTAAGAAAATCTTGTTGAGATATAGAAATATGTAAGTGATCGAATACACATACAGAACAATGTTCCTTATCAAGCTCACCATAATTAACCAGTAAACACGATCGGATGAAGAGGCAAAACATAGATCAATGATATGTATGTGGTTTCTTTCACCTACACACGTCTAAATCCCAAACAACTCCCCCAATAATTCAAAGGAGATACACTTGAGAGCCAGCCAAGAATACTATAACGAATTATATTTACAAGCACAAAAAGAAGCAGACAGACAGGAAACCAACAAGCTCAGAAAACTATATGCTAATAATACAATAAGATGTGCTTAGCTATGCGTATACTCTTCCTCACCCCCCAGGACACAGATAAACCAGGAGGAAGAGTGAAACGACATGAACTAGAGAATGAAATAACAAAACATGCTGAATGCATCTGGGCAGGAAAAGGCTGGCCTCTATATGAAGAGGAAAAAACGATCAGTGAGACTGTTAACCGAATATATGGCGAAAATCCCCCAGATTGGGTAATATGCACCAAAGATCAACAGAAACTGGATCCCCACAGAAAATACAAGGTCTGTGAAATATTATCAGATCTCCATGGACTGTACAAGTACTCCATAAGACATCCCCTCGGGTATCGAGACCCATTAAGCTTCATAGAAATATTGAACAACACTGGTTACGACCTATATCTAACCAGGTATAAACACTTACTCAACGCCGGCGTACCTAAAGATATATTCTACAAGAAACTGAACGGGAAAATTGAATGGCTTCCTTGGAGCATCGATGAAGCTTATTACAGACCCCAGAAAAAAACCATAGATGTCACGTTCATAGGGACAGTTTCCAAAGTCTATCCCTTGAGAAAACAAATCTGGAAAAAACTCCCAGAACTTTGTGAAAAACACGGGTTTACCTACTTCAAATCAAGACGACCATCTAGGATTGGATTCATCCGTTCTCTTAAAGAGAAACTATTCAACCAAGAGTTCATCCATGGAAAAAAATACGCTGAAACACTGGGTCGAACCCGCATCTTCATATTTGGATCAAGCATATACAAGTACCCCATCCAGAAATACTTCGAAGGTACGGCGAGCAAATGCCTAGTAATGGCTGATGAGCCAGCCGGGGCTCAGGAACTTGGATTCATTGATAATGAAACCTATGTCAGGATAAACAAGTTAAACTGGGAGGAAAGACTAGTGAGTTATCTAACAGACAATGAAAGTGAAACAAAGAGAATCAGTGAAAAGGGCTACAAGCTGGTGAAAGATAAACACACCCACAGCACCAGAGCTGAGGAATTAATCAAAATTCTAGAAGAATTCTAAAACAATTCAAAGCGATATCTTTCAATAATAAACCCACTATGGTCTTCTGCATTATTTTTAAAAAACTCGTAAACCTTCAACGTGTCATTTCTCGGCGTCCAACGAGAAATCTTTACGAATTCTATCTCTTCCACATTAGGATAATCATTTTCAATATCTGAGACGAAGCTTTGAACGTCTTCTATGTCGCCAGAGAATAACACCCGTTCTGGGGGTAATCCAACGTAGAGAAGCAAAGGCACCATCCTATCTGTTACCACAATACAATCTTCATCCAAGATCGAGACTAGTTGAAGTGCGTCTTCATAATCAACTGATTTATAGTTCGTTCTTACCGGAATGGATTGAATTTTACTATAATCAGATAAAATAACCGGGCTAAATGATAAGGGTAAAAGGATAATTAAAAACAAAGTCAGTTTTATACTCTTTCTAATACTGGTGTCACTAAAACCACATATTTTCTTTAAACGGACATCCAGATTTATAGTTATATATTTTGAAAAATCAAGTAAATATAATTTATTAATGAATGAAGTCGAATAGTAAGATATTAATATCGATAAATATATTAAGACTCTATTAAGAGGCAAAGGAGAATTTATTAAAGGTAAATTTAATAATAACAACAGGATAAAGGTTAATAGTTCTATTATCTTTGGTTGTTTTTTATCCAATAATGCTCCAGCTAGGGCGATCGCTATGAAGAAGGTTGAAAAAGAATCTAATCCCACGTCACCATATTTTGATAATTGATAGAATGAGGACTGGTTACATAGAGAATAAATTCCCCCAACTATAAAGGGAATTTTATAATATTTCCAATACTTAACATAATTCAAATCTTTCATATAGTAAAATAATATAAGCAGTATAAGAATAGAAACAGTGAGATAATAAAATAACTTTGTTTCTACAAAAATAAAAGTTAATAACTGAAATTGTATCTGTAAAAATGGAAATCCAATAACCAAGGTTCCCATCATATTAAAAAAAGAACTTGGTATCTTCTTACGATTTATACCTAACAGGTTTAATGATAGTAAAAAAAATGAAAGTACCGCGGTTAATGGGTGAGTCAATAACGTGGTGAGGGCAAATAATACTATTAAAAAATCATATTCAGCATCTTCACGGTAAACCAATAACGTTATAATCCCAATTAAAAATAAATAACTAAAATTTTCCCTAAAAGTAATGGAAAACCTGTTGATAAAACTAGGGTTAAATAACAGACCGACCACCCCAAAAAAGCCATAGAATAAACCGAAACGTCTTTTAATTATTAAAAAGATCAAAGCTGAACTAATACCAGTAAAGAATAATGAACCATACCTAACTAGAAAATCACTCCTTATTCCAGCCAGTGTTGTAACTGCAGCTAAGAAGTAAAAAAACCCAGATGTACTCACATTAACGAGTCCACTAAATTTATTAATCAAACCATGCGGGCTAAGCCCTTCTTCCATTATAGCATCAGCAACTGGGGGGTATGACCAAAGGTCCCAACCCCTCCAGAAAATACGGGGAATAAAACGCAAACAAAGAGCAAACCCCATAACAAAAGCCGTCGCAATCAAAGCTATAGAAACAGAATCGTTTTTAATTGAGATTTGATATTTAGTTTTGTTTTTTATAGCAATATTTTGAAGTAAACTAATAAAGCATAACGATAAAGCCATCTCAAAAATATTTACCTGTCCTGTAAACATAACGAGTAATACATAATCAATTAATAAAATAGCCATACTTGTTAACATAGTTAAAATAGCAATATCACCAAACCTAAAGGAGTATTTATGTGAATATTTTTCAACTATAAAATAACCAATAAGAAATAAAGAAAATACATTATTTATATGCACTAGCCTGTTTACTTTATAGGTAGTATTTAAAAATAAAATGCTTATATTGAGAAATTGCAGCATCAACGGAAGGAAGGAAATATATCTCTTTAAGGAGAAGATGTTTGGCATCTAGACCAGCTCTTCAAACTTAATCAAGTTATCTCCATTTTCAAGTCTAATCACAAAGAAGGATGATAATACTTCACACCCTCTCAAAAATACTCAATCAACTCCCTCTGGAAAAAGTTGCTAGTGTCACGGTCTCTCAGTAGCTCAGAAAGATTTTACATCGATATATATCATTGAGTGTAGTATAATCCCCTTCAATAAAAAACAGGAAAAATTCAGTGGGTGGCACTTGAGGACAGTTAAATAATGAAGACGAGAAAAGTGGACTTCCGATCCTGTGCGAAAAAGTCGACTGGATACACCCGGATCGTCGCCCGGTGTAACGCAGCGTGAAAATCCTAGATTACTATTAAATAAAATCTTTTATTATTAAAAGAAACCTCTAATGGCTTAATCACAAAGGTATGATATATGCAGATCAAGAAAAGAGATATAGTCGATTTTCTAATTTTAACATCACCGTTATACCCATTATTTCTAGGTAATATGTTCCATGGGGTCCTGTTTAATTTCCTCAGATTCTTGTTATCCGCCACCGTTCCAGGATACTACGCATCAATTTATTTTCACAAGAAACATAGCCTGAGTCTAGACGAGTTTCTCGTCGTAGACGTGATAACCAGCTCTCTGATAATGATGTTCAGCTACATTTTTCTAACCGTGTTTTCGTCAAAAGTCGCATATCAACATGTATGGATCTCGGTGTTCACAGTATCCGCGCTGTCATACTTGATGCTAAAGATATTTGATAAGACCCCTGCCTCCGCCATAAAGATAGAGGCTTATCCACTTATCGCGATGTGGTACTGCGTGCTGCCCGCGATATACGTAGTCGGCAAGTTGATTCCAACTGAATTTTGGCGAGGCCAAGACCTCTGGGGAACGTACGCTTACATAAGGGGGCTCTTGGAGACGAGCGGTTCACCCAGTAACTACTACAACTACATCGGCTCACACGTTCAAGCACCAAACTTTGGGTTCTACTACATGGCTGCGTCTTACACCCTCTTGACAGGGTTCTCGATTGAATCCGTCTTAAGGTACGGCGGACTGTTTCAATCCATCTTACTATCCCTAACGATCTACGTTACCCTGAAGAGATACTATGGAACCGCCGGTGCCCTGATTGGGTCCTCTTCAGCCTTCATTCACCCTCTAATCGGGCAGAGATTCGTCTCGATCCTCAGAGAGAACTTCGGCATCATATACCTGGTATTCACGTTTTATTTCCTAAAGATTAGAAACGGTGAGAAGAGGGAGCCTGAGCTCGTAAACGTCTTGACTCTTATAATGCTTATCACTTCAAGCGTAATTATCCATCCATTGACCCCAGTTTTTTTAATAGCCATCCTTGTAATGGAGTCTTTAAGAAACACTGTCCAAAGGAACTATCATAACGCAGTAGAGATATACCTGTCTATGATATTCTCGTTCTTTATATTAGTGATATTCGTTCCGCTGCCTCTTGACTATTACTACGGGTTCATAAGATGGTTCTCATCGGAGTTCAATATGATCGTTATCAGAAAACTGGGTGAAAACTTACTAGTATTCTTAACGGTTATGCAGCTGTTATATGGTGGGGCATTATTTTATATCTATAAATCAAAAATACGTGTCACAGAGGATAAAATAAACAAACTCTACATAGTCTTTCTGGTAGTCAGTGTAAGTGTTTTTACGCATATTTTGATGACAAACCCATACAGTGGCGGCTCCTTCGACGTATTCGAGTTTGGTATGTTTTCCCCTGCGATCCTCTTTGCCTCGCTCGTAGGGTATTTAATCTATAGTAGAAAACTGCCTTTTCCGGTAATCACCCTAAGCGCCATGCTGACCATGTTGTCGCTGATGTCCTACACCGGTTTATTTGTCCCGTTGAAACGGTTCGGCGTCTACGCGATTCTAGTATTCACCTTCTCAACGTCTCACCTGTTTCACCATGTTCTCCCCGTATCAGACTTTGATCTCGACCTGAAGAGATCTAACCTTAATGACTTGACGCGTAAAACTAGATCGTGGTTTACCCAGAACAAGTACCCTCTCCTAGCACTGTTTCTGGTAGCCTCCTACGGCCTCCACGAAACAGCCAGTTTCAGGAGATACGACTCCCTCTTTTCCAGCTCGGACATACAATACGGGTACGAGTTCAAAGACCAGCTAAACAACAGCTCCAAGATCTACTCTCGCGACCACATGCAGGAACTGATATGGTACGTAGATATCCCGCATGGTAGCCTGGTCACAGACATCGAACACCAGAGAAACATCACGAGGCTGCTTAACCAGTCGTCACCCTACCCCCTGTCCGATTACCTGACGCAATACTATAACATCTCAAACTTCTACTACTGCGTCTCAGGCCTCAACGAACAGCTATACGGGCTCACGCACGAGCCCCTGTTCGAGTACTACGCGGAAAGAAACGTATACGGATCCATGGTGGTCTACACGTTCAAGATCCCCATAACCCCCATGAGCCTCCCCATAAACAAGATAAAATTCATAGAGGACACGACCCGGCAACACGGCCTTGAAGACATCCAGACCATCAGCAACGTCGTCAACAAAGACAACCAATACTACACCCTAGCTAAAAACAGGACAAACCCAAGACTAACCCTGTACACTTCAACGGATGGACTAACCTGGCACAAATTAGCCGTACTAGGAAACAGCCATGAAATCCAGTCACCATACTTGGTGTCAATAAATGATGAGCTAACCGTTTACGGCCAAGACCCCACATCCCACAGGATCACCCGCTACGCCATCCAGAACCACAGCCTAACCCAACAAACACAGCCACCAACCAGACACACTGAACACGTTTACCAGGAATACCCCGTGATCTGGCGCTCAAACAACACGTGGCACATGATCTACTGGGAAACCAGGGCAGGAGAAGACTACAACACAGGACTAGTATACCACACCAGCCAAGACGGGACGCAATGGAGCCTCATAGACCCCAACCTCGACTGGGTTCTCGCCGACGACGCCGGCAGGATGTACAGCTGGGATAAGATACAGTTAACCGACGTGACGCCGTTAAACGACGGCGTCATGTTCCACGCGAGATACTTGGCACAAGACCAGCACCACAACAACACGTACTGGAGAACCGGCACAATATACCTTGAAGACGGGGTCACCCAAAACAACGCGATAACGACAAGCTACGTATACAAGTCGAACCTGAACGACACCCAGTCTATACGGGACCTAAGATTCCTCGAAACCGCCAGCGGGGAACGAATAATCTACTATACCGTACAAGAATACGACGATGGTTTACACGTTGGAGAACCATCAGATCACCACGGAGTCTCAGAAAAACAAATAGTCAAACCCTAGAGCATCACCCGGGAGGGGAAAATAGAGCCTGAAAAACAAGTCTCACGAAAGAAACTAAACAGCCAAAAAAAAACGCTTATAGTAAGTAACCAACTATAAGGGAAAAGCAAAGTCGTCGATCCACGTAACGTTTAACACTGGAGCCCCCAAACTAGACACGATCAAGTACCAAACCAAAATGACGCATTTTTAATGCTAAACACGTAACATATAATCGAGATGAAGATAACTGTCAGACCTGAGCTAAAGATGCTCTACCCCAGAGCAGTGTTCGGGAGCCTAAAGGTATACAACCGGAAAAACACCAAACAGGACAAGAGGCTGGAGGACAGGAAAAGAGCACTAGAGAAACAGATAAGGGACACCTACCCCGACCCCCGGGAAGACCCCGTGATACAGAGCTACAACGACTACTACGGTAAATGGGAAAAGACCTACCCCATAGGGTACCAGATAAAGTCCCTGAAGGGTGGGAGAAAGTTCCCTCGGGTATCCGTCCACGTGGACGCCATGTTCATGGCGGAGCTGGGCAACAGGATACTCACCTCGGGCCACGACCAAGAAGCCGTCAAAGGCGACCCAGTCTTCGACCTCGCCGACGAGGGCGAGCCCTACACCAAGCTCAACGGCGAGGAACAGAGCCTCAAGAAGAACGACGTAGTGCTCAGAGACGACGAGGGCGTGCTGGCCAGCGTCCTCTACGGCCCGGCGCGGAGAACCTCCATCGCCCCCGACACACAGAACCCCATGTATTTCGCGTGGTGCCCCAACGGCGCCGAGGAGGGGGCAGTCGACAAACACTTGACAGACATCGTGGAGCATCTGGGAACCGTCTTCGGCGACGTCGACTACGACGCCCAGATACATAAATAAGTTCAAGGCGAGAGCACGGCAGACCCATCCTGTCGACGCAGCCACAACACAAATTCACAGACCGACGGGCGATGATTGTCGCGCGTGACTACACTCACACTCTAATATGGAATACTGTTCCACGAAACCCCCAGATACCTCCAGGGGCCACGAAGTTGCATACATCCAAGACCAGAGACGAGCCGCCGTCGCTCCCCAATCACCCGCCGGGCATCACCCAGCCAGTCCGGAGGTGAGAGCATGAGAGTCGGGATCACGGGCCAGTCGGGCTTCATCGGCTCACACCTATACAGCTACCTGAAGACCGACGAAGACGTGACCCTGATCCCCTACCAGAGAAGGTTCTTCGAGAACGCTTACGAGCTCGACAAGTTCCTTCAGAGCTGTGACGTCGTGGTCCACCTGGCAGGAGCCAACCTCGGCCCAGACGAAGAGGTCTACGAGGACAACATTCAGCTAGCCGAGGGGCTCGTGTCTGCACTCGAACGAACAAGATCCACGCCCCACCTGATATACTCCTCCTCGACCCACGAGAACCGAGACACTGCGTACGGCAGATCCAAGCATCACGCTAGACAGACACTATCAACGTGGGCCCACGAGAACGACGCCAAGTTCACCGGCCTCATCATCCCCAACGTCTACGGCCCCTTCTGCAGGCCCTTCTACAACTCCGTGGTCGCCACGTTCTGCCACCAGTTAACACACGGCCAAGAGCCGGAGATAAAAAAGGATCAGCCCATCGGCCTCATCTACATCGACGACGTGCTGCAGAAGATCCACCGGGTGATTCTGTACGAGCTGGAATCCGACGAGATGCTGGTGCCGCCCAACCTGGAGATAAAGGTAAGCGACCTCCTGCAAAAGCTCCAGGGCTTCAAACAGCAGTACATAGAGGAGAAAGTGATCCCAGACCTATCGGACCCCTTCGACCTCAAGCTGTTCAACACATTCAGGTCTTACATCGAGCCCGGCCACTACCCGGTCCCATACGACGTGAAACAGGACCACCGGGGCTACCTCTTCGAGGCAATAAGGTCCCTCAATCAGGGCCAAGCCTTCTTCTCGACGACTAAGCCGGGAGTGGAGAGAGGCAACCACTACCACAGGAGGAAGGTGGAACGGTTCAGTATAGTCAAGGGGCGGGCCCTAGTCCAGTTGAGAAAGGTGGGAACCGAAACCATTCAAGATTATTTTCTGGACGGCGATAAACCATCCTACATAGATATATCGGTCCTCTACACCCACAACCTGATCAACGTCGGAGAAGAAGAGCTGCTTATGCTATTCTGGACCAGCGAGCTCTACGACCCGGAAGACCCCGACACCTATTACGAGACGGTAAACGAGCCCAAGTCTTACGAAGAGCCGATAACCTTAGAGGCCACGCAATGAATAGCAGCCTTTAACAGCTAAGGCTCCAGAGCCCAGCACATTAACATGGGATAAAACCACCTGAACGAAAAAACTCACCCATGTAAGCGCTCATAAACATTCCAAACTTTAAAAAAGATGAGAAAATCTAGGGCGGCTGGTGGCTCACCCGTTTAGAGACCTCGAGTTCAGAAAGCTGCCGAAGGAACTCAACCATGTTAGTGACCGAGTACTCAATCAGCTTCTCACCAGTCTCTCTGCTCGCCTTAGGAGACTGACCTCACCGGCGGTGATCGTTCAACAAGATCCTGCGGTGCTCCTCCAGCTCCCTGAAGCGGTTCTCCTCCCACTCGAACCACCTAAGCCAACCTTCGAGGAGAACCTGGTCGCCCTTCACCATCCTGAGGTAGCGGTCCCGGTCTGGTCCGCCGTGTAGCCTGTGCATCTCCGTGTAGAACCCCCTGTCGATGACGCGCAGGAGAGC
>Ga0265594_1001192_pt1 | contig 20439 bp, 11 predicted proteins | sample saktaG_11_FD_190147 | JGI IMG/M metagenome (GOLD analysis project Ga0265594, IMG submission 190147) | Saline water microbial communities from Sakinaw Lake, British Columbia, Canada - sak_2011_5_24_80m | ecosystem: Environmental > Aquatic > Non-marine Saline and Alkaline > Saline ... | reverse complement strand
CTGTTCAGGTGGATAATTCCCATGATGATATGATTCCACCTTTGGCTGTGGGTTATGCGCTTTATGGCGGAATTTACAGGGATGTATGGTTGATCGCGACTCATCCTGTGCATCTTAAAATGACAGATTATGGATCAGGCGGTGTGTTTATTTCGACTCCGGTGGTAAACAATGAAGAAGCTGTTGTCGAGATCGCCGGAACAGTTGCCAATTTTTCAGAACAAAGACAGGAAGTAAATATAGTAAGTACAATGGTTGATGATGAAAATAAAGTTATTCGACAAGTTACAACCAAATTAAGCATCCGCGAAAAGAGTGAAGCGCTATTTAAGCAAACCGGAAAAAACATAAAATATCCACACCCCTGGTCACCGGAGAATCCTTATTTATATACGGTATATACTGAGGTGTATATTGATGGTATTTTAATTGACAGGGTGAAGAACCCCTTAGGTTGCCGTTGGTTTTCCTTTGACGGAGATGGATTTTATCTAAATGGTGAAAAATATAAATTAAAGGGTACAAACCGGCATCAGGATTTTGAGGGGATTGGCAGTGCTTTACCGAACAGTCAGCATGTCACTGACTTGGAGTGGATCAAGTCAATGGGCGCAAACTTTTTACGGTTGGCACATTATCCACAAGATCCGGTTGTGCTTGAAACCGCAGACCGGCTCGGGCTACTGATCTGGGAAGAAATTCCTGTCGTAAATTACATTACAGTTTCAACAGAATTTCAGGAAAATTCGAGAAGTATGCTCCGGGAAATGATTCGGCAACACTATAACCATCCCTCTGTAATTATGTGGGGTTCTTGCAATGAGGTTTTTTTATTTAATGAAAAGGCAGAACGTGCCAGAACGATTACCAATGAAAGTTATAAATCGCAAGTATACATCACTGTAAAAGGCCTTGATAGTCTGATTCGGGCGGAAGATCCCTACCGATACTCGACACTGGCGATGCACAGTTCCACAGATTATAATAAAGCCGGAATTGCTGATATTCCGATGGTTCCTGCATGGAATCTTTACTCCGGCTGGTACAGTGGAAAATTCGAGGAATTTGGTAGATGGCTCGACAAGAAACATAATGAAACTCCCGACAGACCGATTTTTATCAGCGAATATGGTGCGGGCAGTGATGAACGAATCAATTCAAGTCATTCTAAGCCGTTTGATTTCAGTGGTAATTGGCAACGGTTGTACCATGAGGCCTATCTGAAGCAGATCAAGGAGCGACCGTACCTGGCCGGAACAGCAGTCTGGAATCAGTTCGATTTTTCCCAGCCTCATGTTGGAGGTTCAATACCTCACATCAATCAAAAAGGATTGCAGAAGTGGGACCGGGAACCAAAGGATGTTTATTATCTTTACAAAGCCAACTGGAACCCGGAACCGATGGTGCACATTGCCAGCCGGGACTGGACTAAGCGGATCGGTCTTAAATATTTCTGTGACGATAGTGTTATTGCGTTTCAAACCGTCGATGTGTACTCCAACCTCGCTGAAATAGAACTGTTTTGTAATGGTAAATCGTTGGGAAAGAAGCAGTCGGATGAGATTAAAAAGGCCAGTTGGCAAATTGATATGGAGCCGGGCACCAATGTGATTGAAGCGCAGGGATTCAACAATGAAAAACCGGTGCGTGATCTTCTGGTTATTAATTATCATGAAATACCATCGGATATGAGCAAATTAGATGAACTGCGGATCAATGTTGGATTCAATGCTGAATTTGTCGAGAAAAGCGGCCGTATCTGGATACCTGATCAGGTTTATAAAAAAGGAGCCTGGGGACACATTGCCGGTGATGCAAAAATGATCAACAAGGATTTGATTGCTGTACATAGCTGGGATCTGACACCGTTGTTTAATTATTATCTCGAAGGGATTCAGGAGTACCGGATTGATATTCCTGATGGTCAATATGAGGTGGAATTATACTTTACGGAGCCTGAATATTTACGAATCGGGGAACGGATTTTTAACGTATCTATAAATGAAAATCTGGTGTTTAACCAATTAGATCTCGCTAAAAAATATGGCGTGAATAAGGCGGTTTCCCGCAGTTTTATCACAACATGCATTAATAATACTGGCATTGTTGTCAAGTTTGAAAAGATCGCTAGTGAACCGCTTTTGTGCGCTGTCAGAGTACGGAAGATTTAACAACAGAAATTGTTTATAAGGTAATAAATGACAAAACTCAGATATGCTGACACGTTAGACCGGATGCTGAAAATTATCCGAACCAGAGATAAGTCCCAAACCATGGCAGCTTTTATTGTAGATTCACCGTGGTTGCCAGATTATATCGATGCTGACACGCTGGACTTTTATTTCGATTCGCAAATCTGGCTGAAATCCTATCTGCAGTTAATAGATGATCTGTCCGGTGTGGCTTTTGTGCCTGGAAGTTGGGCGGAATTTGGCATGGCGACAGAACCCAGTGGCTGGGGTGTGAAAATTCAGTGGAGCCACAGCACGCCACCGTCTTTACACCATCTTGCAGAATTGAGTGAAATTGTCCAGGCTGATGTACCAAATCCTGAACAAGACGGCTTGATGCCATTGATTTTGCGCCATTACGAAAGAATGGATCCGGAATTAAAGATACATGGCATAGAACCGCGGATTGCTGCTGCCCGGGGGCCCTTGGCTGTAGCTTCTCATTTAATTGGTGTAACAGAACTATTAATGGCCACACAACTTGAGCCGGATACATGTATTCAATTTCTGGAAAAAACCACGGAATTAATTATCCGCTGGCTTAGCGCTCAATTACAGCGTATGAGTGAGCCGGTGGGTGTTCTTGTTCTGGATGATATTGTTGGCATGTTGGGACCTGGCGATGTAGCGAAATTTGCGTTTCCTTATCTGGAAAAAGTATTTGGTAATTTTCCGGATATGATTCATTTTTACCACAATGATACGCCAAATGAGAGCATTTTCAAAGGATTGGCAGAGACCGGTGTGGATGTATTCAATTTTTCCCATATAACCGATATACATACCGCACGTAGATTGCTGGGGAATGATATCGTGTTGATGGGTAATATACCGCCCCTTGATGTTCTAGTCCGTGGGACAGTAAATGAAGTTCGTAAATCCACCGAGGATATTCTTGAAAAAATGGCCAACGCGGGGCCAATGCTCGTATCGGCAGGCGGTGGTGTGTCGCCGGGAACGCCGATCCGGAATCTGCAGACGGTTACTGGGGTTATAAATACTTATACTAAATGATAAACAAGATGTTTAAAAAACAGAAAGAATACTCATGATTGATCCACTCAGCTCTGTACCATTGTACATCCAGATTGCACAGGATATAAGAGAACAGATAAATTCCGGCAAGCTTAAGGAAGGAGATTCTATCGGTACACTGAACGAACTTGGTCAGAAATACAACACCAGCCTGATTACTATCAGGAAAGCAATTTCTGAATTAAAATTTGAAAAAGTATTGATCGGTCGGATGGGGAAAGGTACCTACGTGGCACCTGTTTTAAAACCGAACGGAACACCGCGCAAGGTGAATCACAAAACTATCGGATTTATTCTGAAAAATCTAACCACACACTTCTTTTCCGATATTCTTGCGGGTGCAGAATCAAGAGTCCATGAAACAGAGTATCGTTTAATAGTATCCGGATCGGCCGGTCAAATTGAAGGAGAGGAAGAAGCTATTCGGCACATGCTCGATCTGGGAGTTTGTGGATTAATTATCGCCTCTTTATCACGGGAATACGATGCCAGTAAAATGATATCTCTGCTGGGACAAAATGATTTTCCCTATGTATTTGTTTCTTATGTAAAGGACATGAATGTCAACTATATCGGTACTGATCATAAGTACATTGGTTATATGGCTACAAAATATTTAATTGATATTGGTTATTCCAGTATAGGATATATCAGCAGTGAAAAAGGGAACGTTATAGGAGCGTTGCGATATAAAGGTTATCTCAATGCATTGAAATCTGCAGATTTGGAACCTTCCTCCAGACAATTGTACTACACGTCTAAAGGCGGAGACAAATATTACCGGATGTCGGGTTATGAATTAGGTCAGACAATTGTATCTCAGTCCAATCGCCCTCAAGCGTTTTTTATTTACAATGATGTGATTGCCCTCGGATTCATGGATGCTGTCATCGAAAATGGTTTGAAAATTCCTGAGGATATTGCGATAATTGGTGTCGATGATATTGCTGAGAGTGCAACCGCGAAAGTTCCGCTGACCACGATCCATCAACCCAGATTTGAAATAGGATCAACGGCCATTGATACAGTAATACATTTGGCAGAGAAAAAAATTGTGCCAACTCGCCAATTGTTCAAACCTTCGCTGGTTGTCCGGCAGTCATGTCGAAGGGTGTTTTGATTGCTGGATGTACGATCCTTTTAATATAAATTAAAGATAGTACTTGACATGATGAATCTGATATTGTACATTGACCTTGTATACAAGGTGGTTTGATAAATAGAATGTTTGTATGCTAAGTATTTACAAAAAATTCATGCTGTATATAAATTGAAGACAAAAAACAGGTTAAATCTCAAAATTCCCCTCTCAACCTTAGCCCTCACTGGACTGATAAGTCTCACAATATGTTGTTTTTCATGCTTGAAAACATCACAAACTGAAGAAAAATCGAAACTTTACCATATACATCTCCTTATTGGACAATCAAATATGGCTGGCAGGGCAGAGATTGAATACCAGGATACACTGATATTGAAAAATGTCTGGCTGCTCAATGATCAGAATCGTTGGGAGTCTGCTCGTAATCCTCTTAATCGGTATTCGTCAGTTCGTAAAGATATTTCAATGCAGAAACTCGGTCCGGGATATGCTTTTGCCAAGAAGTTGTCAGAACTTAATCCCGATATCCAGATTGGTCTGGTTGTTAATGCCCGGGGCGGAACATCCATAGGACAATGGGCACCGGACTCGTCGTTATATAATAAAGCAATCCGACGTACTCGGCTAGCTATTGCACAGGGTGGCGTATTGAAGGGAATTTTATGGAACCAAGGTGGAAGTGACCGGAAACGACCGGAACACTATTTTACAAAATTAGAGCATTTAATATATCGATTCCGCAGTGATTTCAATAACGACTCACTCGCCTTTGTCGTTGGACAGATTGGATCATTCCGCACCAATTCTGATGAGATCAATCAGATATTTTCGGATGTGTCTAAGAAAATCTGTAATACTGGTTGTGCGTCAGATGAGGGAGTGACCCATTTAAGCGACAACACACATTTTGACTCAGTGGGTCAGCGAATGATGGGTGAACGATACGCAATTGAGATTGATAGAATTGTCTATGAAAAGTAATAATAAACTGATGTTTAATATAAGGTAGAAGAATATGGTATTAAAAAAGGTATTATTGCCAACAGTGATTCTACAACTCACAGTTACAATCCTGACTGCCGGAACAACCGGAAAACTGACCGGATTTATTACTCAAAAAACTAGCGGTGAACCAATTCCAGGTGTTAATATTATTGTTATCGGCACGGATCGTGGTGCGGCAACTGAGTTGGATGGAAATTTTATTATTTTGAATATTTCACCCGGTATTTATGAAATGCAGATTTCCGCAATTGGATATAAAAAAATAACTGTCAAAGATGTTCGAGTCCAAATTGATAAAACCACAGATCTGAGTTATTCAATGGAACGCGAAGTACTTCAGGGTGAGGTAGTGACTGTCATTGCAAAAAAACCTAAAATAGAATTGGACTTAACGGCAAGCAAACATACCGTTTCAGATAAAGATATTGCCGATGCCTGGGGAACAGATATCAAAGAGGTCATTTCTGACCTTCCTGGTGTCAATATTAATGGTGGTATACGTGGAGGTTTTGGACTGGATGTTGCTTATCATCTGGATGGTATGGATATGCGGGATGCTTCCTCAAATACAAACTTTACCGGTATCAACTTAACGACAATCAAGGAACTGGAAGTGTTGACTGGTGGCTGGAATGCAGAGTATGGTCAGGCAAATGGCGCCATCATTAATGTTGTCACCAAATCCTCTTTAGACCGGATTCACGGCACTGTAAGTTACCGTATGCGGCCAGCAGCCGGGAAATATCACTGGGGCGATAATATCTATTCTGAAGACGGTTTTATGAAAACTGTAATGACCACACCTAATTTCTGGAATCCCGACAGTACCTGGACAACGGAATGGATTGAGGCCGACACTACCAAGGGGCCTCATGCCGGATATAACGGCGGAACAACCTATTTTAAGAACATGACACCGGAAGAACGGGCGGAGTGGTGGACAAAGTTTGCTAATGATGAAAAAACTCATCCGCAAATGAACTATGCTGATCTGGTTCAGCGAGAAGTCGAGGCGACAATCTATGGGCCAATTACTGAAAAACTGGGATTCATGCTTTCCGGCAGATATAAAAAGGGAGTCAATATTTATCCGTCAGCACTGTTATATAATCCCGATTATACTCTCCAGGCATCGCTAAGTTATGCCCTGACATCCAAGACAACCATCGACGCCACTATAGTATATACAGGTTTTGAAAACAGTGGTTCACCCAAAACGAATTATTCCTCGACAGAAGACACATATCACTACAATTCTTTTATGCCTTTTGTTACGGATCCCTACAGCCGTTGGATGTTCTGGATGTATGGTGCCAATTCCAGTAGCGAATGGAACATCCGGGCACCTGAATATGCGTTCCTTTTTAATTCCCAATTGAAGCTGACTCATATGTTCAGTGATAAAACCTTTGCAGAATTTATAGTGCAGCGATCATCAGTTGATTATGAAATGCATTACCGCGATATTATGCGCACCGCTTATTATGACGATCTTGGGTTTTTCGATACCACTGCAGTTTATCCGGAAATTCCGTCCACCATTACAACACTGAAATGGGGATTTCCCGGTGATTTTTGGAGTAACAAGGTCCGTACGGATAATACTATGATAAAATTTGATCTGGTTAGCCAGGTAACTCCCAATCATCTGATTAAGACCGGCGGTCTATTTTCTTATTTGATGATTGATAAGGTGCTGCATGATTGCCAGAGCAGCGGAGATATTTATTTTGGGCATGTTACCGATCTCGCAGAGACGATGTCGCATCCCTATGAATGTGCCTTTTACATTCAGGATAAAATAGAATTTCTGGAAATGATTATGAACGCCGGCATCCGGGTGGATTTTTTCAATGCCAATAAAAATATCTCTGCAAATGCCTTTGATCCGCTGATGCTTTCCGATAGCACGGAAGGGCATACCGGCGAAATTGGTCATGTATCCTGGGATCCGGACAGTAAAGGTCCGGGCTATGTGAATACTCCTACGCAGGTCGCAATTTCTCCGCGATTGGGTATTTCTCATCCGCTGACCGAAAACACAGTTCTGCATTTTATGTACGGCAAATTCAACCAGCGTCCCGCCTGGCAGAAAATCTCGGCTCCGACTGTAGTCCGGACGACTCAATTGCCAACCGCTGAGCAGGGCGGAACATCAGAAATGAAGCTGGATCCAGATTCAACTTTGACTTATTATAATTTCTATACACATATGGTACCAAATCATGCGCTGACCTATGAGAAGATGACCCAGTATGAGGTTGGTTTTGAACAAAATGTAGCGGATCTATTCTCGTTTGATATTACTCTTTACTACAAAGAAGCTCATGATTTGACATCCCGCGGCATCAATCAAGGACCCGGTGAGTTCAATATTTCCAGCTCAAGCGAGCCGGTCCGGGTTGAAATGCATGGTGATCCGAATTCTTATGATGGACGGGATTTTGGCAGATATATCGGATATTTCAATACTTTTGTCAATGGTGCCTGGGCAGAAGTCAAGGGCGTAGAAGCAACGATTGAATCGAAGTTCCGCTATTTTAATTTCAAATTAAATTATACAGCATCTTATTTAATAACCGGTGAGAATCATTACAGCACAATGGTGAAAGTATGGGATGATGGAATCCAGCGAGGTATTAATGTTTATGAAGGTGCAGGTAATTCCGATAACGGATTTAATGGAAGTGAAGATGATACCTGGAATCCGAAGAATTCTGCCACTTTGCGGCTGTTTGTGAATTCGCCCGATAAATTTGGGCCGTCCTTTATGAGCTTCTATCCGATTGGTGGAATCCGCATGAGTACAACAACAACTTGGACCGAAGGGCAACGTTATACCTACTATCCTCGCGGATATGATGGTTATCAGACACCGCGCAATAAAGTCTGGAAAAGTCGCTGGAATACAAACCTAAACTTGGCAAAATCCTTTCAGATATGGTCTGATTTTAAAGGAAAAATTGGTGTTTCGGTAACCAATCTGTTCAATCAAAAACACTTGAGATTGCCTTCCACAGGTAACCGCGAGGAGTATTTTGAATATGGCAAACTTCCAGTTAATAACACAACCCTCGAACCACTGGTTTGGCAGTATTACTACAACCGACCAAGAATGACCAATTTTTATATTGAATTGGATTTTTAACAACCCTGATGAAACAGTAATAAGCTGGAGAAATAGAAATGATAAAATTGTTTATAGATAGAATAAAAAACAGGGATTTGCAGATATATACTCTGTTTTTAATTCTTGTTTTGCTTGTGTCTATGGTTAATGCCCAAACCCAAGAGGTTGGAAAAATGACATTGACCCGCGGAAAAATGTGGTTTTGCGGTTTACCTAACGGTTCTCTGGAAAAGGAATCAAGTATGGATTATACCTGGCAGTGCATGTATCCCGGACACTGGTCCGCCCGAAATGAAGTCAGTGGCGGCTGGGACCGCACCCGAATTTTCAATGGTGCTGTGCTTGGAACAGAAGAAGTCGGCTGGCAATACCGGAACCAGAGGACAGGAAGTGATATTTATGCAATTAACCAGACTGAGCATATCAGAAATTATAACCTTGTAGACCCGACGAAACCGGAAGAGAGTATGCAGGGTGTCTTTGGTTCATTTCAGTATGACAACGCTAATAAGCGGCATATGCATTATGAAATCGAAGGTGAGGTCATGGTGTGGAGCCTGCCAAAATATGATGATTTTGTGCTGATTAAATGCCGCCTCACCAACACAGACGACATTGCCTTCAATGATTTTTATTATGCCCGTTATCTGGAGCCGAAAGGACCCTACAATCCACTGGGAACGAACTATGATGTTGAATATATGTGGGACTCAGAAATTTCAGATGATGTGGGCTTCGTTTTTTATGATGATACCGAATGGTCTCCAACTGCACCCGATTCGACAATATATGATGAGTTTCCCGGAACCATCACCGGCGACCGGGGAGACCCGGGTAATATCAAAACCCAAAACTCTCTGGACAGTGCACTCTATTCACCGTCAGTATATGCATTTACCTTTACTAATATTTCTCCCAATAAAAATGGTGAAAAGAAAGTATGGCGTAATATTTATTCCGGTTCAGGCAGTGCTCCGGCGGAAGATGATTTCCCGGGAACTGATATCCTCGCAACCTATGCGGGATTGAAAGAAGCGATGAGTGATAATCAGCCGGAATTAAGCTGGGACGAGGCCTGGGCACAATACCAGGTTGGTGCGTATGGCGGCAGTTTGTGGGAAAGAAGTCCGCGGTATTTATACGGCATCGGACCCTATGATATTGCACCAGGAGAATCCATTGAATGGGTAGAAGTATTTATCTGCGGCGCAATGGACCGGAATGTTACGATTAAAGGCGGCTTGCAGGCGACCCGGAATTTTGTAAGGGAAGGCCTGATCAATATGAAAGAAAACTGGAGTGCGGCAAAGGAATTGATAGACAATAATTACGCTGTTTTAGCAGATATGCCACCACCGACACCAGCCGATGTCCCGAGCAATACGACTGATCTGGAGAACTCCAATTTTCTGAAAGCTGAATCTTCCTCAAAGGTTGTAGGCGGAACAGAAGTCGCAGGAATTGAACTGCGTTGGAATGCTGTACATGAAAATTATACAGATCCTATTACCGGAGTAGATGATTTTTATGGGTATATTGTCTATCGTTCCAATATTTCAGTTGAAGGTCCCTGGGTTTCGGTGGATACAATCACAATAGCAGAAGCAGTCGGTCTGACAGATGGAGGCGAAGTAACCTATTTTATGGAAGCGGGGATCAATATTCCCTGGCTCTATCTGGTAACCAGTATCGATGAAGATGGAAATGAGAGCGCCCGCACTGCCTATACTCATTATACTGTAGAAGCGAAGACTTTTGCCACAAACCGCATGGAATCAATTATGGTCATTCCCAATCCATTCCGACAGGAAAGTGGGCTGATGAATCCGGCCGAGGTCAAGCGGATGGTTTTTCTCAATATTCCGGAAAAATGTGTCATTCGGATTTACACAATGAATCTGGATTTGGTTCGAGTGCTTAAACATGATGGTGGTGGTGAAGAAGCCTGGGGATCTACACAAGGACAGGACTATATGCTGTCTGATTTTGCAATGAACGTCAGTCCAGGTGTATACATTTATCATGTTGAAAATCTGGTAGAAGGCCATAAAGGCGATACCCAAGTTGGCAAAATTGTGATAATCAAATAAAGTGCACTGGCAACGATAAAATGCTTTTTTGGAGGAATAACAATGGGTTTCAGATATAAAAGATTTGCATTCAGACTGGTGTTAACCACATGTCTGCTGGTATTGCCGATTCTGGCACAGATTGATTACAACGAAGTAGACTACGGTGTACATCCCATGTCATTTAATCGGTTTGGTACAGCTGGATTTCAGTTTTTGAAAATGCCGGCCAATGCCCGATCAGCGGCGCTGGGAAATATTACGACCGTTTTTACTTATACCGATGCGAACGCCTCGCTGACTAATCCGGCGACAATGGTAAATGTTGAAGATATTGATGTGGCATTCAACCGAATGAACTGGGTAGCCGATATAAGTTATCAGTCTGGTGCGCTGGTGAAGAATTTTGATAAATTCGGCGCTGTTGGTGTAAATTTTATATACTTGAATTACGGCGAAATGCAGCGAACTGAATATCTGGCAATTACTGATGCCATCGGGAATATTATTGAAACTCCTGTTATAGATGGATTGGGAACGTTTTCAGCGTACGATATGTCTATGGGCATTAGTTATGCAAAAGCACTCTATGAAAAGCTGGAAATCGGAACATGTGTGCGTTTTATTCAGGAACAATTGGATGATGCCGGTACCAGCTCCTGGAATTTTGATGTCGGTTCGGTCTATAAGACCGGTTTTCACAGCCTGCGGATTTCCATGCTCGGAAAATTCTTTGGACCTGATGCGGAATTTCGTGAATATAGCGGCCGGATTGAAAAGCGTCCTTTCCCGATTAAAATGCCGATGAATTTTGCATTTGGCGCCGGAATGGAAGTGCTGGATAAAGCTGATTCACCGCATCGATTGACGGTGGCGACGGAATATAATCACCACAACGATGGTGCTGAAAAAATCAACATAGCTACAGAATACGGATTTAATCAAATGGTTTTTCTGCGTGGTGGGTATCGTTTTAATTATGATGAGTATGGCTGGACCCTTGGTGCCGGTCTCAATTATAATATTAAAGGAAAGGGTTTGAAAGTCAACTGGGCGTTGATCGACGCTGGTCGATTTTCTATTGTCCAGATGTTTTCCATATCCTTCCATTTATAATGTGTTAATTGTAGAAAGTTAATGACAAAAAAGGAGGTTCAAATGAAACTTAGTAACAATTTCAAATTATTCATTACGGTAGTGGCTGTGATGCTTGTTTTTTCACTGGTTTTTGGTGGAGAGACACGCATTGTTCCAATTGATGACAGCTATGTGTACAGCAAAATAACAGAACCGGGTGTTTGGGAAGATGTCAACTTTGACCAGGACTCCTATGGTCTCAGGATCAGGTCTGGTTCAAGTACACACTGGAGAAGGGCGTTGTTGAAGTTTGATATTTCAACGATTGATGCCGATGTGGTGGATTCGGTTCAATTGAAAATGACTATCCAGAAAATCGTCAATTACAGTCCAACGGATGGTGTATGCTGGATATACAAGGTTGAGGACAACTCCTGGACCGAAGAGGCCGTGACCTGGAATAATCAACCGGCCAGAGGGGTTTCAATTGCATTCCAGGATTCCCTCCCCAGCATGTCAGACGATGATCCTGATACCACTCTGTATTTCGATGTTAGCGAGTATGTCCTCGAAATGCTAGGTGTGGGGAATGATCAGATCAGTTTCATGCTGGATGATTCAACTGAAACCGGCCAGGATGACGGCTATGGTATTGATGTGAGATACTATTCCAAGGAGAAGCCCAATCCGGAGCTGGGAGCTGATTCGGCCTCCGTCTATCCAATGTTGATTGTGTATACATCAACATCTATCGGAGTTGCTGATGCCTGGGATGGACTTCCTGCCGGATTTTCCCTCCGTCAGAATTATCCCAATCCTTTTAATCCGACAACATCCATCAGCTATGCAATTCCCAGGGAATCACTGGTCGAAATGATTATTTACAATGTCCTTGGCGTAGAAGTAAAGACATTGGTCCAAGAGAACCATACTGCCGGATCTTATACCGTAATTTGGGATGGCGCCGATAATCAGGGAAATGCCTCCCCCGCAGGCCTTTACTTCTGCAATCTGGTTGCCGGAAATTATCAAAAAACTATCAAAATGGCTTTTGTTAAGTAATTGAATTCAGTTTAGTTCTTCTCTTTATTTCTGAAACGATTACTGAAAATCCATTTGAACACTGATCTGTTGAGAGAGAGGGTAGTCCAAAAAGATCGTTAAGGACTATCTTCTCTCAACAGCAGCAAAGTAGAATTTTTCCTGTTAGCCAAGATTGTATATGAAAAAAACGATACCATTTTTAATTATCACAGCCTTTACATTATGTTTATTGTGTGCCTGTGACCCAAGCATCCAGAGTGATTTCTCCGGCTATCGGGTATTAGGTTTAATTGAACCGAGAAATTCAACAGAGATCACCATATCGCCCTGGGGAATTCAGATCGGTACCAATAACCCAGAAGCTCTGAAAATTGCTGCGTCTATCGGCGTTAAATGGATACGATTGAGCGCCAGTTGGCCTGCTATTGAAAAGGAAAAAGGAGTGTATCATTGGAATGCCACGGATCAATCCTTTGCAGCGGTAATTGAAAGCGGTATTGCGCCGTTTGTTGTCCTGCACGGTGGCAATTCATTGTATACAACGGCTTTTTCAAATAACGATGCAAAAATTGCTGAAATTTACGGCTCTAAACCTGGTCCACCGACACAATCGCCGGAAGCGATGGCAGCTTGGTTAAGATTTGTCGAAGCTACTGTCTCGCGCTACAGGCACCGGATTACCCATTGGGAAATCTGGAACGAACCCAACCATTTTGCCTACTGGGGCGGTGAACCAGATCCATTTGTTTATGGGCGACTGGTCCGGAATACGGCGAAAGTTATCAAGACAATCCAGCCTGAAGCTGTGATCATCGGGGGATCCATGGCCGGTCTTGATCCGACGTTTACGGATGGTTTTCTGGCCAATGGCACATATAAATGGCTTGATATTATCACTTTCCACAATTATGGTGTTATTCCGGAACAGCGGATGTATGCTGCTGCCGATGTGCGGGCTGTGATTGATAAGTACAATCCGGCTATACAATTATGGCAGGGTGAATGCGGTTATCCGTCACACAGCAGTACACGGGATTACCGCGGTCTGAGTCCCTGGGGATTGAATATTCAGGCAAAATGGCTGTTGCGGCAATCATTTACAGATGTTTTTTTCTGTGGCGCCGAGATGAGCAACTACTTCAAACTGGTCCATCGCGGCGAATACGGTAAAATACAAAAGCGCTCTTTCATGACCGCCATTGATTCGGTTCTGGGTTTTCCGGAGCGCGGTGGCTCGCGGGTACGCACACTTGGCGTTAACGAAAAATGTCTGTTAGCCCACAATACCTGGGAACCTAAACCGGCTTTTTATGCCTACCGCAATCTCTGCGCCGTTTTGGATGGGCGTTATATGAAATCCAATAATATCAAACCAGAACTAGAGATAAAGTCCACTGGTGATTTTTACGGCATTGGGAAATATGATGATGCATTTCCATCGCAGCCGCTGGTTGCGACTTTCCGATCGGATAATGGCGATATACTTATTGCCTGGTGGCTGCCCTGGCAGGCTCAGGAAAATATTCTGCATCCGGCAGAAATCAACTTGACCCTTGAAAATGCAGTTTTCAGGGAACCCGTGATGCTGGATCCGCTGACCGGCAAAATATATCCGATCATCAAAGTGTCCTCTTCTTCAAGAGAGTATGTTACAACATTTATCCAGCTGCCGATGTTGGATTATCCTCTTATCATAACGGAAAAAGATGAAATAATTATCGTCAAAAAGCCCGCAGTGATGGAGTCTTTCCATAGATGAAAAATCTGCTGAAATATATGTGTTCTGGTCTGTTACCTCTTTTGGTACCGGTATTATTGCTTGCCGGAGATGAATTGCGGTTGCCGGCTGTCATAGGAAATAAAATGGTACTGCAGCAGCAATCGGAGGTACCACTCTGGGGCTGGGCGCAGGCCGGTAAAAAAGTTCGCGTAAAAGCGGACTGGCATTTTTTCAGTAAAACCGTACAGACCGATGATAATGGAAAATGGCAGTTAAAGTTAAAAACCCCGAAAGCCGGCGGATCTTATCAAATTTCCTTTAAAACAGACAGACAAACAGTAATGCTCGATTCTGTACTGATCGGAGAGGTCTGGCTCTGTGCCGGTCAGTCCAATATGGAAATGTCCTTCAAAAGGACAGATGAAGCGGAAAAAGAAATAGCTCTGGCCGATCATCCCCAAATTCGCTTGTTTAAGGTTGGCAGAAGGGTATCAAAGGAAATTCAGGATGATTGTAAGGGCAAATGGTTGCTTTGCACGCCCGGATCGGCAGCGGATTTTTCTGGAATGGCTTATCATTTTGGCAAAGAAATACAGCAAAATTTAAATGTCCCGGTCGGATTGATTCAGATAGCCTGGGGCGGCGTTGCCGCAGAAGTATTTATGAAAGAAGACTTCCTGCGTCAAAATCCGGAATACAGCCATCTTTTCGAAAAATGGGAACAGTGGCGACGCTGGGCTGAAGATAATTATGCAGAATACGACAGCCTATTGAAACAATGGAAAACCTGGGTAGAACAGGCCGAACTATCTGGCCAAAAATCCCTTGCGCCGCCGCAAAAACCGGATTTGCCAGAGCCAATGTACAACCTCGTCCGCCCTCATCGGGAACCAGCTGTCCTGTACAATGGCATGCTGGCGCCGGTGATTCCTTATGGAATTAAAGGTGTGATCTGGTGTCAGGGTATATCCAACCGCGACCGGGCTTATCAGTATCACACACTGTTTCCGGACTTGATCCGGCATTGGCGTCATGAATGGCAGCAAGGAGAGTTTCCATTTTATTTTGTTCAGAATCCACCTTGCAATTTTAAAAACCTCGAATCAGCGGCTGAACTCCGGGAAGCCCAGCCGCTGACAATGCAAACTGTCATAAATACCGGTATGGTGGTTACGATTGATGCCGGAGATTTTCATGATCTCCATCCCCGCAATAAGAAAACACCCGGAATCCGTCTGTCGAACTGGGCGCTGGCAAAAACATATGGGTTCGAAGATATACCATTTAGTGGCCCAATTTATAAATCCAGTCAAATTAAAGGTTGTAAAATAATTATTACATTTGATTATGCCGGAGCTGTCCTGAAATTAACCGGTGACACTTTGGAACAGTTTATGATCGCTGGCAGAGACAGTGTCTTTTATCCGGCCGAAGTTAAGATAAATGGCAGTGAAATTGAAATATGTTCGTCGGCAGTGCCGGAACCAGTAGCCACGCGGTATAACTGGTTTGGTGAACCCGGAGCCTGTCTTTTCAATGGAGATAATCTTCCGGCATCCCCTTTTCGTACGGATGACTGGCCAGGTGTGACGTATGGAAAAAAATAAATTGTGTTAATTATTTTATACTTTTATAAAAAAATGAAAGAGTTGGAATGAAAAAGATATTAATCTGCGCTGGAATTGCATTTGCTTTAATAAACATGTCGGGATGCAACCAGCAAAAACCTTCAGAAGTTGTTGTTGATAAATCAAAAATCTACCACGATGGCTGGATTGACTTGAATAAAAACGACAGGATGGATCCTTATGAAAATCCGAACTTGGATATTGAGAAACGGATTGATGACCTGTTACATCGTATGACGATAGAAGAAAAAACATGCCAGATGACAACACTCTATGGATTTGGCAGGGTCTTAAAAGATGAATTGCCGACATCGGAATGGAAAAACAGGGTATGGAAAGACGGGATTGGAAATATTGATGAACATCTGAACGGCCTTGACCGGAAGGAAACGAAAACTGAATATTCCTGGCCCCCATCGAAACATGCAGAAGCGATTAATACGGTTCAGCGATTTTTTATTGAAGAAACCCGGCTCGGCATTCCTGTAGATTTTACCAATGAAGGTATCCGTGGTATTTGCCATCAGGGCGGAACCTCTTTTCCGCCACAGATAGGTATCGGCAGTACTTGGAATAAAAATCTCGTTGGCCAGATAGGAGAAATTACTGCCCGAGAAGGCCGTTCGCTGGGGTACACCAATATTTATTCGCCTATACTGGACCTTGCCCGGGATCCGCGCTGGGGCCGCACGGTTGAGTGTTATGCTGAAGATCCATTCCTGGCATCGAAGCTGGGGTTGGAACAAGTAAAGGCACTGCAAGCCAATGGTGTCGCATCCACGCCCAAACATTTTGCTGTGTACAGCATTCCCAAGGGCGGCCGTGATGGTGAAGCCCGCACCGATCCACAAGCCACCCGCCGGGAAATTGAGATGATTTACCTACAGCCTTTCAAAACCGCTTTTACAGAGGGAAAAGCACTGGGTACAATGAGTTCTTATAATGACTATGATGGAATTCCGGTGACTGGCAGCCGCTACTTTTTAGTTGATCTGCTCAGAAAAAAATGGGGCTTTATAGGCTATGTTGTTTCTGACAGCCGCGCGGTTGAATACATTTATAGTAAACACCATATTGCCGGAAGCCAGAAATATGCCGTCTATGAAGCGGTAATGGCCGGCCTTAACATCCGGACTGATTTTACCAAACCGGAAGTGTATATCAAGCCGCTCTGCGAATTGATTCATGAAGGCCGAATTCCCATGAAAGAAATTGATGAATGTGTGCGGCCTGTTTTGCGGGTGAAATACCTGCTTGGATTATTTGATAATCCGTATGTGGAAAATATAGAAAAGGCTGATGAAATCGTCGCCAGCGAAGAACATCAAAAAATTGCTCTACAAGCATCACGGGAATCACTGGTTTTATTGAAAAATGATAATAACCAGCTGCCCTTGAATTTGGCGAAGATTAAAAATATTCTGGTCGTCGGCCCGAATGCGGATGCGGAAAAGAGTTCCGTGAGCCGTTATGGTCCCAATAAAATTGATGTGATATCTGTGCTTGAAGGTATCCGCGAGATTGTACCGGAGCATATACAGGTTGTTCATGAAAAAGGCTGTGAAATATTTGATGAGAACTGGCCGGAGAGTCAGATTCTTCCGCAGCCTATGTCCAGTATGGTTAAGGAGGAAATTGATCGCGCTGTGGCCGTTGCCCACAAAGCCGATGTTGTGATTGCCGTTCTGGGTGAAAATGAAGAGATGGTGGGAGAGTCCAAATCGGTCACCAGTCTTGATCTGGCCGGTCATCAGATGGATTTGGTCAAAGCGCTTCAGGCCACAGGAAAACCCGTAGTGGCAGTGCTAATTAACGGTCGTCCTCTGACTGTTAACTGGTTGGACCGGAACGTACCGGCCATTCTGGAAGCCTGGTTTCCGGGGCTCTGGGGCGGTCAGGCGGTGGCTGAAGTGTTGTTCGGCGCGTACAATCCCGGCGGTAAATTGCCGATTACATTCCCCAAAACTGTCGGCCAGCTGCCTTTGAATTTTCCCTTTAAACCCGGTTCCCACGCCGGTAGCAAGCATGAGACACGTATCAAGGGAGCCTTGTATCCTTTTGGTCATGGGCTAAGTTATACGACTTTTGAATTTGCAAATCTAACTTTAAATCCGGAGAGACAAACGCCTGATGGCAATGTGACAGTGACTTGTGATATTCGAAACACCGGAAACCAGGCCGGAGATGAGGTTGTACAACTATATATTCAGGATTTGGTCAGCAGTGTGACTACTTATGTAAAGAATTTGCGTGGATTTGAGCGGATTCATTTGCGACCTGGAGAGACAAAAATGGTGTCATTTACACTTGTTCCTGATGATCTTAGTTTACTGGATCGCCAAATGGAATGGGTGGTTGAGCCCGGTGAATTTAAGGTCATGATCGGCGCGTCCAGTGAAGATATCAGGCTGGAAGGTAAATTTACAATTACACAATAATCGAGAAATCATTAACCGGATAGAATAAAGACAGTAACTATATGAAAAATAAATCTCAAATATCAGAAAAAATCTGGAAAGGAAAATATTTTGCTGCCATATTTATTATGAGTTCACTTGTATCTGCAGCGACCTATTATGTGGATTCTGTGGATGGCAGTGATGCCAATTCGGGCCTTACACCCGACGGCGCCTGGGAAAGTCTGTCGCAGGTGAATTTCCTCACGTACCAGCCCGGAGACAGCATCCTGTTCAAACGGGACGGCATCTGGGTCGGTCAATTAGCGCCTAAAGGATCCGGCGCAGAAAATCAGCCTGTGATCGTTGACACCTATGGTGATGGAAACCGTCCAATTCTTGATGGTGGTGGAGTTGGCAGGCCGGTCATATACCTTTACAATCAGGAATATTGGGAAATACGAAACTTGGAAATTACAAATCCTGCCGATACCGAAGCTGACCGTACCGGCGTAAAGGTTGCGGCCAGCAATTATGGTGTTGTCGATCATATCTATTTACAGAATCTGTATATCCATCATATAAGTGGTATCATTGAGCATACGACGGAAGCCAAACGTACCGGTGGAATTAATTTTCGAGTCCTGTATGACACTACGCCGACGCGGTTCAACGATATTCTGATTGAAAATTGTGAAATCGTAACCGTCAACGGCAGCGGCATTTCCAACGAAGCCAATACCGCTGATTATCCGGGCGCTGGCAAATGGCATCAGCGAAAATACACCAATTACATTATCCGGGGAAATTCCATCAGTGATATTTCCAAAAACGCTATTATTATGCGAATGGCAGACTCCTCCTGCGTTGTGGAATATAATGTCTGCTGGGATACTGCAGAGCGGGCTGGTACAGGCAATACAATTTTTTCCCGCAGTTGTCTTGGAACGGTTTTTCAGTACAATGAAGGATACCTTAACAAAACGACTAATTATGACGGCTGTTTGTACGATGCCGATCTGAGCAGCCCGAAATGCATTTTTCAATACAGTTATAGTCATGATAATAATCATGGATTATTCTGGACTTGTACAAAAGCGCCAGATGACAGTGTAATCTGTCGTTATAATATCAGTCAGAATGATAAAGGAAATATCTTTACAATCAATTATCCGAATACGTCGGTGTTTATTTACAACAATACTGTTTATTGTGGCAATGGCACTTCACCGATAATTATTTCCGAGCGTAATAACGGGGGCGATGGTAATCGAACATATTATTTTTACAATAATATCATTTACTGCAATTCCACCAGTGTAAATTATAAATATACAAGCGGGTATAACCGCTATTTTAAAAACAACTGCTTTTTCGGGTACCATCCCTCCAATGAACCGACGGATTTGTATAAAGTTACAAGTGATCCGAAGTTTGAAAGACCGGGTAGCGGTAGTCAGGGGATTTTGTCGGTTGATGGTTATAAACTCAATGCAGATTCTCCCTGTATCAACGCCGGAGCAGCCATTGAAAACAACGGTGGTCTGGACTATTTCGGTAATCCGCTTTATAATGGCGCTCCGGATATCGGCGCACATGAATATTATTTGGAGTCTTCAATACTAAAGCCTGATCAGAACAGGCTGCCTCAAGGCATTTTTCTCCATCCCAATTATCCTAATCCGTTTAATCCCTCGACAACGATCGCTTATCAACTGGAGAATGATTCCAGTATTTCGCTTGAGGTGTTCAACGTACTGGGTGAAAGGGTGTGCGCCCTGGCTGATGCGGCTCAATCAGCAGGTGAGCACAGGATTTGCTGGAATGCCCGAAATCAGGCTGGCGAGGCAGTCCCCGGTGGTATCTATTTTGTAAAACTTTCGGCTGAAGCTGATCATATAAGATATCATCAGACACGTCCGATTCTTTATTTAAAATAAAATTTAATATGATACCAATAACTCAAATCAAGCAATTCACATTCATCTTATTCCTGGCGATT
>Ga0265594_1001190_pt1 | contig 20440 bp, 22 predicted proteins | sample saktaG_11_FD_190147 | JGI IMG/M metagenome (GOLD analysis project Ga0265594, IMG submission 190147) | Saline water microbial communities from Sakinaw Lake, British Columbia, Canada - sak_2011_5_24_80m | ecosystem: Environmental > Aquatic > Non-marine Saline and Alkaline > Saline ... | reverse complement strand
AGCTTAGGCTGTTCAGGCCGTTCCCTGTGGACGCCATCAAGAAGGCCATCGGCGACGTCCCCGTGCTGGGCGTCATGGAGAAGTGCATAAGCTTCGGCGCCCCCGCGAGCCCACTGATGGAGGAGCTCATGACCGCCTACTACCACGACAAGGAGAAGCCCATGATAGCCAACTACGTCGTCGGCCTAGGAGGCAGGGACGTGAGCCCCGACATGATAAGGGAGGCCTACAAGAGCCTAGCCAAGATCAAGAAGACGGGCAAGGTGGACAAGCTATCCACCTACATAGGAGTGAGAGGTGATTAACATGAGCAAGCTAACGCTGAAGGAAGCAGCGCATATAGAGGACACCCTGACCAGCGGCCACAGGCTATGCGCAGGATGCGCCCACCCCATCGTCGCCAGGATGATAATGAAGGCCGCCTCCGACAAGCCCACGTTCGTCACCAACGCCACGGGGTGCCTAGAGGTTGCGACCACCATCTTCCCGTTCACCAGCTGGAAGGTGCCGTGGCTCCACAACGCCTTCGAGAACGCGGCGGCCAACGCCAGCGGCATCGAGGCCACGTGGAGGGCCCACAGACGCAAGGGCAAAGGGCCCCTCGCCAAGTACGAGGACATCAACGTCATCGCCTTCGCGGGCGACGGGGGCACCTACGACATCGGCATCCAGGCGCTCAGCGGAGCCCTGGAGCGCGGCCACCACTTCACCTACGTGCTGATGGACAACGAGGCCTACATGAACACCGGGATACAGCGGAGCGGCGGCACGCCGTTCGCCGCGAGCACAACCACCAGCCCGGCTGGCCGTGTGATACACGGCAAGACCCAGTGGAAGAAGCCCATCATGGACATCGTGGTCGCCCACGACATTCCCTACGCGGCGACGCTGAACCCGGCTTGGCCCCAGGACGTGCTGGACAAGTGCAGGAAGAACTTCAGCATCGAGGGGCCCAAGTTCCTCCACGCGTTAATCGCGTGCACCAGGGGCTGGAGGTACCCTACCTCTGACACCATAGCCATCTCCAGGCTCGCCACCCAGACCTGCGTGTTCCCCCTCTACGAGGTGGAGCGTGTCGACGGCAGGCCCGTGTGGAAGCTGAGCGGCCCCAGCGCCGCCATCGCTAGGAGGCCGGAGAGCAAGAAGCCGGTGGAGGAGTACCTGAAGACTCAGGGTAGGTTCCGCCACCTGTTCAGGCCCAAGCCCGACGAGGAGCTGCTGAAGGCCATCCAGGACGGCGTCGACCACCGCTGGGAGATGCTGCTCGAGAAGTGCGGGTAGCCCCTCACCCCTTTTTCCTATTCATAGATTATTAGTAGAACAACGACCTCTGCAATGCCTAGGACGCCCGGTAATAATAGAAGGTTCAGTATGTTGTACCCAGCCCAGAAGCATAGAATCCAGATGAGGCTTGTCGACACGTTGGAGGGTAGAGGAAGGTTGGTCTCGCCCCCGGTCATCAAGTAGAACAGCGCCGCGTAGACGAAGCCCGTCACAATCCAGCCGAGGAAGTTATTCAAAGGCACGCCGTAGTAGATCCCCGGTTGCGTCCACCCCCAGAAACCAGCGGAGACCGCCGCGGGGTCGATGACCATGTCTATCGACACGTTCACCAACGATGAAAACAAAGCATACCTCACCAGGCTTCGGCCGCTGAACCTGCTGGCCACGGCCATCGCCCCGAGTAGAATCGGGGTATAGGCGAAGCTAACCGAGGCAGGGACGAGCCCCAGGACGGTGTAACCCAGTAGCTCAGAGTAATGGAACTCGCCGTAAGGGAAACCCGTCCACACGGCATAGGCCTCGACGAGCAGAGGCAAGGCGCTGAGGACGAGGAGAGCGGTGAGCCCTCTCCTCGCCCCCGCGTACCTGACGAGGCTAATGTATGAAGGCAGCGCAAAGATCACGATGAAGACGGCCGACAACGAGCCGAAAGGAGCCACCGACGCGAACCGCACCATGAAGTAACTTGAAACGAAGAAACCCACGCCGACAATGGCTACAAGTTTCTTCTCCATGTGGAGTATATGTCGAACCTTTCTAGAAAAACCATTCCCAACGGGTCACATGAAAAATTGTGAAGGTATATTAATTGCCGTAGATGGAACCCTCATATGCTTGTAACAGTCATTGGAGCAGGTTTCGGCGGCTTATCCGCCGCCGCGCTCCTCGCCAAACAGGGACACGACGTCACTCTATTGGAGAAGCTGAGCAGCCCCGGTGGAAGGGCGCGTGTGCTCAAAGAGAATGGGTACAGCTTCGACATGGGTCCAAGCTGGTACCTGATGCCCGACGTCTTCGAGAAGTTCTTCGAGGAGTTCGACAGGAAGCCCAGCGATTATTACGACCTGATCCGCATCGACCCGTCCTACAGGATATTCTTCGACGGCGAGACAGTTACAGACGTCTCAGCGTCTCTGGAGGAGAACTATGAGCTCTTCGACGGCTTCGAGGAGGACGGCGGCGAGAAGCTGCGCAGGTACCTGGAGCAGGCGGGGCGCCACTACAGGCTCGCGATGGACGAGATGCTCTACAGGGAGTACGACAGGATCTGGGACATGTTCAGCGGCAGGCTGGCGCTGGAGGGCTTCAGGCTGCCCCTGTTCAGCGACATAGACAGCTACATTAGCAAGACGTTCAAGAGCCCCAAGTCCAAGAAGATACTGGAGTACAGCATAGGCTTCATCGGGGGCAGCCCCCACAACACGCCCGCCCTATACTACATCATGAACCACGTCGACTTCAAGCTAGGGGTGTGGTACCCAGCCGAGGGCGGCATAGGCAGGGTCGTGGACGCGCTGGTCCAGCTCTGCGAGGAACACGGCGTGGATATCAGGTACGACTTGGAAGTCAAGAAGATCGAGGTCGAGGACGGCAAAGCCAGACGGGTCGTCACAGGGGACGAGCCCATCGAGACCGACCTTGTCGTCGTGAACGCCGACTACGCCCACAGCGAGCTGGAGCTACTGGAGCCCCGTTACAGGAGCTACGACGAGAAGTACTGGGACAGCCGCGTCATGGCTCCTTCGGCCCTGGTCCTCTACGTGGGCATCGACAAGAAGCTGCCCAAGCTGGAGCACCACAACCTGTTCCTCACCAAGGACTGGGACCAGGGCTTCGAGAGCATCTTCGACCCCAAGAAGGCCCGGTGGCCTGAGACGCCGAGCTACTACATAAACGTCACCTCGAAGTATGACCCCACGACGGCGCCCGATGGAGGCGAGACCCTCTTCATACTGGTGCCCCTTGCGCCGGACCTCGAGGACACCCCGGAGATACGGGCGAGGTACTACGACAAGATGATCACCCACCTGGAGACGCTGGCGGGGGAGCCCATCAAGGGCCACGAGGTGGTGAAACGCGTCTACGCGGTCAACGACTTCCGTGAGGACTACAACGCGTACAAGGGCACCGCCCTGGGGCTCACACACACGCTGATGCAGACCGCGATTTTCAGGCCCAGCCACAAGAGCAGGAAGGTGGACAACCTCTACTACACTGGCCACTACACCCACCCCGGCATAGGGATGCCCATGTGCATCATCAGCAGCCAGGTTCTCGCCAAGACTATCGAAAAAACCGTGAAAAAAGAGTAGAGAACACGATTGAACCCATTACTGAAGAGGATATTCAAGCAGGGAAGCAAGACCTACTTCTACGCGAGCATATTCTTCCCGCCGGACGTCAAGGAGGACGTGTTCAGGCTCTACAGCTTCGTGCGTAAAGCCGACGACTACGTGGACTGCGTCCCCCAACAAAAACAAGAGTTCTACGGTTTCAGGGAAATGTACCGGAGATCTCTCCGGGACGAGGAGACCGGCAACCCGGTCATCGACGGCTTCAGGAAGCTCATGGTGAAGCGGGAGTTCGAGCCGAGCTGGGTCGAGGCTTTCCTCGACAGCATGGAGGCCGACCTCTACATCAAGAGCTACGAGACCATCGAGAAGCTCAAGATCTACCTCTACGGCTCGGCGGAGGTGGTGGGCCTCATGATGGCCAAAATTCTCAGGCTCGATCCTGAGGCACACGTCTCCGCAAGGTACCTTGGGAGCGCCATGCAGTACGTCAACTTCATCAGGGACATAAACGAGGACCTCTGGCTGGGGCGCAACTACTTCCCCCGGAAAGAGTATACCGAGAACGGGTTGACGAGCCTGGAGCCCAGCCACACCTCCCAGAACCCGGAGGGGTTCACGAGGTTCATCCGGACCCAGCTCTCCCGTTACTTCCACTGGCAGGAGATAGCCGAGGAGGGGTTCAGCTACATACCCAAGCGGTACCTGATCCCCGTCAAGACCGCGAGCGAGATGTACAAGTGGACGGCGCGGGTGATCCACCGGGACCCCTTCATCGTCTACGAGAGGAAGGTGAAGCCCAGCGTCACCAGGATCGTCGGCACCATAGGCTACAACACGTTGTTCGCGTGACCGGGATGAATCCACGAGAGTACCTTGGGCTCGCCTACAGGGTTAGCAGGCCCCGCTTCTGGTTCTACCTCCTTGGGCCCTACACGGTGGGCTGCATATGGGGCGCCGACAGGTACCTCGGCCTCCTGAAACCGTGGTTCTTCGTATACTTCTTTTTCTTCATGTTCCCGGCGAACGTGCTTCTATATGGCGTCAACGACCTCTGGGACCATGAGACCGATGAAATGAATCCCAAGAAGGAGGGGAAGGAGCACCGCGTGAAACTAGGAGAACGGGAGACGCTGAGGAGGCTGGTCTGGGCGGCGGTCGGCCTGGGTCTGTTGTTGACGGTTTTCCAGAAAAGCGTGATGGAGCGGCTGATATTCCTGGGTTTCATCTTCCTCAGTTATTATTACAGCGCAGGGCCCATACGGTTCAAGCAGAGGCCGCTCCTGGACTCGGCGTCCAACATACTTTACGCGTTGCCTGGCGTCTTCTCCTACTACCTGGCGTCGGGTACGCTCCCGCCCACACCCGTTTTGGCGGCCGCCTTCATGCACACCTTCAGCATGCACCTCTTCTCAGCGATACCAGACATAGCCTACGACACGGATACGTGGATAAGGACCACGGCGGTCGTGCTCGGTAGACGTGCCTCGCTGGCTCTCTGCCTTGTCTTGTGGTCAGGGCTAGCCGCGTTGACCCTTCAACTCGGTTCAGGGAACCCTTTGAGCCTGCTTCCGTTGACTTATCCGCTGATAGCAGCCGAGTTGCTGGTCTTGGACAAGGCCGTTGACTCGGTGTACTGGTTCTATCCTTACATCAACGTGATCTTTGGCTGTCTACTCTTCCTGTCCAAGGCAGTCGTCACGCCCTGGGGCTAGCATCGGCGGCAGGAAGGCTAACCGTTATAATTTACACCTTCCTTTTTTGCATAATGTTCTCCAAGTAGAAATTATTGTACAAGTGAACGGTATTGTATAAACGTTCTATTGACTTAAATTGAAGACTTCATAACCGTCCTCGATCAACTCTAGTAGGTGATTAGATGCCTCTAGGCTTTCCTCAAGCGTAGACTCATCTATTTCAATATGCATAGTATTTATTTGGTATTCGGTTTCCGTTATACTCATTATGGTGTTTAAGGTTTCTCTCATCTCTACCATTAATTCAATCTGCTCCTCTGTTAACACTAAAGGGTCTAAATTTTGATCCTGTAATACTCTCTGCTCCAGGTTTCGGAAAAAGTGCCAAAGCTCCATAGCCATAAAATCTAGTTCATACCATTCCTGATGATGCCTTGAGTCCATTGTTTTCAATAAGTTGCATTGGCTTCTGAGCTGATCTGACTGATACAGAAGCTGTTTAACATTATAATAATCTAATTTTCCGCTGTCTAATATTGAAGTACAGGATGACCTCAAGAGGCTGAAGGATAACCCCATATCATAAATTAAAATATTATAGGAAGCTGACGCCATCTTCGATTGAAGAAGGTTACTCAGTCGAATGTAATACGCTAACCCAAAGAGCGAAGAGCATAAACCCACAGCTAGAATAACTATCAAAACCTTGCGTAGTGTGCCCTGAGCTTCATTATACCTCTTAGGGGGTGACTCTACGTGCCTCATCATCTCTACGGCTGCTCTTCCGAAGACAGATAGTTTGTACCCCATCTCTGTCTTTGTAATAAGCTCCTTCAGGCTGTCCAGATGATAGGTAAGGTGGCTGCTGGATAACCCCAGTTTTTCCTCCATCTCGGTGAAAGTGTGCTCCCGTTCTTCAAGCATCCGTAGTATGTTTCTTCTTACGCCGTGTTTTAAGGCGTTGAAGATTGTGGAGTATACTTCCTCTTCTAGCTCTTCCATTAGACTCAAATAACGTAAAACTGTGGCTTAAAATGGGTTTTCATCAAGAAAAATTGACCCTTTACGGGTTCAAATTCATGCTATGAAGTCAAAAATTCTTGACCCTGTTGATGCATCAAATCTACTGAGGTTATTTTTACTTTATATACTGTTTAATGCGTTGGAGCCTGACTTTGTTTAACTAAACGGAGTTTTCATTAATTCCGCGTGACGATTAGTGAAGAAGTAATTGATTTATTTACCATCTAAATTTGCGCGCGGGCAGAATAAATAATTCAGTGTTTATTTGGGAGAACTGTTTCCATCATTTTTGAGTACGCCTTGTGAGTTATCAGCTTCTGGTAACTTGATTTCTCGATGTTTTTGTCAGAAAAAGTTTATTGTTAAATATGACTATGTAGGCCTGTTTCTTCGATCAAAAGATAGCGTAGGCTTGACCTCTATAGTTCTCGTGACTTCTGCCCCGTATAGTATAGATATACCATACACCCACCAACTACCAGGATGCTCGCGACCCCGTAGAGGAAGAACGGCCTAGCTAATCTGTCTCTACGAAAACCAACCTTCAGTGAGCAACTTGAAGGCGTACTAGAGCTAATTGTGTCTACCTCAATCCTGCTGGAGCCAGCTTGATTCATAGGCACCTGGAAAGAATAACCTGCACCCCCTACCAGAGGGTCAGTGGATATTTCCGGTTCCTCAATAACCGCTCCGGAGGAGTCAACTATTCTGGCTACGATGTGGCTTCCACCCTCAGGGCTTAAAATGAAGTATACAGTATCTTGATCCCAGCTTGTCAATCCCCTCACAGGCGGATCTACAGTAATCCGCGCTTCTCTATCCCCGTGATAATTTGACTTTATCTCCCCGTAGAGTAACGTCACTTCATAGCTGAATGCTTCATCGGATGGGACCGACACGTTGGAGTTAAACCCAGTTTCTCCTCCATATGCTACATATCCCAAAGAGTAGGCTATGACTGGGAGCATGATAAGTATCAACAAGGTGGTTGACAAGAATACTGCGTTTCGGAAGGGCTGGATTTTCCTGATGTACCTTTCACCGGCGGTCGTTTCCTCCTCCACCCCTTCCATGAGCTTGATCGCAGCTGATCCTATACCCGATAACCTGTAGTCTCCATCAGTGGTTTTTGTTATAAGTACACCAAGTTCGTCAAGGTGATAGCTTAGGTGCCCGCTGTCGATTGATAAGCTTTTAAGGATCTCGGAGAAGGTCAGCTGTTCGTTCGTGAGTAATCGGAGGATTCTTCGCCGAATCGGGTGTCTTAGAGACTTGAATATGAGGGAGTAGGTTTCCTCGTCTCCATTATGTTCAAGCAAGCTGGTCTTGATGGATTTGTCAGAGACGTGATAAAAGCATTTTTCTGAAGATTGTTTCACTAAATTTTACTGAAGAAATCTTTACAGGGAAAAGGGTGTCAAAACGATGTTTCAAATATTGTAAATTAGCCGCACACGAAGGCTGTGTGATGGATCGTGGGTTTAAACCCTTAAGAGAAATCAACTGTAAGCAAAAAATCAATTCTTGATAAAAACAACTGAAAAAGTTTAACGAAGCCAATATAATGACCCATTATGCAAATTAGCAGAGAGATCATAAACTATCAGACTCATACACATGTACGGTCGTGAACTATGGTTTGCCTTGTATTTGCGGATAAAAAATCTTGATATGGGATATTTTTTTTACCCATTTATAATAACCGTTAATAGTATAATGAATAATTTAGACTAGATTAAAATGCCTGAGTTTGGAGACCCATTCAGCGGCTTAGCCGCCGACAGGAAGCTGACCCACGGGGAGCTCGTGAGGGCGATAAGGTTCATGGTCTCGGCGGAGTACGAGGCCATACAGCTGTACATGCAGCTCGCCGAGTCCACGGACCATGAGCTCGCTAAGAAGGTGCTCGTGGACATAGCGGACGAGGAGAAGGTGCACGCGGGGGAGTTCCTGAGGCTCCTCTACGAGCTGGCCCCCGAGGAGAAGGACTTCTACATCAAGGGCTTCGAGGAAGTAGAGGAACTCATGGAGGAGTAGCCTCCCCTTTTTTATGTTCTCGTGTTCACCCAGTAGGATTTTTCCCACGGCTCAGGCGGGCCAGGCCTAACCAAGAACAGCGGGTGAGGCATCACCGTGGTGACGCCGAGGTTCTCGCGGTGTTTGTTGGGCTCCCTTTTGATGAGTCTCTCTTGAAGTATCTTGAGCTCGTACTCTAGCTGCCCGCTGTTCAACCAGATCCTGTCAACCGAGTCGTCGGGATGCAGTATCTTGGAGTAGTTATAGCTGTAGCCTCTTCTCTGGCTCTCGTTGAATACCTCCGCGAGGTAGTACCCAATGGCGCGTAGCGGGGCTACGTGCATCTTGAAGCGGTCTAGCTGGGGGTGGTTCCTCCAGCCTTTGGTCTCTCCCTGCAGAACTTTCTGGGCGAGCAGGGCTTCGCGCCACTGGGCTCCGAGGCCCTTCCAGTCAAGGTATCGGGGGTGGATCGACCATATTCGCATGGCATCAGCAAGATTACCCACCCGCACTAGTATTTAGACGCTCTTCCCCTTGTGGCCGAGTAGCCGCTAAGGCCGAACGTCTACGCCCCCCTCCCCTACAATTTTTTTCTTAAAACCTGACAGGGTCAAGGGGTTCTTGGCTCCACCTCGACGGCGACCTCATTCCTTCGCATGAACCAGGGCTTGAAGGGGCCGTCGTACCTCATCGAGAAAACCTCTCCCTTTCTCCTGATGCCTTCCCTCTCCAGCTCATCTAACAGCTCCCTGGTTTTAGAGCTGAAGCTAGACTGTGTCCATCTCCCAGAGAACCTCAGCGCGGCGACGAGCCTCTCAGGCACCTTCACTATCTTGACCCGCTCGTCCGACGGCTCCGGGGTTGTCTCCACCGTGTACTTGTCAGGCATCACGAAGGCGATCGACGTATCGTCCGACAGCACAGGCGCGGTCATGGCGATCCGCTCGGAGATCACTGGAGCCGTCATGGCGATCTTCGTCTTCCTGACGTTGGCGCCGGAGATGAACCGAAAAAGTATGTTGAACCCGCCGTCGGCGTAGCCCTCAACCCTGGCGACAACGATCTCGGGGTACCTTCTTATCTCGACTCTACCAACAGTCTCCACTACAATGTACTTGGCCTGCTCAACCATGTGAAGACATGAAAACGGCAAGTGAAAGCCTTTACTAAATACTTGTTTGCCCGACGCTGCACGCTGGTTAGTCGCCTTTATTACGCTGAGCACTTCTCTTTATGAAGACATGTCCAACTACAGCCCCACACGCGACACCCTGGCGAAGAGGATAGCGGGCGAGATAGTGTTGTCGCCTAGCCCGGGGAAGACCATGCGGAAGTGGAGGGGGCTCCTCGAGATCACACAGATCGAGGCGGCGAGCATTCTGGAGCTGTCGCCTTCCGTGGTCAGCGACTACGAGACCGGGCGCCGCCGCAGCCCGGGCAGCGGCTTCATCAAACGGTACGTGGGGGCGCTACTAGACATCGACGAGTCTAAGGGCGGCCAGTACATCAGGCAGCTGAGCAGGATCACGTTGGACCCCAGCGACATGTTCATCGACATCCGGGAGTTCATGGCGCCCGTGAGCGTAGAGGAGATAGTGGAGGCCGTCGAGGGAACGATCTACGCGGGGCATGAGCGGCTGGATCAGAACGTGTTCGGGTACACCATCGTGGACAGCATCAAGGCGATACAGATGCTCAGCGGCCTCGACTTCTACAGGATCTTCGGCACCACCAGCGAGAGGGCCCTGGTGTTCAGCGGCGTCAGCCGGGGCAGGTCGCCCATGATCGCGGTGAAGATCAGCCCCTTCAAGCCCAGGGTCATCGTGCTCCACGGGCTGGAGGGGGAGCTGGACCCGCTGGCGATCCAGTTGGCGACCCACGAGGGCATACCGCTGGCGGTGTCGGGGCTCGCCACCGAGGACGAGCTGGTTGAGGTGCTGGTGGACCTCTACGAGAGCACAGGGTAACCGAGGCCTCGTAAAGACGTCACATGTCCCCAGTGTACACGTTGTGCCCTGTTTGAAGCCGGCTTCAGGTTGCCCCCTCACTCATACCTTAGGGCGTCGACGGGGTTCATGCCGGCGGCTCTCCACGCGGGGTACAGCCCTGCGAGGACGGAGGTGACCACGGCGAACCCGACGACGGCCAGGCCCAGGGCAGGGGACGTGGAGACGGGGAGCCCTATGTAGTCTCCGACGAGTCTTCCGAGTACGAACCCGAAGGCTGCGCCGGCTACGCCGCCCATGATGCCCGTTATGGTGGCTTCGCTGAGGAAGAGGTAGAGGACGTCGCTGCTCTTGCCGCCTATGGCCTTGAGTATGCCTATCTCGCGTGTCCGCTCCATGACGCTTATGGTCATGGTGTTGACGATGCCTACCCCCGCCACTATGAGGCTGATGGCCGCGATGCCGCCGAGCACCGCCTCGAGGGTGCCCAGTATCTGGCCCACCTGCTCCTGGACCATCTCGAAGCTCATGACCATGACGTCGTCGCCGAAATCGTCCTCGATGTGCTCCACGACGGCGTCAACGTTCTCGACGGTGTCGACGGCGAGGGCGACGTAGTCGACGCTGCTGCCTGACTCGAATATCTGCTGGGCCTCCCTGAAGGGGATGACGACGCTGTTGTCGTCCTCGCTGCCGAAGGTGCCGCCCACCTCCTCCATGACGCCGACGACCCTGAGGGTGACCTTCTTCTCCTGGCTCTTGACCATGAAGGTGAGGGTGATCCTGTCCCCGACCTCGTACATGGGCTTATCCTCGCCGCTGGGCTGGGCGACGAGGTGGCCCAGGACGACGGCGGCCTTGTCGCTCTGGACGAGGGCCCTGCCGTCAGCCATCTCGTAGTACTTGAATATGTCGAAGTAGATGGGCTCGGCGCCGAAGACGTTACAGACGTAGGTCTCACCCCTGACGGTGTGGCTGGCTAGCTTGCTGCCGACGATGGGGGTGAGGTACCTGACGTGGGGCGTCTTCTCTAGGATCTGGATGTCGCGCCAGTTGAAGGACTCGCCGACGAGGCCGCGGCCGGGCTGGATCCTGAATGGTACGACCATGACGTTGTTGGAGCCGAACATCTCGAGCTGGCCGCCCACCTCCTCGGTGAGGCCCTGGGTGATGCTTACGAGGCCCGTGACGGCGGCGATGCCTATGAGTATGCCCAGGACGTTGAGGCCGAGCCTGAGCTTGCGCTCGCCGAGGCCGTTGACGGCGGTTAGGAGGATGTCCCGGGGCTTCAACTCAGGGAGAAATGCGTGGAGTGAGATATAAACAGGCTAGTCGACGGTCTCAAGCTCCTCGAACTGGGCGATGTACTCTGGCGGTAGGCCGAGGGCCTTGGCTCCGTCCAACATGTACTTGAGGTAGCGCCTGGTGGGCTTGAATGGACCTCTTGGGTTGGTGGTGCGGTACACGTGGGCGAGCATGGGCTCCCCCGCCTCGCTTACGACCATGATGGGGTGCCTGTAGTAGTTGCCTTGGGGGACGCCTTCCACGGTGTCAAGGTGCTCCATCTCGTCGGGCGTATCTCGTAGACGGCTCCGCGGACGAGCCTGTTGAGGGCGGGCTCGATGCCTGTGCAGCCGCCCATGTAGTTTTTGCTGTAGTAGTTGAACTGGACCTCCCAGTTGGGTATCAACGCCTTGCAGACGAACTCCGCCGAGGGCGTGTGTTTCTTCAGGTTGTCGATGTCCATGAAGCTGCCGTATGTGAAGTACAGCATGGTGCAAGGGGTGTATCGATTTCTTAAAGACTTTTTTCCCTCTGCGGGATTCATGTCAACAGCTTGAGGAACTCTCCTCTTGAGAGGCCTGCCTGTCTCAGTATGGATCTCAGTGTTCCCTTCGCGAGCTCCCTGTGGTCAGGGACTATGACGACCCGAGTCTCGCCGTCCTTCCGCTTCAGTCTGATGTGGCTGCCCTTCCTGCCGACGACGGTGAACCCGGCGTCCGCCAGAGCCTTCACCACGTCCCTGCCTGACAGGGTTGGGAGAGTCAGCTACTTCACCTCTATTAGGGTGACCATGGGCTTGAAGTCGGTTGACTCGATCTCGGCGTCCTCGTCCTCGAGGTAGAGCTCGATGGCTTCCTTGAGGTTGTTTATAGCGTCCTCTATGGTTTCGCCTTGGCTGGCTATGTCCAGCTCGGGGCAGTGGGCTACGTAGAGGTGGTTCTCCTTGGTGATTATGGTTGAGAACTGGTGAGTCAACTCGTGTTGATAGCTACGTCTGGGAATATAGGTTTGATGTATTGGCGTCTAGTTGTCGATGCCCATTTACTTTCATGGGTGAAGTGTTTCGAGAGAGTCGTCGATTAACCATGGAGTGCCCTATTTTAGCATCGTCTGTTGCGTCACTCGGCCTTGGGCAGGCGTTTTGCTCCGGTGATTCTCTCCAGCTGCCGTTTCACCTCGTCGAGGTCTCTGCCGCCTCCGCCTCTGGGGACGTAGCGGGTGCCTTTGCTGGTCTCGTAGAACTGGAAGATGCTGTAGAAGGGCTTTTTTTCGACGTCGTATTTGACGAGGATATAGCCGCCCGCTCGGGCTATCTCCTCGGAGCCTTCAGGCAGCTTCTTCTTCGGGTTCATCACACCAGTCCGAACACTATCTTGTGTGCATGTGGGGGGATAATCTTTGTCATTTTGGGATCGAGTGGATGTTGAATCATTTATTTTAGTGGTTGAACCATTCTATGTGATTGGTTTGCCTCTAAGATTCTCGTCCCCAATCGTTGTACGTCCCTATGAGCTCAAGTGGTTTGACGTCGAGCTGCCTGATCCGGGGCCGTACGAGGTGGTGTACCGTAACCGGGCCTGCCTCATCTGTGGGAGCGACCTCCACCTCTACAAGGGGCTTCACCCCTTCGCGCCTCTCCCCGCGTGCTGTGGCCACGAGGTCGCGGCGGACGTCGTCGAGGTCGGCTCCGAGGTCTCGGACTTGGTTGAGGGGGACAGGGTGTATGTCTCGGGCACAGGGGCCAGCCCGGTTCCCTGCGGGGAGTGCCTCCACTGCGTCAGAGGCGAGGCATCCAGATGCGAGAACAAGCGGGCTCCGATAAGCTTCAGCGTCGACGGTAAGACCGTCTCGAGGTTCCCGAGCGGCTTCGGGGAGTACACCTACGGGCACGTGGCGAGCGCCTACAGGCTGTCTGAGAACGTGTCCTACTATGAGGCCGCCGTGGCCACGGACCTGGCGTACGTGATAGGCGTGGTGAGGAGGTCTGGGGCCGGGCTCGGTGATGTGGTCGCCATTCTGGGTGCGGGGCCTATCGGTCTGCGTGCGTTGGAGGTTGTCAGGAACGCGGGGGTCTCCAAGGTAATCGTGTCTGAGCCCGTGGGGTATAGGCTCGACTGCGCTGAGGCGTTGGGAGCCGATGTGCTGGTGGACCCGAAGACGGTGGACCCAGTCGAGGCGGTAGCTGCGGCTACAAACGGGGCTGGGGGCGACTACGTCTTCGACACGGCTGGTAGCCTTGGTGCAACCATGCAGGGGTTGAAAATGCTCCGGTCCGGCATGGGGGGGCTGGGGACTCTTGTACTCATGGGGCTGTACGAGGAGCCGGATCTGACTGTGAACCTCTCGGAGCTCATGTACAAGGCTGGGAAGATAGTCGCGGAGTGGGGCATAAGGGAGGGAAGGAGCAGGAACGTCCATGACGCGCTGCATATGATGGCTGAGAAGAGGGTCAACATAATGAAGTGGATCACCCACAGGATGCCGGAGATGAAGGCGGTGGAGGCCATGGAGATGCTGATCAACAAAGAAGAGGGAGCCGTCGGCGTCGAGATCGTCCACTAGCTACAATGGTCTCCCCTGAGGGAGCGTCCTGTAGTGGGACGTGGGCGAAAGCTCGTACCTGTCTATCATGACGTCGACGACGGCAGGCTTCCCGGAGTCGAACGCCGTCTGGATGGCCTCCTTCAGCTCGCCGGGTCTCTCGACTCGTTGGCCGTGGCAGTTGAAGGCCTCGGCCACCCTGCCGTAGTCTATGTCGACGAAGTCTGAGGATTTTAGTGCCTTTCCTTCGCCTCTCCACTTGAAGCCATAGTGAAGCATCCCCAGGGTTACGTTGTTGAAGACCACGGCCACGAAAGGCTTGTCGCAGCGGAGGGCGGTCTCAAGCTCTGATATGTGGTAGGCGACGCCTCCGTCCCCCGTTACGTCCAGGACCTTCCGGTCCCCGGCGGCGTACTTGGCGCCTATGGCCGCGGGGAGGCTCCAACCCAGGGTCCCCGCGGCTCTTATGTAGGTTCTCCCGGGGGCGACTGTGGGGTAGAGGACGCCGGTCCAGGCGCCCATCTGCCCGGTGTCGGCCACCAGTATGTCTTTTTCGCCTAGGATGTCCCTGATCTCTTTGATGACTCGGTGGGGCTTGATGGGCACCGCGTCGGAGCTCATGACGGAGGAGGCCAGTTCGCCCCACTCCCTCTTCAACGCGGCTACGTGTTCGAGGTACCGTCTTTTCTCGGGTTTCCTCGTCATCTCTTTGAGCACCGCCAGGAGGTCTTGGACCCCCGCCTTTGCGTCGCAGACCATCTTCGACGCTACGTTGTAGTTTCTTCCGATGGTCTCCGGCTCTACGTCGAGCTGGAGTATGGTGGCGTCTTGCCCGGGCACGGTCCAGTTGTCTGTCGCCATGCCGCCGGCCCTGGAGCCGATGAAGAATACGACGTCGGCGTCGTCGACCACCTTGTTGGCGGCTGAGCTTGAGTACCTGCCCGCGACGCCCACGGACAAGGGATGCGTGTCCGGTATGGTGCCTTTCCCGCTGAGGGTGGTGGCGACGGGTATGAAGAGGTGCTCGGCTAGCATGGTGACCTCGTCCCAGGCCTGGGATATTATGACGCCGCCGCCCGCCACTATGACTGGGCGCTCGGCTTCTGCGAGGGCCTCCGCGGCCTCCTTGACGCTCCCCGGGTCTGGGCGGGTTCTCCCCGTGGGGTACGCGGCGTGGCCTGGGTCTGCGTGTGGCTCGGGGACGTCGGCCTCGTCGTTGGCGGCGTCGTAGTGGAGGTTTATGTGCACCGGCCCCGGGCAGCCGCTTGTGGCTACGGTGAAGGCGTTTCTGGTGATCTCGGCGGCTCTCTCGGCCTGGTATATATGGGCGTTCCACTTGGTGGTAGGCTCGAAGAAGGGCATCTCGTCGAGCTCCTGGTACTGGAACCTGTAGAGGTGGGGTACGCTGGTGGAGCCCGTGAGGGCTACGACGGGGGTGCAGGTCCAGTAGGCCTCGGAGATGCCTGCGGCGAGGTTGATGGCGCCGGGCCCGGCCTGCCCGTAGCATACGCTGGGCCTGTAGCTTACCCGCGAGTAGCCGTCGGCCATGTAGGCAGCGGCCTTCTCGCTGCGGGCGAGGACGAGGTCTACGCCGGCGTCCTCTATCTCGATGAATAGCGAGATCATTCCACCTGAGACGTGGAAGAAGTGTTCTACCCCATGGTTTCTCATGGTCTCAGCTATTGCTTTAGCCCCTGTCATACGAGTCATCAATATTCACCTGGTTTACTATCGCGTACGCGACAGAAAACATTTGCAGTTATATTGTTAAAAAATGGTAGATGTCGCCTTTTATGGTTGTAGTGTAAATCTCACCGGTCTCACCATTCACTGAACTTATTGATACGTGTTTTAAATGACTTCAAACACTGTAACTGCTTGAGAATCGTTGTCCATTGAACAGAGAATCCTTGATCATATCGAGTCCAAGAGGGATGGGATTATCTCTTTTATGCAGAGGCTCATCCAGACCCGCAGCGTCACAGGCGAGGAAGCCGAGATCGGCGCCCTGATGGAGAAGGAGTGCGCCAGAGACGGCCTGGATGTCGACCTCGTGGAGCCCCTCCCGGGCAGGGTGAGTGTGGTAGCCAAGTACACCGGGACCGGGGACGGCCCACGGATGATGATGTACAGCCATTACGACGTGGTCCCGGCAGGAGACCCCGACACGTGGAAACACCCGGCCTTCGGCGGCGAGATCCACGGCGGCTACATCTGGGGCAGGGGCGCCCAGGACAACAAGGTCGCCACATGCGGCCTAACCATGGCCTACAGGGCGCTCAGGGAGCTGGGCATACGGCTCAAAGGCGACATGGTGTTCACCCACGTCGCCGACGAGGAGAAAGGAGGCCGATACGGGTTCCAAGAGGTTCTCAACCGGGGCTACGGCGAAGGCGTCGACTACCTCTTCTACGCCCACGGCGGCTCCCCCGACACCATAGGGGTAGCGGCCAACGGCAGCAGAGGCGCCACAATCACCGTCAAGGGAAGAAGCGCCCACACCGCCCAGCTGGAACAAGGCGTAAACGCCATCGCCCACGCCGCAGGCCTCATAACCGAGCTCCAGAGACACGCCGACCAGGTAAACACCCGGGAGTACCGCCTCCCCGGCACCGACAGCGTGATGAAGAGCAGGTTCAGTGTCAACAGGGTCCACGGCGGCGTCGCCAACAACAACGTCCCCGACACATGCGAGATCTACGTAGACAGACGCTACACCCCCGGAGAGACCGAGGAACAGGTAGACCAGGAGTATGAGGAAGTGATCCGACGAGCAAAGCAAATCGACCCGGCCCTGGAAGTCGAGTACAGGGTCCAGCCCGGGAACCTCGTATCCGTCGCCCCAGCCGACTCACCCATCGTCAAAGGCACCCAGAAGGCCGCCGAACGGGTCATCGGGTACACCCCCAAACCCGTGGGCGGCAGCCACAGCAGCGACCACGGCTGGTTCGTCAAGCGCCACGGGAAACCCTTCGCCAGCTACGGCATCGGCGGGGAAGGCCTCCACTCCGCCAACGAACGCATCAAGGTCGAGGACGTCATAGCCACAACCAAGGTATACGCCCTAAGCATGATAAACATCCATGGAGCCGACATGTGACCCAAAAAAACGCTTATAGCAAGTAACCTGCCACAAACCCCCAGAAAATGCTTGTTCCACGTAACTAGGAACATCAACCCCGGCCCAGAAAGCTTTCCCATTATTCCAGGTAACCTGATTATCATGCATAAATAAACGTGAAACGATGATCCACATGAATCCACATGATAAAAAAGATCGCCTACGTGGGAATCGCCGTGAAAAACATAGAACAAGCAAGAGAGAGCTTCACACAGAAACTAGGGTCACAGATCATCAGGACAGGAGCCAGCGAGATCGACAAAGTAAAGAACACGTATCTCAACCTCGGAGAAGACGTCTTCGAGCTGATGGAGCCGTACTCACCTGAAAGCCCGGTGGCCAGGTTTATTGAGAGACGGGGGGAAGGAGTTCAATACATCGGTCTCGAAGTCATGGCCCTAGACGAAACAGTGGCTGAGCTGAGAGAGAAGGGAATCAGATTCACCTCCGAGAAACCAGTGGAGTACCCCAACGGAAGCAGATGGGCCTTCATACACCCAAAAGAAATGCATGGGGTTCTATTCGCATTGATCGAAAACCCTCCGTGAGGTTAAACAGTGCACTTCCGCGTGCAAATAGGTATGTAGTCCAGGTTTGGATCGAATATTTTATCCTCACTTGACCTGTATTCTACTTGGTTGTTGGCGAGTGAATGTAATTCGAATCGGAAATGGTCCTATAATATCCCCCTCCACAAATCCTAGCATCGGAATAAACATCCAAGGACCCTCACTAATCAAAGTACCCAACTGGATAAAACCACGCCTAGGCAACTATTACCTCTACTTCGCAGACCACAAAGGACGATACATACGGCTAGCCTACGCAGACAAGATACAGGGTCCATGGAAAGTACATACCCCGGGCAGCCTCCAAATAGGAGACAGCCACTTTCCCTCAAAACCCCCCGAGGTCAATGAAAAAATCCTTGAACAGATAAAAACCCGCGCCCAAAATAATGGAATCGATCTAAGTAAACTACCCCACGACCTCATAACGGAGTTAACGACCCCTCATATCGCATCACCTGATGTTCACATTGATCATGAAAACAAACGACTCATAATGTACTTTCACGGTCTGGATGATTTTGCGCGACAAGTATCAAGGGTCGCATTATCAGAAGACGGAGTGTCCTTTCAGGCGCTTCCCGAGATAATTGGGCGGACATACATGCGCATATTCCAGCACGATGGATTTACATATGCTATGGCTATGCCTGGCCAGTTTTATCGCTCAGAGGATGGATTAACCAATTTTGAGGAGGGACCATTATTATTCAATTCCAATATGAGGCATAGCGCACTACTGGTTCGTGGCTCATCATTGTATGTGTTTTGGACTCAGGTAGGGGACACTCCTGAGAGGATACTTCTCAGCACCATCGATATTTCTGGGGATTGGATGGGTTGGACGGAGAGCCAGGCGGTAGAGGTTTTACGACCTGTAGAGCCTTGGGAAGGAGCGGATGCTCCTCTTGAGCCGTCGGTGAGGAGTGTCGCGTATGGGCAATTGAATCAGCTTCGTGATCCCGCGGTATTTGTTGAGGACGATAGAGTATTCCTATTGTATGCTGTCGCTGGGGAAAGCGGTATCGCTTTAGCTGAACTATCCTTCGATTAATAAACAGAATTTTATCAGCCCATAATTTCATTCATGAAAACCATATTTTCAAAACAATAGAAGATTTTATCCTCACTTCACCTTTATTGCGTTTTCTTGTCTGGCTCTACTATAATATTCACATGTCCAAATGCAAGTGGTGGTAACATGTGTGATAACAATTGTTCTGATGTAAGAGAACGATCTATACCTTTTGAACTTGTTTGTATCCAGCCATCCTTTCTTTTACGATAACTTTGTAATACCTTACCGTCTTTAGTAGTGATATAGATTGTACACTCGTTATTCCTCATCTTTCCCATCTCTCTTATGAGCGTCATTGTAGTATCTCCTCTAATTTATTTAACCCTATAGCACATGCATCCAGATGCAATTAAAGAATGGAATAATCGAATATTTTATCCTCACTTACCAAGTAACCAAGAAAAAGCGACCCCCCAAACCGCCCCAGACACCCACATCCGGGGGGAGGGGGGGTAGACGAGAAAAGGCGAACCCAAGCCCCTCCCACCGAAAGAGACCCCAGAAAACGCCCCTTTGTAACCTAATTATATACAAAAGTGTCGTCCACCGAACACAAAAACGAACCCCAGAAAACGCCTATCCTCGGTAACCAGGAACACCCCATGACCCAGAAAATTTTTTCCCAAGATTACAAGCTACTTGATACAAGCCCCCAGCAAACCATGAATACCACCACAACCACTCCTACACCATGAAGACCGGATTCAACATAACCAAAGCCCGAGAACACATGGAGCAGAACAACCTAGACGCCATCGTCGCCACCAGCCACGACAACGTCTACTACACAAGCCACAGCGACATCATCACCATAACCATGCTCAAACGCCTCGCAGCCACAATCATACCCCTCGACGGAGACCCCGTCCTCGCCGTCCACGCCAACGAACACGTCACAGCCCAGAAAACCACGTGGATCAAAGACCTCCGCGTCTACCAAGGCGGCGAATGGGAGCCCCTCAAACCCATAACCTACCTCGCAGACACCCTAACCGAACTAGGCCACGGCAAAGGCAGGATAGGCGTCGAGACCCACGACATCCCCGGCGCCCTCCTCGACTACCTAAGAAGCCTACTCCCGGAAGCCCAGCTAACCGACTGCCAGCCCATACTAGACAAACTCCGCTCAGTCAAGACCCCGGACGAGCTCAGACACCTCAGCCGCATCAACATGGCCACCGCCAAAGCCATCACCGCCGCCTTCGAGACCGCCAAGCCCGGCGACACCGAGAAAAAGATAGCCCAAACCATGATAAGCCTCACCCTGGAGTACGGCGCCGACACAGTCGCCTTCATGACTATGGGAGCCGGCCCCAACATCCACGAGACCCACCACATCCCCGGCGACTACCGCATCAAGCCTGGCGACCTCATCCACGTCGACTTCGGCTGCCTCTTCGACGGCTACCTCAGCGACATCAGCAGAACAGCCGCCATAGCCAAGCCCGACCCCACCCAGCTCAAGGCATACAGCTTCGCGGTGGAGATCGAGAGGGCGACGGGAGACGCACTGGCCCCAGGCGTGAAGGTGCGGGAGATCCACGACGCCGTCAAGGAGTTCTACGAGTCCCGCGGCCACTCCTACAACAG
>Ga0265594_1001188_pt1 | contig 20467 bp, 17 predicted proteins | sample saktaG_11_FD_190147 | JGI IMG/M metagenome (GOLD analysis project Ga0265594, IMG submission 190147) | Saline water microbial communities from Sakinaw Lake, British Columbia, Canada - sak_2011_5_24_80m | ecosystem: Environmental > Aquatic > Non-marine Saline and Alkaline > Saline ... | reverse complement strand
CCTTGGTAACTACTTCCGCTTCTACAACACCGAGCGTCCCCACCAGACCCATGGTTACCGGACACCGGCCGAAGTATACTCCGTAATCCCGGTAGAAGCTACTAATGTAGGTATGGTAGAATCCTTACCACCAGACCCCTTGAGGATAGCGGGACTCAATCTTAATATTGCCCCTATCCTGTCCTAAAGACGGGGTCCACCTCAGTTACCCCAAGATTGTTCAGGAAAGACTTGGCCATGGTTCTATTCAGATAACCCTTGATACATACAGCCATGTAGCCCCAGGTCTACAGCAAGCCGCTGCTAAGAAGTTTGATGAAATAGTATTGCCCCGTGTGGAAAAGACTATCTAGTCTTACTACTTGTTAGCAATTTGTGTAATTATATATAGGCCTCCCTGAGGGCTTCCTTTTAATCCTAAACCCTTCAGGCGTATTTTGATTCCTTGCTTTACTCCAAGCGGTATTTTAAACGCTATTTTAGCTATTTTACCATCTCTTACGTATTTTATTACCTTTTCTGTCCCCTCAGATGCCTCATTCGTGGAAAAATAACCTCACCAGTTAAATCTTCCCTCCATTGGAAATCTTAACCTTTATCAACGGCTCAAGGGCTTCTATTCTATCTCTATCTCGCCTATCACGCTCATAAATATCTAGAATATCCCTTGTTGCATCTTCTTCTTGGTCTAAAAGACTCAGCCTTGTCGAAATATAGCTTATCTCTGATTCAATTTCGCTTGTTGGCGTGTATTCAACATCACTGTTTATGATTATTGTATTTGAAGGCTTTGCTCTTGTTAATATTTCTAATCTTCGCTCTAGTCTTTGCTTCTTGCTAACAATCTTCGCAAGTTCCCCTTTTCCCTTTTCTATTTTTACAATTAATTGCTGATATGGTATTCTCTTTGATTTGTGTTTGAAAAATCCCACAGCGACTTACTCCAATAAGGTTTGTCTTTATTACACCGTGGTAATTCTAAATATAACTCTATTAGTTGTCAATCTCTTTTCAACCACTGGGCATATTATTTACTTGCCAATTATACGCAAATCTGATTAGTGCCAAATTAGTGCCATTTAACGAGAAAGCCCTTACGCGTCAATTAACATAAGGGCTTCATTAGCTTCAAAAAATGGTGGGCGGTAGAGGACTTGAACCTCTGACCTCCTGCGTGTAAAGCAGGCGCTCTAACCAACTGAGCTAACCGCCCGTATATGGCGCGCTTGGTGGGGTTCGAACCCACGACCTCAGCCTTCGCAGGGCTGCGCTCTATCCAACTGAGCTACAAGCGCCAACTTACTTATGGTGCCGAAGGTGAGATTTGAACTCACACGCCCTTACGGACACTACGCCCTGAACGTAGCGCGTCTGCCATTCCGCCACTTCGGCTTAAAAGCTGGTACTAAGCTTAAGTCCTTGCCTCTTTGCATATCAGCCAACGCTGAGAAACGATGGGATATCCTCGCGCTTTTCAAGGTAAATTATACTTAGCTGGGTTGAGGGTGTCAAATATCTCTATATCTCTATGGGTGTGGGATTGGTGATTTCATCTTAGTCTAACCGGGATAGTGTTGTTAGCAGGTTTGGGAAATAACACCTGGTAGTATTGACATTTTAATATCGTTGGGGCTATAGTAGAGTTTCAATGTGGGAGCTAGTTTTTGGAGCTTTAATAGCATTAGGAGGTGAGAGATGAAATTGGTGGTTGTTGGTTTTGGGCAATGTGGGAACAGGGTTGCCGACGAGTTTGCCCGACTAAATAGAAGGGCACGTGGCCAGCGGGGGATTGAGATAACTCCTGGTGTTTTTGCAGTAAATACTGATGTGGCTGATTTAAGCGGATTATGTACTATAAAGCCTGATTACCAGCATAGAATTCTCATTGGTGGTGAGAAGACCAGAGGTCATGGTGTAGCTAAACTGAGCGAGGTTGGAGCTGAAATAGCTAGAGAAGATGGAGATAAAGTTATTGATGCCATAAGAGGGACCAAGCGGTTCTTTGAGACAGATGCCTTCTTATTGGTTGCCGGTGCGGCTGGAGGCACTGGCTCTGGTTCGATACCTATAATGGTACAGCATATAAAAGAACGCTACGCAGACAAAGCCGTCTATGCTCTGATTATACTTCCCTTTGAGCATGAGGAAGAGACAGAGGAAAGGACTATCTATAACACTGCTGTGTGCCTTAAGTCTGTTTACTCAGTAGCAGACGCAGTATTTCTTGTTGACAACCAGAGGTATGTCCGAAAGGATTCTTCCTTAAAAAGTAACATCACTAAGATTAATGAGCTCATTGTTGAGCCATTCTATAATCTGCTTTGTGCCGGTGAAGAAAAGAAGGCAAAACATATTGGAGCTAAGATGCTTGATGCCGGCGATATCATGCAGACCTTATCTGGCTGGACAGTAATAGGCTACGGCAAATCACCATTACCACTGATTAGATTACCCTTCGAGCGGAGTCGTAACTTTAGAAAGAAAAGCACTGAGACTCATAAAGGTATACAGGCAATGGATGAAGCCACCAGTGAGTTATCAGTCCAGTGTAACCCCGCAGATTCGGCAAGAGCGCTATACCTACTTGCTGCCCCTGCTAAGGAAATGAATATGGACTTAATTAAGGAGCTCGGAGACCACCTCCACAGTATAGCTCCCGAGGCTATAGTAAGGAACGGGGATTACCCCAGGGAGCGGGGTATGATTGATGTCACCGTCATCCTATCTCAACTTAGGGATGTTGAGAAAGTCAGGGACTATTATCTCAGGTCAGCTGGCATTATTGAAACGCTGAAAAAGAAGCAGGAGGCAACGGCTGGCAAGCTCAGTTTAACCGAGGAAGCATCGAAGGATATTCCCACATTATTATAGAAGGCTTGATAGTAAGAGAAGATTCGTAGATGAAATTTTTGAAGAGACGCCGTGAAGATAGGCTATATAGGCAGTGGGTACAACACGATGGTCTTCCTTCTGATGCTATTCCTCAAAGGGATTTAGTTGAAGACGGAAGAATGGTAGAAGAAAAAGAGGATCGGTTGCGGCCATACAAAGAGAAGTTTGTAGATATGATAAGGAAGATTTTGAAAGTATAGGCGAACGTTTCCCTTTTGGCTGATGAAGCAGCATCTTTAAAGCGTAAACCGTGGTAAACACTGATTAGTCGGGAGAAGGGAAGGGTCAATGGTAATTATGACTCTTCCCCAATCAATAAGCTTATCTAAAACTCAGTTTAAAGAGAATCACTTGTAGCTCTTCGTGAGCAACTAGTATCCCTGTTTATATGCCGGATTGGTGGTTCCTGGGCGTTGGCTGGATAACGTTCGGTGCTGCCGCATAAAGGAAGGAATAGAAAGCTCCTCTTCGGTCTTTATGTTTTTTAGTAGCTTAGTCATTTCCTTTTCACGGTTAGCACCGACCAGCGCTTCTCTAGACGCAAAGCCGGTAGCGATTAATGTCAGCCGTGCCTCGTTCACTAAGGTAGGGTCAAGGGTAACCCCGAAGATAATGTTTGCCTCCGGGTCAACTGCCTGACGAATGACATCGGCAGCATTATTGACTTCTAACAGACTAAGAGTATTATCACCTGCTATATTTAATAATACACCGCTGGCGCCGGTTACTGAGACATCTAGCAAGGGGCTGTTTAGAGCGTCCCTAGCAGCATCTACAGTACGGTTCTGCCCGCTACCTTTACCAATGGACATCCAGGATGGGCCGGCATTCTTCATTACTGTACTCACATCAGCGAAATCCAGGTTAATTAGTCCCGGCACGGTAATCACTTCGGCAATTGCCTGAACCCCGTGGCAAAGAACCTCATCAGCCATCTTAAAAGCGCCATCGACACCTGTTTTTTTATCACAGAGGTTAAACAGGCGGTCATTGGGAATAACGACCAGGGTATCTAATTTATCCACTGCGTTGGTGATTCCCTCTTCGGCGACCTCACAACGGTGATTACCTTCAAACGAGAACGGCTTGGTGACAACACCGATAGTGAGAGCGCCGCTTTCCATGGCAATCTCAGCTACTACAGGCAATGACCCGGTTCCAGTACCACCCCCCATACCAGCGGTGATGAACACCATATCTGCTCCATCAACAAGCTGCTTGATTTCATCTCTGTTTTCTTCGGCTGATTTTTGGCCTATGTTGTGGTCGCCACCGGCTCCCAAGCATCGGGTAAGCTTTCTGCCGAGCTGAACTCGCACCGGTGCTTCAGTAATTGCCAGGTGTTGGGCATCAGTGTTCATGGCGATAAATTCTACGCCTTGTATTTGCTCCCGAATCATTCTGGTGATTGCGTTACAACCTGCTCCACCTAACCCAATAACCTTGATCTTAGCTGGGCTGGGTACGTAACTTGCTTTTGCCATCTTTCATCTCCTTTGACCGACTATTAAGTAGTGCATTTTTGCTATTGAAGTACCCTAGAAACCTGGGTACTAAAACGTGTGGGCTCCATCTTTTGGTTTGCCAGTCTTGTAAGCCCTTGTTCTTCATTTTCCAGTATATAAGGCCGATGCTGGTAGCATAAGCCGGGTCACACAGTCCACTATCTGTGTTAACCGGGGTACCGACTCTTACGGGTATTTTAGTTACCTTATGTCCTAGTTCAGCAATACCGGGCAGATTACAGCTGCCACCGGTAAGCACTAACCCTGACGGTATAGCCTTGGTGTAGCCAGTTCCTTCTACCTGGATTAGGATAAGCTGGAGAAGTTCTTCAACACGGGCCGAGATAATCTCACGCAGGTCATGATAGGAGACACTATGTCCGCTTTCGGTTACTGTAACATCATCGCCGTCCTTTTCCGATGGTGTTATGTTACCATACTTCGTCTTAATTTCCTCAGCCAAGTCGAGGGGAAACCCAAAACCCAAAGCGACATCATTAGTGACATTGTCCCCCCCTACAGGTAGGGTTGCTGTATGGCAGACACTCCCATCCTTGAAAATGGCAACATTGGTGGTGCCACTGCCGATATCAACGAGCATAACGCCGTTTTGTCGCTCGTCTTTGGTGAGAACGGCTTCGGCACTGGCTAGAGATTTAAGCACCAGGCCATCAATCCCGATACCGAGACTCATGATACATTTAATCAGGTCATGGACTGAGGTTGCAGACACAGTAACGATATGCGTCTCGACATTCAGCCGAAAGCCGTGCATACCAATCGGGTCTTTGATATTTCCTTGTCCATCAATGGTATAAGAACGGGGTATTACATGAAGTAACATTTGCTCGTCTGGCACGTCAACACTTCGTGCGACCTCAAAAGCCCGCTTCCGGTCTGCAACACGCACCAACTGGTCGTCGTGAGGAATAGAGATGACCCCAAAGTTATTCAGCGAACTCATGCCTTCACCGGATACACCAGCATAGGCTGATTTAAGTCTGCAACCCGCCATTCTCTCTGCTTTTCTCACTGATTGGGAGATTGCAGCAGTTGCATCTTTGGTATTGACTATCACGCCTTTTTCTAGTCCGCGAGAGGCCGCGGTGCCAATGCCTAGAATTCGGAGTTCTCCGCTGCCGTTCGTATCGGCCATAATAGTGCATATTTTAGCTGTTCCAATATCAATGGCAGCAATTCTAGTTTTCTTCATTATATTACTCCTTACCTGTCTAGGACCTGGAGACACCCGCTATTTTTCATTATTTCTATAGTGGATATTCCACTTCCCACATAGGGAGTTGACGAAAGCTTTCACACTTGCTTCCTGTGAGCGGTTAAGATCAGCCAGAAATCCGTGCAGTAATTCTCCGCCGGTCATCCCCGGGGTAGGTTCCTCTGGCCCAGGTAGGTTGATGAAAACGATTTCAGACATTACTTTCTGATACTCTACAGCTGTTCCCATGAGTTCTCTCCTTTCGTTCCTCTAGTTTTAGCTAGTTTAGCTGGTGACAAAAGTATGGGTCAACTTTTGTCCCTGTCTATCCAATCGAATTCCAAATTGTCCTAGCATTAGTTCCGTTTGGCATTTATCATTATTAGTCCTGTACCACTTGAACTTTTAGTCCTGCTAAAGTATAATGGAATTTAACTGATTGAGGCATTACTGTGGTTAACGATAAAGATAAGAAAACTTTACCACCATATGTTTCGTATCGCACATTCCGCAATTTTGTCGATGGATTACAGTTAGGAATGCCGTCCCGCATTGACCGCAGCTACTGGGGGGATAAATTATCGGGTAGTAACGGAACTCAGCTCATTACGGCACTGCGTTTTTTAGGTCTCCTTGATAGTGATGGCATCCCACAAACACGATTAAAACAGCTGGTGTCTGCCAGGGGTACTCAAAAAGCAGAAATTCTAAAACAAGTAGCCTATACCGCCTTTAGTTTTCTTGCCGGAAGGTTACTTGATCCTCAGACAGCAACTTATGCTCAATTAGAAGAAGCCTTTTATAATAACTATCAGGTAACTGGTGATGTCGCCCGCAAGTGCATTAAATTCTTTCTCAACCTAGAGAGTGATGCCGGGATTATTTTATCTCCGTTTATCGTGAAAAAATCCAAGACGATACATGCTGATAGCGTAAGAAAAAGGACAGTTAAAAGAGAGAGTAATGGGACGAAGAGGAATTCAGTAACATCTTTGGCGATAGATTCTGTCCCGACCCAGACAACCTGGTACGAAATGGTATTAGCAAAATTTCCTACCTTTGACCCTACCTGGTCTGATGAAATTAAGCTAAAGTGGTTTGAAGCCTTTGATGCTTTACTCAAAAGAGGCTTGATACCTGACGCTGACAAATGATATCTCCGGCACCCCTTATCTTCAAGATATTCGCAGTTAATGCACCTTGTTGGCGTAGGCTAACCTGAGCAAGAGCTTACAACCTGTGGAACTCCAGTATCTCAAGCGTAACAGTATTTCTGGTATCCTGGTAGACCAAACTTTGAGTACGCTAACTAACTCCTGCTACCATATCAGGAAACTATCGATATTGGTGGGAAGTATAGGTCTTGACATCTATTCCCATTTAGTCTATTGTTACATCTAACAATTCAAAAGGAGGCATACTATAAATGGAGAAGACTTCTACGGGGCTGGAAGCTAATGTGGCTGGGTTACTGTGCTATGTTTTAGGCTGGATAAGCGGCTTGGTATTTATCTTAATTGAGAAGGAAAACAAGTTTGTTCGCTTCCATGCCATACAGTCAATTATTACGTTCGGTGCTCTTACTATTATTGGCTTCGTTCTCGGCTTTATACCTATAATTGGTGCTATTATTGGCTGGCTTATATCGGTGCTAGGACTGGTACTTTGGATAGTCTTAATGGTCAAAGCTTATCAGGGCAAACAATATAAAATACCATGGGCAGGTAATCTTGCTGAAAAAATGGCAGGAGAGACAGCAGCCAAGTAAAGCCTCTTATAATACAGGCATAGCCAGCTATAAATAATAGAAGTTTCCGGGATTTTGGGAAATTACGTTAAGTCGTCACTAACAAAGTGGCGACTTTTTCGTTATATATAGTGACTAAAATAAAACCTGAGAAGGAGGGGTGAGTGAAGATGTTATTAGTGGCCATCCCGATGGCAATAGTAGCAGCTCTGTCAGCATCGTTGCTGGTCAGAAGGAGAGCTAAATTACAGGAGGTTAAAGTAAGACGATGAAGATTTGGAAAATAGCGGTTGTAATAACATTAGTGGTGGCTTTGGTATTGGGGGTGACAATCCCAGGATTAGCAGCTTCAGGCAATTCGACACCCCAAACTGGTAAATTGACCAGCAAAGGTGAGTCACCAGCTTGGGGCTTGAAACTGCCCAGAATAATCAGGGGCGAGGTAACTGATATTGGTAGCAGTTCCTTTGATGTCTCGAATGAGGAAACCGAGTCGACGATATATGTCACTGAAGACACAAAATTCTTCATGGGCCCAGCACCGATAATGGCGATGCGCCAGTGGCAATTGCACTCTGAGCAAACGAACATGCCACTACCCATGGCAGCGATGCCAGAGCCACAATTGGGCTCGCCCCGATCAGGAATGGGAAAAGCCAATGGAGGGGTATCATCATTCATGTTTCAAAGACCAGAGTTTGCACCAAACTTGCTTCAGCTAAACAATGGTCAGGGCATAGTCCAAAGAATACGAGCAAGGCTGGCTCAACTTCGCCCTCTGTGTGAGGAGGCTAACTTCGATGACCTGAATACAGGTGATAGAGTAACAATCTTGCTAGCGCCGCTGGCAGGAAATACGCCTGCAACAGAAGTAGAGGAGGAACTCACAGCCCAGGTGGTATACATCATTAAGCCATCCGTCTGGGAACGTGTCGCCGGTACTATTGAGAGTCTCTCCGATGATTCCATTGCCATCAAACCAGCTAATAGTAATGACACTGTCACCCTAACATATGATGAAAATACTATCTTCACCCTCAAAGGCTTTACCAGTGTGGAGACAGAACAATTCGCCCACGCTGTTTATAATACTGAGACTATGATGGCTAAGGTGATAAAAGTCTGGCCTGAAGAACCCATACTACCCCAGCCAACTGAGTAACTAGCGCTATAAATCCTATAATCCCAGATAAGAGGGGAGCCTTAATCAGGTTCCCCTTCACTTTGCCCACATACCCCTGCCAGACTGTCTGGCTTCTTGCTCTAATTCTTCAAAATAGTCCTGGTGTTCGGTATCAGGAGGATAGGCTTTAGCCTGGGCTAACCCTTGTCTTACTAACTCGGCATTAACGAATACATCATCGACATAAACATAGCGCAGCAGCCGACCGTATTTGTCTACTTCGGACACGTCTTTCTCTAAATAGACCATCTTGCCTTCAACCAGTTCACGATTTACTTGCCACGCTTCCAGACCAAATGCCTCCACCTCCGGGTGAATCTCCGGAGTATCAATGCCAATATACCTCACTCGGTAATTCCCTTCAATAACAATGGTATCACCATCAATAACCCGCGTAACTCTTACCGTATCTGGTGATGCAGCGCAACCACACAGTAGCAAGATGAGGAGAAAGCTAATAACTAAGAGCCAATTTCTACCGCTCATTCTATTGTTATACTGGCGTAGCGTTCCCATTCACTGTAAACACAGCCGCAGTATTGCTGCCGGTAGAGATCTAGCGGCTTGGTCATCCGGCGACTATCAGAGTAGCGCTTCCTGAGGTCAGCATACAGAAATAGTACACCCTTTTCCTCAGCCAGTTCACTTCCGATTTCCCGAAGCAGGTTATGTTTCTGGTGAGGGCTAATCAGTAGGGTAGTGGTGAAAACGCTAAAACCCATCTGGCGGGCCGTTTCTACTGTCTTTGACAGACGAAGTCGAAAACAGTACTGACAACGCTGGGCTTCATGGCCTACTACCCGACGAAAATAATCAATCATGTCATAACCCTCAGTTACTATCAACGGCAAAGTCATCTCCTGAGCCAGAGACTGCATTGCCTCCAGGCGGTGCTGATGCTCCATATAGGGGTGTATGTTGGGGTTATACCAAAGGAAGGTGACCTCATACCCCTGCTCTCGCCAGTACTGAGCAGTATAGGCAACACAATGAGCACAGCAGCTATGAACCAGAACAGATTTCATATTAATATTCCTTAAGTATTTACGCTACCAGGTCAATAACCCCAAATAGCCAACCTATTAAACCGATTCCGTTAGAACAGACTTGCTTGAGGTGGCTTTTCTTTATTATAGGGTAAGCCGAGGTGCTCGTAGGCTGCTCGAGTAGTCAAACGCCCACGAGGGGTACGTTCCAAAAAGCCCAGCTGTAAGAGGTAAGGTTCATAGACATCCATGATAGTATCTGCCTCTTCACTAATAGCAGCAGCAATAGTATCCAGCCCCACTGGACCACCATTGAATTTATCAATGATAGTGTGTAACACCTTGTGGTCTGTTTCATCCAGACCTATATGGTCAACTTCAAGCTTGGATAGTGCCTCGACCGCCACCGTTTGGGTGATTACCCCGTCAGTCATTACCTGAGCATAGTCTCTAACTCGCTTGAGCAATCGGTTAGCCACCCGAGGGGTACCTCTGGCTCGACGGGCTATTTCTCCTAGCCCCTTGGCTTCGGCTTTTATCTGGAGGATACGAGCTGACCGCTTTAGGATTGTCTCTATAGATGCGTGGTCGTAGAAATCAAGCCGATAGACAGCGCCAAATCGGTCGCGGAGGGGTGGACTCAGTAAAGCAAAGCGGGTAGTGGCCCCAATTAGGGTAAAGGGGGGAAGATTTAGCCGCAGGCTCCTGGCGCCGGGTCCCTTGCCGATGATTATGTCAAGAGCAAAATCCTCCATTGCCGGATATAAGACTTCCTCGACCACACGACTCAAGCGGTGAATTTCATCGATAAAGAGAATATCCTGATTACGTAAATTAGTTAAGATAGCTGCCAAGTCTCCGATGCGCTCTATTGCTGGACCAGAGGTAATCCTGATGTTTACTCCCATCTCAACAGCAATAATGTAGGCTAGGGTAGTCTTACCTAGGCCAGGTGGTCCATATAGCAAGACATGGTCTAGTGGCTCATCCCTACCCTTGGCTGCGGAGACGGCTATATTCAGATTATCCTTAATCCCTGTCTGACCAACAAAGCCATCAAGGCGCCGAGGCCGAAGGCTGGTATCAAGAGGTAAATCCTCAGTGTCAGGTTTACCTGATATAATACGAGCTATTTCACCTACCTCCTTATCTAATAGCAACTTTATTATATCACATCTTTACCCGAGCCAGAATAGACCAATTATAAAAACAGAGTCGCCCCAATTGTGATAGGGCGACTTCCAAACTAATCAAGCGACAGCGCAAGAGGCCTTTATTTAGCTAGTACCTCCTCATCTGACCCATCAGCCACCTGACTGGAAGCATCGTCACCCGGTTCCTCAAACTCATCACCAGCTAACTGAATAGGTACTTCACCACTCGGTTTCTCACTAGCTTCCAGCACCGGTACGTCTTCGGAAACCGGATGGTGAGCTGGAATCAACTTGCCAATAATTACATTTTCCTTAAGCCCAAACAGTTTATCTATCTTGCCGTGGATGGCAGCTTCGGTAAGCACCCTGGTGGTCTCCTGGAAAGAAGCCGCTGCCAACCAGCTATCGGTGCTTAGTGAAGCCCTGGTAATACCCAGTAGGACCGGCTGGGCAGTAGCGGGTTCACCACCCTCAGCTAACACCTTAGCATTAATATCTTCATATCGCGCCCGGTTCACCAGCTCACCAGGCAATAACTCAGTATCACCTGAGGAGTCTATACGAACTCTGGTCAGCATTTGGTGAACGATAACTTCAATATGCTTGTCATTTATATTCACCCCTTGGGAACGATATACTTTTTGTACCTCATCTACCAGATATTGCTGAACTGCCTCCCGGCCTAAGATATGCAATATATCTTGCGGGTTGATAGAGCCGTCAGTAAGTTGTTGCCCTGCTTTTATTTGATCTCCGGTTTGAATACGAATATGGGCAGCGGCTGGAATGATATACTCTTGTTCTTCTCTCTCCTCATAGCTGATAGACAACTGCCCATTTTGAATGGTTACCTTACCAGCTACTCTAGCCAATACAGGTTGAGTCTCAGCCACCAAGCTAGTCGACTCTTCTGCAACTCCTGTAGAAGTTGAGCAAGCTAACACTACTCCTATATCTACCCATTGACCGTCATCAACCATGGTCTGCCAGCCAGAAGGTAGCGAGTATTCATCCTGGTATACCCCAGAGCTAGTGACCTTAATCTTTCTTCCCTCTTCACCTTGAATTACCTCAGCCACTCCATCTATCTCCGAGATAATAGCTTGACCTTTAGGTATTCTCGCCTCAAAGAGTTCTTCTATTCTAGGTAAGCCACTGGTAATATCGAGTCCGACTATGCCACCAGTATGGAAGGTACGCAATGTTAGCTGGGTACCTGGTTCACCAATGCTCTGAGCAGCGATGATACCCACTGCGGTACTGGGCTCAACAAAATACCCACGAGAAAGATCACGACCATAGCATCGCCGGCAGGTCCCCTCTCTAGACCGACAGCTAAGAGGAGACCTAACATAGGCACTGGTTAACCCAGCAGCAATAATTTCATTTGCCTTCACTTCATCAATTTCCTCATTTCGGTCAACTATAATTTCCCCGGTCTGAGGGTCTACTACTTTACTGGCTGCCAATCGCCCGGTCATCCGCTCAATCAATGGTGGTAATAGTTCCTTCTTCTGAGGTTCCGACACCCATATACCATCGGTAGTTCCACAGTCATCCTGCAGAGTAACTATATCCTGGGCAATATCAATGAGGCGCCTGGTAAGGTAACCACTATTCGATGTCCTGAGCGCAGTATCAGCTAGTCCTTTACGGGCACCATGGGTTGAGATAAAGAATTCCAGAACACCAAGCCCTTCGCGAAGGCTTGACTTGATAGGAAAGTCAATTATCCTGCCGGCGGGGTCTGTCATCAGTCCCTTCATACCAACCATCTGTCTAATCTGGGAAATATTCCCTTTCGCCCCTGAGGTTGCCATCATGTACATGCCACCGTAGCGGTTAAGACTCTGCGAGATAGTCTCCGTAAGTCTATCAGTGGTCTCCATCCACACCCCTACAGTGCCACTATACTTTTCATCCTCGGTGATTAAGCCGCGACGATACTGGTTTTCAATAATGGCGACCCTTTCTTCTGCCTCACCTATTAGTTTAGCTTTACTTTGCGGAACCTCGATGTCGTTCATAGCAATAGTAGTCCCAGATTTAGTGGCATATTGAAAGCCTAGTTGCTTAAGGTTATCCAGCACTGCTGCTGTGTTCTCATTACTTAGTAGTTTATAGCAGTCGGTTACTATTTGCTTTAAGCGCGACTTATCAGTGACCTCGTTTAAGAAACCCAACTCCTGTGGCAGAGCATCATTGAATATGATGCGACCAACACTAGTCTTAATCCTCTGTCCACTAATTTTCTGGTCCCTGACCTCAATCTCAGCTCTAAGGTCAATAACACCCAGTTCATAGGCAAGTCTTGCCTCTTCAAAACTACCAAAGATTGAGTCTTTCTCCTTAGCTTCAGAAGGGATACTCGTCAAATAGTAACAGCCAAGAACTATGTCCAGAGTCGGTGTTACTACTGGCTCACCGGAGCTGGGTAGTAGCATATTGTAGATGCTGAGCATCATTTCTCTCGCCTCTTTGACAGCAGTCCTGGATAAAGGAACATGAACTGCCATTTGATCACCATCAAAATCAGCATTGAAAGCAGCACAGACGAGAGGGTGGAGCTGAATAGCACTACCATCAATTAGTACTGGTTCAAACGCCTGAACACTAAGACGATGAAGGGTAGGTGCTCGGTTCAGCATCACTGGCCGTTCTTTAACGACCTCTTCTAATATGTCATACACCTCCGGCTTCACTTTTTCTATCAGCCGCCGGGCACTCTTGATATTGTGAGCTAAGCCTTGCGCCACCAGTCGGCGGATAATGAAGGGTTTAAACAACTCAACAGCCATTCGCCGGGGTAAACCACATTGGTGAAGCTTAAGTTCTGGGCCGACAATGATAACTGAGCGTCCGCTATAGTCAACTCGTTTGCCAAGTAGATTCTGGCGAAAGCGCCCTTGCTTCCCTCTAAGCATGTCAGAGAGTGATTTTAGTTTATGATTACCACTGACGGAGACAGCTCGCCCTCTCCTTCCATTATCAATAAGAGAGTCGACTGCTTCTTGGAGCATCCGTTTCTCGTTGCGGATGATAATCTCTGGTGCTCCCATTTCCATTAAGTGACGCAGCCGGTTATTGCGATTAATAACTCGTCGGTACAGGTCGTTAAGATCGCTGGTGGCAAATCTGCCTCCATCTAGTTGCACCATGGGCCGTAGGTCTGGAGGTAAAACTGGCAACACCGTCAGAGTCATCCACTCTGGTTTATTACCACTGCGACGAAGCGCCTCCACTATTCGTAGCTGTTTAGCAGCTTTCTTACGCCGTTGACCTGAAGTTGAGTGAATTTCCTGAAGTAAACCATTACGCGCCTCATCAAGGTTAATGTCCTTAAGAAGCTGGAGGATAGCCTCAGCTCCCATCCCGGCATCAAACAGCTGGCCATACTCCTGCTTGAGTTCCTGATATTGATGCTCCGTGAGTAGCGCTCGTACGCGGAGGTCTTTTAGCCGCTCTATATCAGTGAGGAGTTTCTCTTCTTGCTTTGTCTTAGTCTCAATAAACTGACGTCGTAGCTGGTTTATTTCCTCTACTGTTGCCTCTTCCTGCTCCATCTCAGCAATCTTGGCCTCTAGAGACGCCTGCTGCTCGGTTATTCCCTGCCGACAATTCTCCTCAAGCTGCTTAATTGCCTCTTGGCATGCCTCCTCATTGATAGCAGTTATGATATAGTGAGAAAAATAAAGCACCCGTTCCAGATTACGTGGGGACAACTCAAGCAGCAGTCCTATCCGGCTAGGTATCCCTTTAGCAAACCAGATGTGGCTCACCGGGCAAGCCAATTCAATATGTCCCATACGTTCTCGCCGCACCTTAGCCCGAGCTACCTCAACGCCACATTTATCACAAATAATTCCCTTATAGCGTATCCTCTTATACTTACCACAATAACATTCAAAGTCTTTAGTTGGACCAAAGATTCGCTCACAGAAAAGCCCATCTCTTTCTGGCTTAAGAGTGCGATAGTTGATAGTCTCTGGCTTAGTTACCTCGCCATAAGACCAGCTCTTAATCTGCTCTGGTGAAGCTAGAGAAATACGGATAGCATCAAAATCGTTAACTTCAAGCATTTAATCTTCTTCCTCTTCCTGGATCGGTTCTTCTGTAATTTCTGGCTGCGCTTCCAGCGTAGCAGTTTCGTTTGCTTTGTCTTCTTCTTCCTGAGTTACCTCTTCTGTAGCTTCTGGCTGCGCTTCCAGCGTAGCAGTTTCGTTTGCTTTGTCTTCTTCTTCCTGAGTTACCTCTTCTATAGCTTCTGGCTGCGCTTTTAGTTCGATGACCTGCGTTGTTTCTAATTTAACGGTTTCTGCTGCCTGTTCAGCAATGGTTGCCCTTTCTTCCTCCTCGTTAATCACTTCAACGGCAAGTCCCAAGCTTTGTAGTTCCTTAACCAGAACCTTAAACGACTCTGGCACGCCTGGTTGCATAATATCCTCATTCTTAACTATAGCTTCGTATGTTTTAGCGCGGCCAGTCACATCGTCTGATTTTATAGTCAAGATCTCCTGAAGGTTATGGGCAGCGCCATAGGCTTCTAGTGCCCAAACCTCCATTTCACCAAAACGTTGACCTCCAAACTGAGCCTTGCCGCCCAGAGGCTGCTGGGTAATCAAAGAATAAGGGCCGGTAGAGCGGGCGTGAACCTTCTCCTCAACCAGGTGGATAAGCTTCATCATGTAAATATTACCCACCGTTATCGGCTGGTCAAACGGCTCACCAGTAGCTCCGTCACGGAGTGTAATTTTGCCGGTAGTAGGTGGCACAAGACTCTCCGTAGTTACTCCTTCCACTGTTTGTTCCAGCTCCTGTAGGCTAAGACCCCGGCTAGCTATACCTAAATCCTCAAGCCACAAGCGTAGACAAACCTCCTTTGCCACTCCTGGGTAGTCATCACCAAACACTTTGTCCCCGTCGTAACCGTTATTTTTAAGCCATGTTTTAGCCAGCTCCAATTGCACAGTGGGTGTCCCGTCACCATTATTAAGATTACCCGCCCCGGCTTTTAGAACCAACCATGCTTTAGCCATGGCATCCACAATAGCAGTATCAGTAGCACCATCAAAAACAGGGGTTAGCACTTTGAAGCCCAAAACTTGAGCTGCCCACCCTATATGAGTCTCTAGAACCTGACCAATGTTCATCCGTGATGGGACACCGATAGGGTTAAGAATAATATCTATCGGGGTACCATCAGGAAGGAAAGGCATATCCTCAACAGGTGCTACTATCGATACCACCCCTTTATTACCATGTCGCCCGGCCATCTTATCCCCAGCCGTGATTTTCCGTTTTTGGGCAACCCATACTTGCACCCATCTATCCACCCTGGCTGGCAGGTCATCACCGGCCTCACGAGAAAAAACCTTAACATTAATCACCTTACCCCACTCACCATGAGGCATTCGTAGAGAGGTATCTCTCACTTCCCTAGCCTTTTCACCAAAGATAGCTCTCAGGAGCTTCTCTTCCGCCGATAATTCGGTCTCACCTTTAGGGGTAATTTTGCCTACCAGGATACTACCCGGGCTGACCTTTGCCCCAACTCGAATGATGCCATCTTCATCAAGCTCACGCAGGCTTTCTTCGCCCACATTAGGTATATCTCTAGTAATCTCTTCGGGACCTAGCTTGGTATCCCGTGCTTCCACCTCGTGTTTCTCAATGTGAATAGAGGTAAATTTGTCTCCCTCAACTAAGCGATTACTAAGAATAATAGCATCCTCAAAGTTATAGCCCCCCCAGCTCATAAAAGCGCAAAGTACATTTTGTCCTAGAGCCAGCTCTCCCTGCTCACTAGTGAAGCTATCGGCTAACACCTGATCTAGTTCAACCCTGTCTCCTTTATTCACCACGGGGCTCTGACTAATACAAGTTCCCTGATTAGTGCGAACAAATTTCATTAGTGGGTATATGTCTTCAACTCCGTCATCTCTGAGAATGACAATCCGTGAGTTAGTAACTGAGGTTATTTGCCCGGCATTCCGGGCAAATAACACTTGTCCACTGTGCCTCGCAGCCTCCGTTTCCATACCAGTAGCAACCAAAGGTGCCTCAGGACAAATCAGAGGTACCGCCTGACGCTGCATATTTGAGCCCATCAAAGCACGATTGGCATCATCGTGCTCAAGAAAGGGTATTAGTGCTGTAGTAACACTCACTATTTGCTTGGGTGATACATCCATTAGTTGTATCTTATCTGGCGTTTCAAACATGTAGCGGTCAGCCAGTCTAGCTTCAACCCTCTCTCCAACAAATTGGCTATTTGAGTCAAGCTGAGCACTAGCCTGAGCAATAATATATTCGTCCTCTTTATCGGCTGATAGATAGGTAATCTCATCAGAGACGAAGGATACCACCTTTATGGTTCGAGGCGATAGGTGAGATAGCTTAGCAACTATCTGAGAACTAATGCTCTTCTTAGCCTTTACTATAGTTTTACCCTCGTCATCGGCTACTGTCTCCTCAACTGTCTTACCCACCAGTCTGCTATCAGTGTTACTCAACTCGCTAATTACCCTGCGATATGGCGTCTCAAGAAAGCCATATTGGTTAATCCGCCCGTAGGTAGCCATAGAACCGATGAGACCGATGTTAGGCCCCTCTGGTGTCTCAATAGGGCAAATCCGGCCATAGTGAGAATAGTGGACATCACGAACATCAAAGCCAGCCCGCTCGCGAGACAGACCTCCTGGTCCAATGGCTGATAGACGACGCTTATGGGTTAGCTCAGCCAATGGATTAGTTTGATCCATAAATTGTGATAGCTGCGAGCTACCAAAAAATTCCTTGATAGCTGCCACCACCGGGCGAATGTTAACTAGAACACCAGGAGTAATTGCCTCAGTAGCAATAATACTCATACGCTCCCTGGCCACTCGCTCCAGATGCAGTAACCCGATGCGGAACTGGTTTTGCATCAGTTCGCCAACAGTGCGGACTCTTCGATTTCCCAAATGGTCAATATCATCAGGAGTATCATTCCCATTATTAACCATAATGATATGCCTGATTACCTCAACAACATCTTCCTTGGTTAAAGCTTGTTCCTTCAGGTCAATATTAAGCCCTAATCGCTTATTAAGCTTATAGCGACCGACATTGCCTAGGTCGTAACGCGCTGAGTTAAAGAAAAGGTTGTTTATCAATTTTCTAGCATTTTCAATACTAGGTGGGTCGCCCGGGCGCAATTTCCTATAGATATCAAGCAAAGCTTCAGACTCACTCTTCACCAATGGCTCACGCTCCATAGTTGACTGGATGAACCGATGTTCTGGAGAATTATCCTCCGCCGAGAATAATTTCAGCAATTGTTCATCATCGCTATAACCAATAGCTCGTAGCAGTGTAGTAACCGGAATTTTCCGCTTGCCATCCATCTTGACCGAAATCACATCATGGTTACTGGTTTCAAATCCCAGCCACCCTCCACGAGTAGGAATTAGTTTAGCAAAGCACAATTCACTACCACTAGCAGCGTCTTTCTCAATGGTGAAATAAACGCCTGGAGAACGAAGTAACTGGCTTACTACCACCCGTTCAGCACCACTGGTAATAAAAGTGCCTTTGGCTGTCATCAACGGAACGTCACCAAAAAACAGGTCCTGTTCCTTAATTTCCCCAGTTTCTTTGACTAACAGCTGTGCCCTGACATAGAGAGGGGTTGAATAGGTCATATCCCGCTGGCGGCACTCTTGCTCATCATGATAAGGTTTACGAAATTCATAGCCGACGAAGCTAAGTTCCAGCCTGTTACCGGTAAAGTCCCTAATAGGAGACACCTCCCCAAACAATCGCCTCAGTCCTTCCTCTTGAAACCAGTGAAACGATTCTAATTGAACCTCGATCAGATTGGGTACATCCATTACCTGTGGTAAACGCGCATAGGATTTCCTGGAAACTAGCGATACAATTTGTTCTGTGTGCATTGGTGACATAAAAACCATTCTAGCTCTACTCCTTAAACAGACCAGCAAAATCTTGCATTAGTACAGTGCTAATCCGACGCAAGACATGTAGCAAAATATGCGGATAACTGAGAAATACGATAAACTGAATACATAAGAGGCATAATTACAAACCTTAATGATACTACTATTTTCAACATTTGTCAAGTAGGCGCTTAGTTCTCCGTAGAAATCCGACAGTTACCCTTCTTTCTGAGTGGTGTTCTCATTCTTAGTCCCATATGAGGCCAGTGATAATGATAGCGTTCCAAGGGCAAGTCAGGCAATTTCTGGAGGGGAGTGAGGCACTAGAGTTCATGGGCCTAACGGTTAAAGAGAAATACTACTGGATATAGGAGGTGTCGATAAAGTTTAGGTATCTCAAACTCAACAAAACTGAGCCTGCAGAGTGAACAAGCCGTCATTTCGTTCAATCACTCAGATAGAGTATAATAGTGTTACCAATGGAAAATATAGTATTCATGAACCAGGTTTAATCAAGGTCTCATATGAACAGGCGATTCCTGATGCCGACAAGAGATTATTTATTAACCGACTTATACGTGATTCTAATTTGTGCTATTATTTTGAATTGATTGAAAGAGAAGTTAATAATGGTTATTGTTGGTGAGAAGATAAACACGAGCCAGAAGAACATTGAAGAAGCAGTCAAGAAGCAAGATGCTGCGTTTATCACCAAAGTAGCTCGAGAGCAAGCTAAAGCCGGGGTTAACTACATTGACGTTAATGCCGGTACCTTCCTGGAACAAGAAGTTGATTGCCTTTGCTGGTTGGTGGAAACAGTACAAAGCGAAGTTGCCCTTCCCTTAAGCCTTGACAGTCCCAACCCCAAAGCCCTGTCTGAAGCAATGAAACGGCATAAAGGCGAACCGATGATTAACTCCATCTCTCTGGAAGAAGACCGTTTTCAGTCTCTGCTTCCAGTTACTACTTCCCAGCCTTGCCGTGTAGTTGCTCTATGCATGGCTAAAACATCCATGCCCACCACTACAGAAGAAAGGGTTCAGGTCGGCTCGGAGCTTATCAAGAAGCTCACTGGCGAAGGCTTCCCTCTGGAAAAGATCTATGTGGACCCGCTGGTGCTACCTGTTTCTGTGGAGACCAGCATGGGAGTGGCTACTCTTGGCGCTATTAAAAAAATAATGAATGATTTCCCTGAAGAGAATCTATAGCAAGGTTCCATTGTTGTTAAACAAACCATACTGTACTCTTGTCATACCTGTCGGGAACCCAACTTAGAGAACTACCCTGCGAGGCCAAACATCTTTAAGACAGGCTTCCCACAAGGTCTTAAGGTATGCCTGGGTATATTCTTTCTCAATAAGGTGGAATAAATACGACCCTGCATCAGTTAGGCAAATGGAGCTTCCTCTCCGATGAGTCATACCCAGGAGATTGAGCAGAGATAAGAAAGCTTGGATTCGGTATGGCAGGTCTCTGCCAAAAATAGACTGGAAGATGTCAGTATCAATAGTCAGGTTATAGCATTGCCAGAAGAGCCAGTAGGCCATCTTATCTCCGGTATCCAGCTTAGTAGCCAGAGCCATCGGTGAGCCTTTTCCCACAGCCTTGATATACTCGGCTACTGAAAAGGTGTTAAGTGAAAAATAATCTCCTATTCTGGATGATGCGCCGGCACCAATGCCTACAAAGGCATCTTTGGTAACAGTTGTGTAGCGAATTGTCCCCGGCCTATTGAAGCTCCAAATCGAAGTCCTCTGGTAACCAGCATCCTGCGCTTTCTTCACTACTGCTCTTAGCATTTGCCTTTCCACCCACCAGGACGGCATGGTCACTCCCGCTTTATGCAG
>Ga0265594_1001187_pt1 | contig 20478 bp, 23 predicted proteins | sample saktaG_11_FD_190147 | JGI IMG/M metagenome (GOLD analysis project Ga0265594, IMG submission 190147) | Saline water microbial communities from Sakinaw Lake, British Columbia, Canada - sak_2011_5_24_80m | ecosystem: Environmental > Aquatic > Non-marine Saline and Alkaline > Saline ... | reverse complement strand
GCCTAGGGGCATGATGGTTTCTACGCTCAGCGTCTCGGGGACTCTCAGGGCTTCCCTAACCTTCTCCGAGCCAGAGGGCGTGTAAGTGACCGTGGAGAGACCCGTGCTCAGGAGGGTGAGCTCCGAGGCGAAGACGAGTGCCGCTGTCCATATCGCGGGTAACATAACACTCATATCAACCAATAATGGTTGACGCATCAGGTTTATCTCATCGTCTCCGCCGGGTCTTCCACCTGCGAATGTACCACATCAACATCGCGGCGAAGTAAGAACCCAGACTCAGCAACACGAAAAAGTTGTCACTGAACAACACAGGCTCCCCCGTGGTGTTAATCAAACCATACGAGTTCACGTAGAGGAAGGTGACCGACAGGAAAGCCAACACGAGGGATACAGACCTCAGGCTGACGACGTTCCTTCGTAGAGTTCTACGCCACCGGCGTGGCACGTGATCTACCTTCGGCTTCGTTGCCCCCGGAGGGAACGGACACGCGTAGTCGATCCAAGGGTTCTCCATCAGCGGTGCCCCGCCATGTAACGGCTGAATATCCTGTAAGCCAGCTGGCTAGGGGTCAGGAGCCTCTCCGCGTCGCTGAGCTCGATGCCCCTCTCCTCGGCTTCATCCTCCAACGTCACACTGCACAGCCCGTTGTGGCTGCATCCGTCGCAGTTTCCCTCGTAGAAGTACCAGACCTTTACGCCGTTAACCCTGCTGAAGCTGACGACGACCGGGAGCCTATGGGCGAGGCTGTAGGCCTCCATCACCCCGTCCACCAGGTTCACCGTCTTGGTCTCCAGGTGGTTGATGTCCGCGGCCTCCATGAACGCCTGCCCCATCTTCTGGTCGATGATCCGGTACGCCTTGTGGATGGCCTGGCGGCTGACCCCCATCAGCCTGCCTATCTCTGACTGGCTGTTACGTCTGCGCCGAAGGCTCCAGATGTCCGTCTCACGCGCCGTCAGGTACCCGCCGATGAAACTCATCTCCGAGTAAACTAAAAAGAGTTGACAGATATAATGTTTGCGAACTACTGCCCGTAAGGCTTCTTGAGCCACTGGAGCAGCTCCAGCGTGTAGCCCTCCGGGTCCTTGAAGATCAGGACCCTCATCTTGAGGTAGTCCGGCTCCTCGGGAGGGTATAATTCAAGACCCTTATCCTTTAAAATATTATACCACTCATCAACGTCGTCCACGAAGAAGGAGAGCATCACCGACTTGTGCTCGGCTGGCTTCATACTGCCTCTGCTGCCGTCCACGAGGCCCACGTGGACATTGTCATACACCTTGAACAGCTTGGCGAATCCCACGTCAAGCACCTTCTCGAAGCCCATCTTCTCACCGTAGAACCTGGAGGCCTCATCGAGGTCGTCGTAATAGAAGAAGGTGATGGAACCGTCAATGGCGTTCATCGATACTTGATATGCTTCTCGAAGATAAAAAGGGAATATAGAAGGTGCTTGAAGGGGCTAGACTGTGACGCGGTACCTGTCCATGAGCTCCTGACGCTTGCCCTCGTTCCAGCCGGTTACATCAGTGTAGTAGCCTGTGATCCTGCTCCACCACCTGACGTTCTCGCTGCTGCATGTCGGGCACTTGGTCAGCATCCCCGGGGCCGTGGTCTGGCACTGGCTGCAAATCGTTAGGTCCTTGGTGTAGCTGTAGTACCCGATCTGGCTGTTGCGGCAGATGCGCTGCGTCAGCTTATACAGTGCCTCCGGGTCCGACGCGCTCTCCCCTAACCAGGCGTGGAAGATGTTGCCTCCGCTGAGGATAGGGAAGAACTTGTGCTCTATGTCGATCCTCTTTCCCAGCGGTATCTTGGCGCCCACATAGGTGTGGGTGCCGTTGGTGTAGTAGACGGGCAGGTCGCGCTTCTTGGGGGCGCCGTTCACCTGGCTCAGATCGCCCTTGACCCTTCCCCGCGCCATCACCTTGTACTCGGGGTGCAGCAGGTCGGCCACCGCGAAGGTCTGGGCCGTGGACTCGGCGGGGGTCCTGGCGAGCATCACCTTCGAGCCGCTCCTCATCTCCAAGCCTTTCCTGAACTTCTCCATGTCCAGCAGCAGCCGCACGGCGAGCCTGACCGCGTCGTCCGCCTCGTGGAGCTGGCTGCCCGCGAAGTGCTGCACCATCTCGTTGATGCCCACTACGCCTATGACGTTCACCAGCTCGCTGAAGTCCACGGCCGGCGGCCCCTTCTGGCCCGTTCTAGGGTCCCGGGGCGTCTGGGTGGCGAAGGGCACCATGTCGCTGCTGATGGTCTTGTCCATCCAACGGCGCTTGGCCTGGAAGACTCCCATCGATAGCCTCATGTTCTCCTTGGCGTACTCCAGCAGCTTGTCGTAGTCGCCGTTGGCCCTGTAGGCGAGTCTTGGCATGTTGAGGCTCACCACCTGCCATCCGCCCATGCTGAAGTGCATGCCGTCCTGGAACCAGAGCTTCTCGTCGAAGTGCTCGTCGGTCTCCGGCGTGTTGGAGAACTGGTAGGCGCAGCACTGGTAGCAGCTGATGCCGTTCCCGTAGCCGCGGTACGCGGGCAGCATGTTGTCGAAGTATGGTGCCCCGAACTTGCTCACCGCCTCGTGAACCAGCAGCCACAGGTCGTCGTACTCGGGCTTGAAGAACTCTGGGCTCACGTAGTTCTCGTTCTTTGGGAAGTTGAAGGGCTTGCCCCAGTAGTCTCCCTCCAGCGCAACCTCGTTGATGGCGCGGAAGAACTTCTGCACCTCGTCCTCGTAGTCGCCGTAGGTGTTCGGCCCGATCCTGCCTTTCATGACCACGGGCACGTCCCTCCATATCTTGGGGACCCCCATGGGGAGCTGTATGTTGCTGAAAACCAGTTGGCCGCCGCGGGTCACGTATGTCTGGGTCAGCTCGTAGAACATCATCTGGGCAAGCTGCTTGATCTGCTTGTAGTTCAGGCCCCTCATGAACGGCGCTAGGAACATGGTGTAGTACATGAAGCCCTGTCCGCCGCTGAAGTTTGTCTGCCCTGCCGCCAGCACCTTGACGCTGTGGAGTATGGCGACCTCGGGCTGCTTGGCGGGGCCGGCCACGCTGCTCTGGTAGCCCTTCCCGTCGGGAAGCAGCCCATAGTAGAGGAAGTACCTGAGGTCCCAGTCCTGGCAGAACGGCCTTGTGCCGAAGTACTCCAGGGTGTGGATGTGGATGTCTCCTTGGTGGTGGGCCGTCGACAGCTTCGGGTCCATCAGCAGCAGGTACTGCTCCTTGCTCAGCCTGTCAGCCTTCTTCTTGTGCACCGTCTCGGGGTTTGGCTGCAGGTTGGCGTTCTCCTTGGCCTCGAAGCCGTTCCCCATGTCGATCTGGTACGCGTCGTAGAGGGGCGCCCCGACCCTGGTGAGGAGGTTCCTGTAGATCTGGAACTCGGGTATCTCGTGGCTCCAATCAAGAAGTATGTTGTTTGTGATCTCCCTCACCATGGGCCCCGACACGTATCGGGGACGAGTGAGCTTGATGCGGCGCTCAGCCTCGTCGGCCACCTTCTCGGCTGCCATCTCGCTTATAGCTGGGATGTCGAACATCTTCTCGGCGAGCGTGGTCTCCTTGTCAAGCATGTCAATGATTCTCGTCTTGTCCCACGGGATCAGGTAGCCGTCCGTGGTGCGAACCATGGGCATGCCCATGTAAACGTTCTCCGTATAGAACTCCTCTATCCTCCGCTGGTAAGGCGGCAAATCACGATTCCTAGCCATTCAATACCTCCAAAACCAAATCCTGTTTTAGCTTCTCTCCGTCAAACAATTTCTCGGAGGGCTCCACCCTGGCGTTTTCGCCTACCATCAGTATGGGTGGGTTGCCGAACATGTTCATCATTATGAAATCTGTCTGGGCCTCTGTGTCAAACCATCTGGCCTCGAAATCAACGTCACTACCCTTTAGGAAATCCTTGAGCTTTTCGCATTTAGGGCAATCAGGCAGAGAGTATACCGTAACCTTCATTTTACCTGCAACATCCTCCCCTTGTCTGCCTCCTAGATGGAAACCACTATTGTAGACGCAATCTATTATCGAATCGTTCTATATTATCTTAATCATTCACGCCCTAATACTGAGAGATGTTTCCGGTAGAATAATCACGATATCCTTGAATTGAGTGAGATTGTCTCATAGGAAGTGAATCATGGGGACCATGGATGCTCGATTCAAGATGTTTTATATATTCTACGCCATATTGGTTAATCGATAAGATAGAGAATCATTCGGTGTGCTGACATGACGATAATTATCTGCCTCGTGGGACAACACTACCGTCGAGCCTTCGACGGGATAAGGTACTGGAGCAAGGTACACGGAATAACCAAGCTCTACCTGCTCCACAGCGACACTGAGGCAGAGGACAACCCCTTCGCCTACATGAGCGAGACCAACGCCGAGGAGCTCAGGGAGAGGCTGGAGATCTTGGACCCCATAATGGTGGGGTTCAACCCCATGGATCAGAGGAGCGTCTTCCGCACCATCTGGGGCATCATGAGCCAGGCGAGGGACGCGGGCGAGGAGGTGCTCATAGACATCACCAGCACCACCAACACGGCAATGGGCATTGCGCTCACCATCGCCCTCATGTTCCGGAACGCCCGCGTCTACAGCGTACCAAGCGCCGACCCCGGCTGGTACGTCAACGGGAAGCCCGGGGACCCATCCTTCGAGAAGTGGTTCGAGCGCGCGCGGGATCAGCCCAGCAGGGACCCCACGGAGATACAGCTCCCAGGCTACAGGCTGGAGCCCAGCAGCAAGCACGAGGAGAAGGAGTGGGAGCGAGAGAAGAAGCTCCTTGTGCTGCTGAGGGAGAACGGCGGCGAGGCCGATAGCATCAGTGACATCATCAGATGGTTCGGGCACAAGGCCGCCAACAGCACCCTCAGGAACAGGTTCAGCAGGATCGTAGCCCGGCTGGAGATGAAGGGCCTCGTGGACGCCGAGAAGGGCAGCAAGATGAAGGTCATAAGCCTCACCGAGTTCGGCGCCATATTCGCGGAGGCCCTCGACGAGGGCGCAGCACAACCGACATCTAACTAAACCCGCTTAGTTTATTTTTTAATACAAAAGAGAGCCATAAGTTCGATCGTTCTTTTCTTAACTCTTTAACTTGTGGAGCGCAGCAGCTCTCGATGTAATATCGCTGACGTGCGTGAGTCTTAGAGGTATTAGGCTCCACGTCGGGCAACCACGTTTTCAGCTATCTTTTTATTGAAGTCATGCAGTCTCCACAAATAACTGAGGGTAACAAATGAAGGCACAGGTCACGTTGACCCCGGCTGAGGGGAAGAGGCTCATAGCCAAGGCAATATCCTGCATGGATTCCGTGCAGAAGGCCTACCAGGAGGGCACACTGATCATCGCCACGAGCACCACCACGGCCTACGTCGCAGAGGAGCTCACGGGCAAGGAGATCAACAAGGGGATGTTCACGGCGGGCGTCGTAACCAAGGAGGGCGCCAGCATCACCAAGGCTGACGGCAGGTACAAACACTACGTCTTCGATAAAGGGGCGCTGAAGGAGTGCACCACAGCTGAGCTCGTACCGTACCTGGCGAGGATGGGCCCCGACGACGTCATGATCAAAGGCGCCAACGCCATCGATCCCTTCGGCGCCGCCGGCATACTGCTCGCAGGCTCCGGAGGAGGCACCATAGGTACAGCCTGGGGCCACCTGATAAGGAACGGAGCCCAGCTAATCATCGCCGCAGGGCTTGAGAAGCTTGTCCCTGGTCCTCTGGACGGCGTGGCGCCCATGATGGGCACCGAGGCCATCGACAAGGCCATGGGGTGGAAGTGCGGCATGATGGTCGTGCAGGGCCAGATCATCACAGAGATGGAGGCCATGAAGCTGCTCTTCGGCGTCGAGGTGATACCGGTGGCCGGCGGAGGGATCGACGGAGCCGAGGGATGCAAGATATTCCTGTTAGAAGGACCCGCCGAAAACGTGGAGCTGGCCTTCGAGGTGCTCTCCGGGATAAAGGGGGAGCCCAAGCTCAGCACCAGCATCATGGAGAAGCCGAAGGACGCGTAGAGCCTAGGCCATCCACTCAATGTCTTCCGCGCCGTGGAAACGGGCGAACTCCTCTATGTTTCTCGACAGCTTATCCTCGTAGTCTTCCGTGGTGTTGAAGCCTTCCTCCACCCAGTATCCGCGTATGATCATCACGTTGTTCTCCCGGTCCATCTTGGGCTCGACCCGCGCGACGAGGCGGTCGCCGTAGAGAACCGGGAGATGATAGTACCCGTAGACCCGCTGATCCTTGGGGACGTAGGTCTCGAGGCGCCCCTCGAACCCGAAGAGCTCCATGATACGCTCCCTGTTCCACATCATGTTGTCGAAGTAGACGAAAAGCCGCACCTCGTCGAAGTCGAAGCCTGAGTCTAGCTCTTCAAGTCTATCCGTGTCTCCGGGGAGACAGTAGTACGGGTTCTTGTCTCCATCGACGCCGTGCTTCACGGCTTGTCCATCTGAGACGAGCCGATCCAATAGTTCCTGCAGTTGCTTGGATGTGCTGTTCATTTTTATCGACCATGGGTGATAGTACTTCCTCACCTCCTGGGGCTTGACCAACCCTAGGCAGCTCATGGTCTTCAACGCGAAGAACCTCGTCCTCTCCTCCTCGTCCGGCTCAGCGGTGTCCACGTTGGCAGGCAGCACGTTCTCGGCAAGATCATAGTATCTCTGGAAGTTCTCCCTGCGGTCGATCAAGAGTATCCCGGCGCCGAACAGCAGCTCCAGCGCTAATTTGGCGGGCTTCCAGTTCCACCAGCCGCCTTTCCTCTTTGGCCCCTCGAAGTCTTTGGACGAGAGGGGGCCCTCGTCTCTGATCCTGTTGAGGACCCTGTCAAGCAGCTCGGGGTCCGCCTTGCTCCTCTTACTGAACCTGACCCGCATCTCCTCTCTTCTTACATTCATCGACTCGATGTAGTACCTGTAGTCCTTGAATGGGACGTAGCAGGCAGAGTGGGCCCAGTACTCGAAGAGCAGCCTGTCTCTGTACGCCAACCCGTGTAGATCCTCTTTTTCGTACTGGCCGAGCCTCGTCCACAACGTGAGGTAGTGGGATCTCTCGACGACGTTTATGGTGTCGATCTGGAGGCAGCCGAGGCTGTCTATCGTGTCGTAGATGTCGTTTTTATCGACGTGATCCGGGAACCTGCCTACGCCTTGTTTCTCCAGCATCAGCCGTCTTACGGTCTCTCTGGTTACGGGCAAAACACAGGATTAGGCGTCTATAGGTTTTTAATGGTTGTCCAACCACGTGTCGATGGGTACTCTCATAAAACTCTGGTAGACCTTGGGCTCCTCGCGAAGATGACCGCCTTCTTCACGCGGGCACCCGCCCCACGTATATCGAGACCATCAAGGATAACGTTTCTCTGTTTATTGCCGAGGAGTTGACGCGGGTTGAAAAGGATAGAGCTATCCTTTAAAACCACCACTGTATTGTCTGAGTGCCATGTCCAAGAGGCCTGCTTGGGAGATCCAGCGAGAGGTGAGGGTGAAGGCCGAGGAGGAGGCCAGCCCCGAGTACGGGTGCACGCCGAACCAGAGGACCCTTCAGCAGCACATCAGTTTCGGCGTTGTCGTCCTCGACAAGGTGCCTGGCCCCACGAGCCACGAGGTGGCTTCCTGGGTCAAGAAGCTTCTCGAGCTGGACAAGGTGGGTCACGGGGGCACTCTTGACCCTAAGGTGACCGGTGTACTGCCTGTAACCCTCCAGGCCTCGACTAAGGTTGTGCAGGCTCTCCTCGAATCGGGTAAGGAGTATGTCTGCGTGATGAGGACCCACGGCGAGGAGAAGGAGCAGAGGGTCAGGGACGCGTTGAAGCTTTTCACGGGCGAGCTCTTTCAGAGGCCTCCGCTTAGATCCAGCGTCAAGCGTCGGCTGAGGACGCGCTGGATCTACGGCATCGATTTCCTTGAGGGCGACGGTAAGAACTGGCTCTTCAAGGTAGCTTGCGAGAGCGGCACATACATACGTAAGCTCTGCTACGACGTCGGCGAGTACCTGGGAGCGGGGGCCCACATGCAGGAGCTCCGGCGAACGAGGAGCGGCCCCTTCACGGAGGAGGAGGCGTGCACCATGTACGACCTCACGGAGGCCATCGACCTGAGGGACGGGGGCGACGAGGAGCCTCTGCACCGTCTCATCCGGCCGGTGGAGGCCGCGTTGGGGCTGCTGCCGAAGATCTGGATAAGGGACTCCGCGGTGGAGGCGGTGTGCAACGGCGCCCAGCTCGCCGTGCCAGGCATACTCAGGTACAGCACAGGCATGAACGTCAACGACCTGGTGGCGGTACTTACTCAGAAAGATGAAGCCGTAGCCCTCATGAACGCCGAAATGAGCAGCGGCAAGATCCAGGCGGAGAGCCACGGCATCGCGGCGACGCCTGTCAGGGTGATCATGCCCACGGGAGTCTACCCCAAGTCGTGGTGAGGGTGAGCGATCACTACTTTTCGCCGGAGCCCGGTTCGAGGCTCGAGTACGGCTTGATCGACACGGTTCTCCGCGGGAGGAGGTACACGTTTTTAACGGCTTCAGGGGTCTTCAGCGCCAAGAAGGTGGATAACGGGACAAGGATACTTGTCGAGACGATGACGGTGCCGGGTGAGGGGAGGTTCCTCGACGTGGGCTGCGGGATCGGCGTCATTGGGCTCGTCGCGGCGACGGAGAGCCCGTCCCTCGAGGTGACCTTGACCGACGTCAATCCTCGCGCCACCATGGTGGCGGCGAGGAACGTGGAGAAGATGAGGCTGGGGAACGTGAGGGTCCTGACCGGCAGCCTGTACGAGCCTGTCTCGGGGGAGGAGTTCGACGTGATCGTCTCTAATCCGCCGATCTCGGCCGGGATGAGGAAGGTGGTGGAGCCCCTCGTCAGAGGCGCATACAGTCATCTGTCTGGGGGCGGGTGTCTGGTTGTCGTCGTACAGTCCAACAAGGGTGGCAGGACCCTCGCTGGGTTTCTGGACGAGTGCTTCGGCGGGCACGAGGTCATTGAGAGGAAGAGCGGGTACAGGGTCCTATGCGCCTGTAGACGCTGATGCTTCACTCTGCTGTGGCTAGATTATGAAGTATTTGGGGCAGATCTCTTCCTTCGCGGGCCACACGTTGGAGCTTATGTTCTTGACGCCGGGTATCTGGGCGATCTCGATTCCCAGCTGCGAGTAGTGGGGCAGATCGTGGATCACGGCCAGCACCAGGAGATCGTGTTCTCCGACGGTCTTGGTGGCTACGATGACGTTCGGCATCTTGATGAGGGTCTCGAGGATGGTGTTCGGGTCGGCGCCTCTGCTGGTGGTGACGTCGATCTGGAACGCCGCTACGCCTTCGTAGCCTATCCTCTCCGCGTCGACGACCACGGTGCTTCCCCTGATCTCTCCCCTCTCGACCATCTGGTTGTAGTGGTTGATCACCGTGTCCGTGGACTTGTCGGCTTGGCCAGCGATCTTCCTGAAGCTGAGCCGCGCGTCGGCCGTGAGGGCCTCCGATATGTGGCGGTCCAGCTCGTTCATCGCTTGGCCTCCAGCAGCGGCTCGAGCTCGAAGTTCTGGGGGCATAGGAGGAACTGGTCGACCCATATGTTGGTCTGGACGTCGTTGACCTTGGTGTGGCTCTGTATGGTCTCCTTGAGGACGTTCATCTCGTTCATGTTGCGCTTCATGGCCAGCGCGAAGACGTCATAGCTTCCCATGCTGTGGGTGGCGAAGATTATGCCTTCCTGCTCCTTGAGGAACCCGATCACCTCGTCTATGCACGACGGCTCCGCGTCTATGCTGAAGTTGGCTATCACCTCTTTCCCGAACTTCCGCGGGTCCAGGAGGACCGTGGTGCCCTTCACCAGGCCGCTGCGTCTGAGCTTCTTGAAGCGTTTGATTATGGTGTCCACGGAGACTTCGCACTGGTTGGCGATGTCGGTGTACTTGGTGCGGGCGTCCAGCTGCAGCGCGCGCAGTATGGTGACGTCGGTGTCGTCTATCTTCATCTTTCCCTTCAACCCAGAAACCGATACAGCCATATTAAAAACGTTGTGCAGTCTTAAAATTTCTGGTTTAGACGGCGGTCCTTCGTTTATTCGGGTACGGGCTCTGCTTGTAGAGGGCGAGGGTGTTCCCTATGAGGTCTACTTGCGTGGCTCCGGTTCTGGCGGCGATCTCTTGGGATAGCTCGGTCTTCTGGGCCTTGTAGTCGTTGAACTTGACCTTGATCAGCTCGTGGTGCGCCAGCTCGTGCTTGATCCTCTCCAGCTGGCCGTCTGTGAGGCCGTCCCTGCCGATCTGGATGGAGGGCTTCACGCTCTGGGCCGCCGCCTTGAGCTTCCTCAGCTGCTCTCCTGTCAGGCTCATGGTTGTCCTCGCTCCTTGTTTCGCGCCGTGTTAAAAGGCTTGTTGTCTGGAAGTGTCAGGGCTGGGCTTCTGTGGTTGCCTGCCTTGTCTTGTCCGTGGTTGATGTGTTGTGTTATAGGTTTATAATTGTGGGTGGGTATTGAAGCTAGCTGGAGCCCGGTCGTCTAGTGGACAAGGATAGAGGCCTTTGGAGCCTTAGACGGGAGTTCGAATCTCCCCCGGGCTACCTTTGTCACCGGTAGCTTGTGATATCGAGAAATTTTTTTTATGGTTGTGTTGTGTTTGTTGCTGCTGCCGTGTATTCCGTGAATTTTTTCTGTTTTTTGGGGGGGTCGGTGTTTTCCTTTGTCCTGTTGGCGAGTGTCTTCGTGGGGCTTCTCTCGACGCCGTCGACTGGGTCCTGGGGGGTGAATGCATTGGCGTCGAGGGTAGAAGTGGGTGTATCTTTGAAACCTTCGTCGGGGGTTTGAATCTCCCTTGGGCTACCTTGTTCCATGCTCAGATGTCTGCTACTTTTCAGCTCTTCTATCAAGGTTTTTCTATTAGATGTAACTTAATTTATTAGATGGTTCAGGTCTGTCCCTCTTGTAAAAAACTAGTGTCCGACGAAGACACGGTATGTCCTTACTGCAATTATGTTTTGACTTCAGAGAATAAGGTTTGTCCCTTTTGTAAGAAACAGATTACCGATGATGATACTGTATGTCCTTACTGTGGTAATCTCTTAATTTACGAGTATCCGAAACAGATAACGGCTGAAAGAAATAGAGTGTTGTTTCCCACGGGCTTTATGCTTCTATTTGCCGCTATTCTATACATGATATTTCAATCAAGGTTCAACGCTTTTATGCACGGATTATTTATTGTCGCTTGGCTGGCTGGATTCGTGATCTTTTGTGTATATATCGGTAAGGGGGACAGAGATTTCTGGTGGGGAAGATAAAGACAGCTAAAAAGTGAGAACACGCGCGCATTATACACAAACTACGCTCTCCAGTGTTTGAGTTAGTCATACTGTTATCAAGTCGTGGCGGGTCGGCGCTACGCGCCTTCCCCACCAATCCAGAAGATATTCATTAGCATATTAAAAACCAAGTGTTTAATATTTCTGTAAATTTAATTAAAGGTGAGGTCTATTCAATTTGTCTGATTTAAAAAAACTTCTTGAAGTTAATCAAGAAATATTAAAATGGGTAAAATTTACCAGCTTCCAGCAAGTAAAAACAATTCTTGAGCAAACACTATACGATGATAACAGAAAATTAGTATATTACGTATCAGATGGTAAAAACACAAGAGAAGTAATTGCCAATATGACTCCAATTTCAGAAGGAACAGTATCTAATTGGTGGAAATCATGGGCGAAATATGGAATAATTAATCTTATTCCTGTTAAAGGTGGAGGCTCACGTGGAGAGAAAATATTTGAACTTGAAGATTTTGATATATCAATTCCTAAAAAGCCTGATATTATTAAAAACGATAACAAGGAGAAATCACCATAATGAACGAAAATATTAATATCATTGAAGAACTTCAAGCCATTAAACTTTTACTTGTATTATCAAATTCGGAAAAAATTGATTCCTATTTAAATGAAGTAATCACAACCACAGTTAGACGAAAAATATGGACTTTAGTTGATGGAAAACGTTCACCAACAGAATTAGCTAATGAAGGTAATGTTACTCCGGCAGCAATCACAAAATTCCTAAATACCGTTACTGAAGCGAGTTTAATAAAATATGAAAAAGGTAATCCGCCTAAAAGAGTAATTGAGTATACTCCTGCTAAATGGATAAAGGAAATCGAAGAAAATGAACTAAAACAACAAAAATTAAAAAATCTTGAAGAGAAAAAAACTGAACTATAAAACGTAACGTGTCATTAAAATGATTAATCGTCAAATATTTAAAGAACTGAAAAAAAGGATTAACCTCAGTGAAAGGAGAATATATGAATTAATCGAAGATATGCGCATAAAAATAAAAGCATATTCAAGAGAAACAGCTGCATACGTCCTTGCTGCTGAAAAAGGTGTAGAGGTATACTCAATTCTTAACGAAAATGAAATTAAAGAAGTAAGGGAAGCATTAGGTATTCTACATTCAACACTTACTTCTACACAAACTAATTCAAAAAAAGTTATTAAAAAATCCGTAACACGTACTATGCGACCTAGATTAATTCAAATGCCAGGAATGGAGAAAATTGACGTACCCAATCTTGCTACTTCAATAATCAATGAAGCCTTTGAAATGAGTCAGGTTTATCCTTACATCTATCTCTTCGAAAATAGTTTACGTGCTTTTATCAAAGAAGTTTTAGATGAAGAGGATCCTTATTGGTGGGATAAAGTCAGAAAAAAAACTAGAGAGAAAGTAGAAAGTAAAATTGCTAAAGAAACTAAAAACAGGTATCATGGGAGACGAGGTATACACCCTATTCAATATGTTGACTTTGATGATCTTCGTAATATAATTGCAGCAAACCGAGAATATTTCGAAGAATATATGCCTGACCATTCAGTTGAATGGATTCAACAAAGATTACGTGAAGCAAAAGATTCAAGAAACATACTAATGCACAGCAATCCCTTAATAAAAGAAGATATTCAGAGAGTCAAACTTTATTTCGGTGATTGGATTAGACAAATATCAGATATTATTGAAGAACCACAAAAATCCACAAATGCAAAAAGTTCTAAATAGTATCTCAATCTGCAAAAAGTGCTTTGTTAAATGTAAAACATTTGGATGAATGTATCTCCCAAAACGCATTATATGATAACTCAACACTCCAAGAACCATATTTCTCATCAATATCAGCCTAGAACCCAACAAGATACCACTTGTAAATCGAGTTACCTTCAAGATCCACCTGACCACGAGGACGATCATTCTTCCCAGCCAAGCCTCGGCTTCTTAACTTTATCAGACATAACATGAGCAAACAGACCCTCTAGAACTGCTAAGAAAGAAGGAAATTGAGAGCTGAAACTGCTAACTTAGTACCTAGGAATCCGTTTCTCCCTGGCTACTTCTACTCACCTGGGTTACCGAAAATAGGAACACCCCCATAACGAGAAAGATGTGCGCTTGATTACTAGAAAAAATTGAAGAGTGTATGGTCTTGAAGTTTTACATGGCTGCCCTATAGAGAGCCCGCATATCCTCCTCGCTACACTTACGCGGGTTCCGCGGATGACAGTGATCCAGCATCGCGTTCGGAGCCATCACGTCGATGTCCACCTCGGTGACCCCCCAGTCACCCAGCTTAGATGGAACATTCAACGCCTGGATGAGTCCCTCGATAGCAGCCGGAGCGTCCTCCGCACCGGCTTTTCTCCCCGTGAAGATTTCGGCCACTTCCTTATACGCTCGATGAGTGCCGGGCTCCTTCAGGTTGAACCTTATCGCGTGAGGAATCAACAGCCCGCAGGCTGCCCCGTGGGGCATGTTGCACCGGGTTGACAGTTGATGGGCGAGGCTGTGGATGACGCCTAACCCTTTATGGAAGACCAGGGCACCAAGGCTGGACGCGTTCATCATGTCCATCCGCGGCTTCTTCTCGGAGCCATCCATGTAAGCCTCGACGAGGCTCTCCGAGACGAGTCTCAGTCCTTCGCGGGCGAAGGCGTCCGCTATCGGCGCGTAGATGTTCACCGTGATCGCCTCTACGCTGTGGCTGAGAGCGTCGAGCCCCGTGTACGCCGTGAGTCTGGGCGGCATGGTCACAGTCAGTTGAGGGTCCAGGACCACGGTTTTCGGGAGTATGTGTCTGCTGCCGACGGAGCGTTTCCTGTTGTCTTCGTCGGTGATGATGGCTCCCCTGGAGACCTCGCTTCCTGTCCCGCTGGTGGTGGGCACCGCTATGAATGGCGGCACGTCACCGGTTATGGGGATATAGTCGGGTTCTCCTCTGTAATAGTTTCTCAGGGTCCCCGGGTGTCGAGCCATGACGAGTATGCCTTTAGCCGCGTCGATGGGGCTTCCCCCGCCGACGGCCAGGATGTGGTTGCAGTTCTCTTCCCTGTACTTGGCTACTCCTTCGTACACGTTATTTACCGTGGGGTTGGGCTGCACCCCATCGAAGACTGTGTGAGGTATCCCGGCTTGGTCCAGGCTTTGAGTTATTTTCTTGATTATCCCTGCGTCTATCACGCCTTTGTCGGTCACGATGAACGTTTTTCCTTCTCCAAGCTGCGACACGTATTCGGCGATTTTCATGGACTCCCCCCAGCCAGCGTATATTGCACCGGGGAAGTTGTAGCCGATTGAACTCATATATGACACTACATTGGTCTATGTTCACCGGTTTTATAAAGTATCAGTGAAGAAGAAAACTCGCGCACACGTATTCCCTAAAACAAGTGTTTTCTCTATCGGCTCTGCGTCCCAGCATAGAAAAGACGGTTCATGGTTCCGGTTAATATTCAGGGAATAGGATCAACTTCATTCCCTCAATGTCTTTAACCGATTTCTTTGCAGTACCGCCTAGAGATATTACTTTCTTGATCACCCAAGAATAGCCGTCGTCATTGGACTCTAGATAGGCCTTAACTCGTATCGTTCGACCCATGGAATAACCTATGAAGTAGGTTCATATGAATGTGTTGAATAACCTGCGTGTGCATGTTCCAGAGATAAACGTAAAGTACATCGTCCAACACTCAAAAGATGATGTTAAATGAAGTTAAGCACTCTACCCCGAGTAAGACTGGCTAGCCTCCCGACGCCTCTGCAGGAGCTACGTAACCTCTCGGCGGCTCTCAAGGGTCCGCGCATACTCGTGAAGCGCGACGACATGACGGGCCTGGCTTTCGGAGGCAACAAGACCAGGAAGCTGGAGTACCTCATGGCGGACGCCATAAGCCAAGACGCGGACTACATTGTGACCGGCGCAGGGTTCCACTCAAACTGGTGTACACAGGCAGCCGCAGCCGCCCGCAAATCAGGCATGAAGGTGGTTCTAGTAAAGTCTGGGCCTGTAGACGGGTATGAGCCCGAGGACATCGACGGCAACAACCTACTGCACCACCTGATGGGCGCCGAGATCAAGGTGGCGAGGCCCGAGAACACGCAGAAGGTGATCGAGGAGACCCTGGAGGAGCTGAAGGCAGCGGGACACAGACCCTACCTCTTGCGCGCCACAGGGTCAACTCCTCCCGGCGTTATGGGTTACGTCAACACGATCCTCGAGATGACGTCTCAGGCGGTGGAGATGGGCATCGACATCGATTACCTCGTGCACGCCTCAGGCTCCGGCGGCACGCAGGCCGGCCTCGTGCTGGGCGCCAAGATGTTCAGCACCGGCATGAAGGTCATCGGCGTCACGACCGGGAGCAGGCCGAAGGAGAGCCAGATCGAGAACGTGTCCAGCCTCATCAAGGAGTCAGCCGATCTGCTTGAGCTGAGCATCGACCTCGCGGCGGACGACGTCGTCGTGTACGACGAGTACGCCGGCGGGGGCTACGGCTATGTGTCGGACCAGAAGATGGAGGCGATAAAGATGACGGCCGAGACGGAGGGGCTGATGCTGGACCCCGTCTACACCGCCTCCTCCATGGCTTGCCTGATCGACTTGTGCAGAAAGAAGTTCTTCAAGCCTGAAGACGTTGTCGTCTACCTTCACACAGGAGGACCCGCGGCACTGTTCCCGTATAAGACGCCTTTGAAGGCGTATCTCAAGGGGGAGAAGAGGCCTTGGGTAATTCCCCCCTGGAGCCCATCTTCAGGGTGACGATTACAACATTTTTTTCTTGTGTATTGCTTTGCTTACAGCCGTCTATTCACATGTTTTTTATTAGAAGCGTTTTATCGTGGATCAATAAATGATGCCCGTGCCTTCAACGCTTACGAGTATTTTCGCCAATTGCGTAGACGTTGAACGACCTGCGTTCCGGTGTGGGCCTTGTTTAAAAGAACGAGTGTTCTATGAATAACCCGTTTCAGTACCCTGGCTTCAGAGTCCTTACCGTCTTTTTCGACGAGCCCTACCGCTGGTTCCTGTATGTCTTCGCTTTTCTCAAAGAATGCGAACACGAGGATGGTTACCCGGGTCAGCGGGAGAAGGACGACTGGAGGTCTGATCTAAAAGTTTTAACGGAGGGGCTGAAGACCGGGGAGAACAGACTAAATCTAAATTCAGTATAAAAAAGGAAAATAAAGGTATGTATATACGCTTGTTGAACGCGAGTTTCTACCAGCCTCTTCCGCGGCCTCTAAATCCTCTTCTCCATCTCATACCACGCCCATAGCCACGCCCATAACCGGGGCCATAACCGGGGCCAGAGTATCCAGAATACATTGCAGGATTAGGGGGAATGTAACTCGGAGGTACTGCTGCTGGAGTGTATGGGGGAGCGTATCCTCCATATCCATACCTGTAAAGGGGTCTCGTCAGACCGGTTCTAGGATCGGTGCAATTGATTAAGGTCCCCATGGGGCCTGTTCCATCTCCACCCGGCATTTCGATCATCTATTGTGTGTATATGCACATTATTAAGGTTTATGATCTTTTAGGTCATTAGAGCGCAAAGATGAAAAAACAGGTGAAACCCGTTAAACGCCCACGTACAAAGTTGCCAGAGCCACAAACCCTACGTTAAGATTTGGATTCTTCTTCCCTCTGTCAACGCTTGAGCGATCTTCCTCCTAGCCTCTTGTAGCACCCTCCACACAGTGCCGCGTGATACACCCATTCGAGCGCCGGCCTCCTCCTGAGTGAGCCCCTCAAGATCTACTAGGCGGATCGCCTCCAGCTCAGCATGCTCAAGGAGAACCTCGGGCCTATTTGCCTCAGGATAGGGTACGAACGCATCCGTGATCAGCCGGTGGCCAACATTGACGGGTGATGGGATGCGGCCTCTGTTACCCCGCCTGCGTCTTCCCTTCTGCGGCATATTATTGATTCAATCGTTTCAAAAATATTTATATCTTTGTGTTCATTATCACATAAATGATTTGTGCATAGGCACATTATAATGATCTAGAGGTGTAAAGAAGAGAATGAAACGGAGAGAATTAGCCGGGAGAATGGAGATCCTCGGCATAGCAGAGGTGCTGAACTAAGATGTCTATAACCGGGAGACCCAGATACCCCCCAACCGGGTATCCATATGGCTATCCGCCGATGATGGGACCGTATCCAGGGGTAGGCTACCCCTCGCCCTACGGTTATCCGTCGGCCTATCCGGGCGCTCAAACCCCTGAAGCGGAGTTACAGATGCTTGAGTCATACATGGAGCAACTGAAGTATGAGCGGGAGGCAATAGACAGGGAGATCGCGCAGACCGAAACCAGGATCGAAGAGATCAGGAAGATGATCGAGGAACGTGGGCCCTCCCCGACTGCTCCGCCGATGCCTTACTGGGGCGCGGCGCCGTACGGGGTGATGCCCCCGCCTGAGCAGGAGAGGCAGATGCTGGAGCAACAGACCAACGCGCTGGAGAGCCAGATAGAGGCCATCAAGAAACGGCTCGATGATTTGAGCAGGGAAGGTTAGCATATTGAAGGTTGCAGTCTCCGCCTCCAGTGGAAGCATCGATGCCCCGGTGAACCCCACGTTCGGCAGATGCCCCTACTACGTCATCGTGGAAACAGAGTCTATGGCTTTTGAGGCCGTCCCCAACGCGAGTATGAGCGCCCCTAGCGGAGCGGGCATCGGCGCCGCCCAGGTTGTCGCCGGGAAGGGAGTTGAAGCCGTGCTGACGGGCAACGTTGGCCCGAACGCCACGGCCGTCCTCTCCCAGGCCGGCATCAAAATGGTGACTGGGGTTCAGGGCACCGTCCGGGAGGCCGTTGACGCTTTCAAGAGAGGCGAGCTCAAGGCGAACCCTGCTGCCGGGAATGTAGGGAGCTTCATGGGAGGACGCCGTGGAGGCGGCCGTGGGATGGGTGCGGGGCGCGGCATGGGAATGGGCCGCGGCATGGGTGTGAGCGGGGGAGGAGGCTCATACACGTACCCGTATCAGACTCCTTCCACTGTGCAGCCGCCTGCCCCGACATCTAGAGAGCAGGAAAAAGAGGCTCTCAACCAGCAGATTGAACAGCTGGAGAGTCAACTGAAGGAGATAAAGAAGAGGCTTCAGGAGATAGGGAGATGAGTAGTGTAAGGCTTGCCGTGCCCACGAATGGAAAAAAAGGCATGAAGGATACCGTCTCCAACGTATTCGCGAGAGCCCCCATATTTACAATCATAGACGTCGTGGACGGAGAGGTACAGGAAATCAGGATAGAGGAGAACACGGCGTCAGGCCTCAAGCAGGGAACAGGACCAATTATAGCCAATAGCCTGAAGGAGAAGGGCGTGAATGCCGTCGTCGCCTGCGAGCTAGGGCCCGGATCCAAAATACTGCTCGAGTTAAGTGATATCAAGTTGATCTTGGTGAAACCAAGCGTGAAAGTCAAAGATGCTGTGACAGAAGCCCTAAGCCAGCTATTACAGGCCGCCTAACCCTAGGCATCGCCTGCTGGGAAGATAATAAGAGACATCGGCGCGCGCATATTGTGAAGGTTCGCTGATTTATCAGTAATATGATAAAGGAAAATATGCATTCGTCAGAGTATGGATCAGCCTCAAGAATCTAAGTTTCTTCATTTTTGGTCCTGAGTCTTTCCTCCACTGAGTCGGGGTCTCTAAGGGCCTCACTCTTTCTTCTATCCATCTCTGTAACAGCGTCTGCCCGCTCGAGTATCCGCCTGCATCTCTCCGCCGAGGCGATGTCGATCATCCTGCCGTCCATTGGGTGCAGTCATTACGAAACATAGGTTTATAAACTGACGATGCAGGCTAGTCTCTGTACGAGGAGTATAGTTTGAATATATTCTCAGTATAATCGCGTTAGAAGGAGTGAAAGACATGGGTTATAGAGAAAGGCGCAGTTACGACAGCGGCCCCAGAGAGATGCACAAAGCAGTTTGCGCAGACTGTGGCCAAGAGTGCGAGGTCCCGTTCAAGCCGACCGAGGGCCGACCAGTATACTGCCAGGAATGCTACAAAAAGCATAGACCGCCACGCAGGTACTAACTGCCATCATAAACAAGGGAGCCGCGTGGGAGACCACGCGGTAGCCCCTCAATTTTTATTCAATAAAAACTGTTCAGACGCTAGGTTACATGATGTAGGAGACGAGGCCCCCTAGAACAGCAGTCTTCCGTCCTCGACGTAGAATCAACAGAAATAGAGAGACGCATTCATTAAAAATCTTTTTCACTACAGCATGCACCAGACGAGTCTATTCTAGCTACCTTCCCATACACATCCGTGAACGATCCATAGGATCTATGCTTCTTCGATCACGGCCCTGAGTCTTTCCTCCACTGAGCCGGGGTCTCTAATAGCCTCGCTCTTTCTTCTATCCATCTCGGCGATGGCGTCCGCCCGCCCCAGTATCCGCCTGCATCTCTCCGCCGAGGCGACGTCGATCATCCTGCCGTCCACGTTCACCGACGCCGTGCCTTCCTTCAGCCCCATCTCGAAGGCGTCCAGCGCCCTCCTCATCTGCTCCGCCTCATCAGGGGGCACAGAGAAGCCCTCGTTGAGGTACGGGATGGGCGCCGGGTGGATGGACTGGGCCCCCTTGTAGCCCAGCCTCCTGGAGTTGACCGCCGCGTCGTAGGCCTTCTCGGGCTCCCTCCAGGTGAACGGATCGACTCCGACGAGCCCCATGGGCTGGACCCCGGCGGCGTAGGCGTCCACCAGCACCTTGGACCGGGCGTACCAGAGCTCATGTCCCTCCGCCGACGTCTGGACGCCCATCTCCTGAGTCAGATCCTCTGCGCCGACGCCGATGGATACTATCCTGTGGCTGGCGGACGCTATCTCGTAGGCTTTGACGACGCCGAGGGCCGTCTCCACGGCGACGGCTATCTGCACGGTCCCCGCCGCGATGCCTCTCCTCCGCTCGAGTTCGGTGATGATGTCGGCTCTGACATGTACCTCCTCCGCCGACTCTACCTTGGGCAGGGAGACGCATGTGAGACCGGGCCACACGGAGGCCTCCAGGTCCAGGGTCGCCTGGCTTATGGGGCGGTTTATCCGGACGGCGACGTCTCCGCCTCCCTTCCCCACGACGGGTATGGCTTCCTTTACGAGGGCTCTGGCCGTCTCCTTCTCTGTCAGGGGGA
>Ga0265594_1001186_pt1 | contig 20493 bp, 22 predicted proteins | sample saktaG_11_FD_190147 | JGI IMG/M metagenome (GOLD analysis project Ga0265594, IMG submission 190147) | Saline water microbial communities from Sakinaw Lake, British Columbia, Canada - sak_2011_5_24_80m | ecosystem: Environmental > Aquatic > Non-marine Saline and Alkaline > Saline ... | reverse complement strand
CCATTAAATTTTATTGTCAACAATAAAAAAATATGATAATCTTAATAACTAAGCTTTGTCCCCGTCGTTCAACGGATAGGACAAGGGTTTCCTAAACCTTAAATGAAGGTTCAATTCCTTCCGGGGACACCAAATAAGGGCCTGTGGCGCAATGGCAGCGCACCAAGATGGCATCTTGGGGGTTAGGGGTTCAAATCCCCTCAGGTCCACAAAAGAGCCGTTAAGGGAGGGTTGGCAGAACGGCTATTGCGCAGCTCTCGAAAAGCTGTGGGATTTTATCCCTTGCAGGTTCGAGTCCTGCACCCTCCGCCAATCAGAAATATGTTTCATTTTTTTAAAAAAGAAAAAAAAGAACCGGAGGAGTTAAAGGAAATTTTAAAGCAGTTTAAGAGCTTGAAAAAGAATTTCAGCGAACTTTCTTCGGAATTCGAAAATTTGAAAAAGAAACACCAGTTTTCAATCCAAAAAATAGGAATTATAAGATTCAACCCTTTTTCCGGAGTCGGCGGAGACCAGAGCTTTTCCATTGCTCTGCTTGACGCTAAAGACGACGGCCTGGTCATCACCAGTTTTTACACCAGGGAAGGCAACAGGGTTTACGGAAAACCAATTAAAAGCGGCAAATCGCAATACGCGCTTTCTCAAGAGGAAATAAAGGTGATTGAAGCGGCAAAATATTATGAAAGACCAAAAAACAACCCGCCTGCCGGTGAGGCAGACAACCAGGCCGCCGATTGTGGTGGTTCTGGGACATATTGACCATGGCAAAAGCTCTTTACTTGAAGCAATCAGGGATTTCAAGATTACGGCCAAAGAATCGGGCAGTATCACCCAGCATATCGGCGCTTATCAAGTAGAGGAAGGAGATAAAAAAATCACTTTTCTGGATACGCCCGGCCACGAGGCTTTTTCTCAAATGCGCTCCCGAGGGGCTAAAGTGGCCGATATAGCGATTTTAGTTATTGATGCGGCCGAAGGAGTAAAATCTCAGACCAAAGAGGCGATTTCGCATATTAAAGAAGCCGGCATCCCGGTCATTATCGCTTTGAACAAAATCGACAAGCCAGAAGCCAATCCAGAAAAAACGAAAAGGGAATTGTCCCGGGAAGGGTTTTTGGTTGAATCGCTCGGCGGGAAAATTCCTTCCTTGGAGATTTCAGCCAAAACAAAAAAAGGCATTCCCCAGCTTTTGGAAATTATTTTATTGATGGCGGAAATGGAGGAATTGGAGGCCGATAATTCAAAACCTGGCGAAGGCGTGGTTATTGAGTCGTATTTGGACAATTTAAGGGGTTTGACCGCCACCCTGCTTTTAACCGACGGCTGCTTGAAAAGAGGAGAGGTAATCGGGACGGATTCTACTTTCGTCAAAGTCAAAAGCATAGAAAATTTCCAAAAAAATACCATCAAGGAAGCTTTTTCTTCTGACCCAGTGATTATTTTTGGCTTCAACCAAGCTCCCAAGGTCGGCGAAGAATTCAGGGTTTTTCCTGATCTGGCCGCCGCCGAAAGCCATATTAAAAGTTTGAAAGAAAAAACCCTGGCTGCCGCCAAGCCGGCCGAGGGCCTGGTTCAGGAAGGGCAGAAAGTCTTGAATTTGATTCTAAAAACCGATGTTTCAGGGTCGATTGAGGCGGTTGAAGGCATTTTAAAATCGCTTCCCCAGGAAAAAATCATTTTAAAAATTTTGAAATTGGAAGCAGGCAACATCAACGAATCGGACGTCAAACTGGCAGCCGTCGCCCGGGCGAGAATTCTGGGTTTCCGGGTGAAAATGGATCCTGTTGCCAAGAAAATGGCGGAACGGGAAAAAATCAGAGTGATATTTTTCGAAGTCATCTACGATTTGGTCGAAGGAGTGCGCAAAGTAATGGAAAAATCGGTTGAACCGGAAGAAGTCAAGAAAGATTTGGGCAAAATGAGGGTTTTGGCCAAATTCCTGACGGAAAAAAACCGCCAGATTATCGGCGGGAAAGCCATAGAAGGAGAGATAAGAAAAGGTGCTTTAATAGAAGTTTTCAGGGAGGAAGAAAAAATCGGCCAAGGGAAGATGATTAATCTCCAAAGGAACAAGAAAGACGCGGCTTTGATTTCCAAAGGAGAAGAATGCGGAATTCTGTTCGAAGGCAGCGTGGCGATTGAAAAAGGAGATATTTTGTCTTTTTACACGGAAGAAAGAGTAAAAGGCGAACTCTGAGTCCGCCGGCTGATGATAATAAATAGGCGAAGAAAACTTCGTTTTCTTCTTTACCTTCGCTTCCGTTTTACGGAAGCTCGTTAAATGACTAAAAGAATCCAGCGGGTGAATCAGCTGATAAGAAAAGAAATTTCCATGATTTTTTTGCGTGAAGTTGTTTTCCCGGAAGGAACTCTGGTGACCGTAACCAGGGTTGAGACGGCGGACAATTTGGCCCAGAGCAGAATCTTCGTCAGCTCCATTCCGGAAAACAAAATCAAGAGTGTTTTGCTGATTCTAAATAAACAGATTTATCAATTACAGCAGGGATTGAACCAACGGCTGAATATGAGGCCGGTTCCCAGAATTTGTTTTGTTAAAGAAAAGGAAACGTTGGAAGCCGGTCGGATTGAGGAAATTTTAGCGAATTTGAAAGAAAAGGAAAAATAATCTATTATTCAATAATCGGTCTTATTGGCCACGTAGCCAAGTAGCTAAGGCGCTTCTCTGCAAAAGAAGTATACGCCGGTGCAATTCCGGCCGTGGCCTCAAATGCCCGGGTGATGAAATTGGTACACATGCGACACTTAAAATGTCGTGCTCGTAAGGGCTTGTGGGTTCAAATCCCACCCCGGGCACTTTCCCGCTAATATGTCTAAAAAAGTAAAAAGAATCATTTTTCCAACTACGGCTGTTGTCGTTTCGTCTTACTTTTCCTTTTTATTCGGCTTAGGCTTGATTATGGGCTATCTGGGGACGAAAAGCTTCCATGACAGGTTTGTAGCGTCGGGAAGAATAGGAATGGTCTTCTTGAATTTCGGCAAATGGCAGATTCACTTGCACCATTGGCTAATGGGGGTTTTAATTATTATCGCCATAGCCCTGGCCGGCTGGTTGGTTATTTTTCCTAATATTTGTTTGGGCTTGATTTGCGGCTTGTCGCTGCATGACCTGCATTTTGACAGAGATTGGTATAAAGTCATCTTAAAAAGGCGTTAGCGTCTTTTTAAATCGGTTAATAAAAAAACGCGGCCATTGTCTTGGTCGCGTTTTTTGAATTATTTTAAGATGTTATTTTAGCCTTCAAGCACTTCAATATAAGTTCTTTTAGCGCCGAAGTTCAAGGCTTCCGAATAAGAAGGAAACCAGATATCGACATGATAATTGCCTTTTCTCCAGTGCATTCTGTCTTCAACCACGAAAACCTTGTCTCCGTATATCTCCGGCATTTTCACTTTTGTCCCGAAAGGCAGATAGTTATTGGCGATTATACCGTCCTCGACCCAGCTGCCGGAAGCGGTAATAAAAGGATTGCCTTGGGTTTCCCAGGGCGTGGAAGAATAGGCGGTGACGATTACCGACATCTTTTTAACGATTTTCGGTTCAGGATTGGCAGGGCTGACAACCGGCATAATGGTATTTTCGTCCAAAAGCAGCAGTTTTTCTCCAAGAGCGTCGTTTTCACTAGAAAGCTCTGCCTGGCTATTTTGAACGGACAATCCTAAAAAAGGGGTTCCTATAACCAGAATTGCTAGGCTGACAAGGAAAAAGAAGTAAATTTTCGCCTTAATCCCCGATAAATCCGGGATTTCGGGCTTGAATCTTAAGTAGATATCCATTTTAAAACCCCTTTACAGGGGTTTTATCATAATAGTACATCCAGGGAATTTGTCAAGAGTTGTCACTTAATGAGCGGGAGACGGGGATTGAACCCGCGATCTTCTCGTTGGCAACGAGACGTTCTACCACTGAACTACTCCCGCCTGGTGCCGGAGTCCGGAGTCGAACCGGAACCAAATGTTTTTCAGACATTTGTGCAGACCCCTACACCACTCCGGCGATATTCTGCCAATTTTTTTTTGGTGGACGATGAAGTTTGCCTCCTTCGGAGTTTTCCTTCATCTTCACCTTCGGGTGGGCAATGCAGGGCTTGAACCTGCGACCTCATCGATGTAAGCGATGCGCTCTGCCACTGAGCTAATTGCCCGGAAGAACAGCCAGCCGACTTTCTATGTGCGCGGGAGAGGACTCGAACCTCCACGCCTTGCGGCACTGGCACCTCAAGCCAGCCTGGCTACCAATTACAGCACCCGCGCTAATTTATTCCTCCAGAACAGCTTCTTCCCGTTTCAGTTTGGCTTTTCTTCCTTTGGCTTTTCGCAAATAATAAAGTTTCGATCTTTTTGCTTTGCCCCGTTTGACCAATTCGATTTTGTCGATTATCGGCGAGTGGACGGGGAAAATTTTTTCAACTCCGACTCCGGAAATGACTTTCCTGACGGTAATAGTTGAAGCGATTCCCCGGCCGTGTTTCTTGGCTATGATTTGGCCTTCAAAGATCTGAATTCTTTCTTTTTCCTTTTTGTTGCCGGAAGGTGCCGCCGCGATTTTTTGGTGAATTTTAACCGTATCGCCGGGACGAATGTCGGGTAAATCCGTTTTTAATTGAGTTTTTACGAAGTTTTCAATTTTTGCAGGCATAATTTAAAATCGTCGGGTAATTCCGATTTGAATTCTTTTTTTCGACCGTTTGGCAATGTTATGTTTAAATAAGAAGCGTGCAGAAAGTGTCTTTTTAACCCTTGAGGAACCGGTTGATTTTTAAAGCCGTACTTTTTATCTCCGGCAATCGGATGGCCGAGATAAGCGAAATGGGCTCTGATTTGGTGTTTTCGGCCGGTTTTCGGTTCAACCTCAATCAAATCATAATTTTCAAATCTTTGCAATAAGCGATAGCTGGTTTTGGCCGTTCTTTTGCCTTGGCTGTTCGGCTCATTCAACAGATAAACCTTCTGTTTTGTCTTGTCTGCCGGAGAGCGGCCGAGCAAAGTTTCGATTTCTCCCTGGTCGTTTTTTAAGTTGCCGACAACCAGGGCCGAATACTTTTTTTCCACTTTCCGTTCTTTGAACTGCTTTTGCAGAAAATTGAGGGTTTCTTCGTCCTTGGCTATTAGAAGTACCCCTGAAGTATCCTTGTCCAGTCGGTGGACTCTTTTTTTAAAATCATCGGAGTTTATTCCGGCCGGCTTGTCGATGACCAGAATATCCTCATTTTCATAAATTATTTTCCAATTCATGTGGGCACTACAGGATTTGAACCTGTGACCTCTTCCATGTCAAGGAAGCGCTCACTCCGGGCTGAGCTAAGTGCCCGTGGTGGGCGTGGCAGGGATCGGACCTGCGACCTTGGCCTTATAAGGACCCTGCTCTAACCACTGAGCTACACGCCCACATTTTTAAATCGATTTGATTTTTAATTTGGCCAGTTTTTCTTGCTTGGCCGTTTGCTTCGACCCCGTTTTTCTGGCTTTGAATTTCGGCTTTTTTCCTGATTTGATCAGATTCTCGAATTCTTCTCTTTCGATGGTTTCTTTTTCAATCAAAGTTTTGGCTATTTTTTCCATCAGGTTTTTCTTTTTCGTCAAAATGCTTTTTGCCCGGCTTTCGGCTTCTTTGATGAATTTTTCCACTTCTTTATCGATTTGCCCGGCTACTTTTTCGGAATAATTCCTTTGTTCTGAAATTTCTTTGCCCAAAAAGACCAATTCTTCTTTCTCGCCGAAAGAAATCGGGCCCAAGGGTGACATGCCGTATACTTTGACCAGTTTTCTGGCTAATTGGGACGCCCTTTCCAAGTCATTGGCCGCACCAGTGGTTATTTCTCCGAATTTCAGTCTTTCGGCACAATATCCTCCCAATAAGGTCGCCATTTCCGCCAAAAATTCCGATTTAGCGATGATTCTTCTTTCTTCCTTGGGCATCTTAATAGTATAGCCGGCCGCCATTCCTCTGGCGATAATGGATATTTTTCTGACTTGTTCCGTTTCAGGCAGAGAAGCGGAGACCAAGGCATGGCCGGCTTCATGGAAAGCGGCGATTTCTTTTTCTTTTTTCGATAAAATATGGCTTTTTCTTTCAGGCCCCAGTAGAACCTTTTCAATCGATTCCAAGAGTTCCTGCTGGAAGATTTGTTGCTTGCCTTTTCTGGCAGCCAAAATAGCAGCTTCATTAACCACATTGGCCAAGTCCGCCCCGGAAAAACCGGGAGTTCTTTCAGCGACTTCCCGCAGATCCACGTTTGAATTCAGGGGTTTTCCCTGACAGTGGATTTTTAAGATTGCTTCACGGTCGTTTATGTCAGGTACGTCCAAAACCACTCTTCTGTCGAATCTGCCCGGCCTCAATAGAGCGGGATCCAGGACGTCCGGCCGGTTGGTGGCCGCGCAAACGATCAATTTGGTATCCCTTTCGAAACCGTCCATTTCAACCAAGATTTGGTTCAAGGTCTGTTCTCTTTCGTCGTGTCCGCCGCCCAGACCTGTTCCCCGTTGCCGGCCGATGGCATCGAGTTCGTCGATAAAAATTATGGCCGGAGCAGATTTTTTGGCGGTGGAAAACAAATCCCTTACTCGGCCGGCTCCCACTCCGACGAACATTTCCACGAATTCCGAGCCCGAGATATGAAAGAAAGGTACGTGGGCTTCGCCGGCCACTGCCCTGGCCAAAAGCGTTTTGCCGGTTCCCGGACTGCCCATCAGTAATACTCCTCTGGGGATTCTGGCTCCCATCTGCAGAAACTTTTTCGGATTTTTAAGAAAATCAACCACTTCCATCAATTCCTCTTTGGCTTCTTTCAGACCGGCCACGTCCTTGAAAGTTATTTTTTCCTTGGAATGGCCTTCAGCTCCGAATAATCTGGCTCTGGCTTTAGTAAAGTCGAAGGCCTGCATGGCTCCTCCTTTCGCCTGGCGGAAAATCATCCAAAAAAACAAGCTGAAAACGACCAGAGGAAGCACCAAGAGCAGGGGCATCAGCCAGGTCCAAACATCTTTTTTCTCTATCATTTCGATTTCCATTGTTGCCAATTTTTCTTTGTCAACGCCGTAATTTAGCAAAGATTGGGAAAGGGCGGTTTCCTCTTCTTTCAAGGCCAGGGCTTTTGTTTCATTTTGAAGGGTTATTTCAAGATTGTTGCCCGAAACAGCTATCTTTTTTATTTCTCCCTGGTTGATTTTTTCAATGAGCTGAGTTAAAGACAATTCTTCTTTCTTTTCAAAAGGTTCTGAAAACAAAGCCAGCAGGCCGGAAATAGCCAAAAAAATGACCAGGATAATTATGAAATTTTTCGTCAAATTTTTCACGATTGGTTTATAAGTCAATGATAAAACGGCAGATTGTATTATATTATAACCTTATCCGGTAAATTAGTAAATTTGCTTTGATCTGTTGTCCGGCAGAACTAAACCAATTTCAAACTCATGCGGTGTTCGCCGGAATTAAGGGAAAGAATTTGAAATTTATATTTCTCGTCTATTTTCAGGGTTTCTTCCATTTTCGCCTTGGTGCCGAATTCGGAAATATGGCAAAGTCCTTGGATTTTCGAGGTAATCTGGATAAAAGCCCCGTAAGGATTGAATTTGCTCACTTTTCCCTCAACAATGTCCCCTTTATCGTATTTTTTCTCAAACTCCTGCCAAGGGTCTTTTTTCAGGACTTTTAGAGACAAAGAAATCTTATTGTCGGCAATATTGATGATTTTCGCTTTGACTTTTTCTCTTATTTTCACGATATCAGCCGGGTTTTCAATCAGCTGCCAGTCTAATTCGGAGATGTGTATTAATCCTTCCAGTTCGTTCTTCTCTTTGCCGAATTTCATGAAAACGCCGAAATCGGTCAAACCAGTGATTTCTCCTTCAACTATGTCTCCGACTTCGTAATTTTTCAAAATTTCTTTTATTTTTTCGTCCTCTTTGGCTTTTTCGGACAAGATTAATTTTTCCTGTCTGGGGTCCAGATCGAAAATCTTAACTTCCATTTCCTGGCCAACGAATTTTTGAAGCTCTCCGACTATTTTAAGAGCGTCTCCTTTTTCAACTCTTGGGTAATTTTCCGGCAGTAATTGGGAGACCGGCAGAAAAGCGGGAATACCGAAAACTTCGGCCAAAAGCCCTCCTTTATTGACGCCGGAAATTTTAACGGTCAGCATTTCATCTTTATCTTTTTGCTGTCTCAACTTTTCCCAAGTCAGTTCGTCGGAAGCCTGATTCAGGGAAAGTTCGATATAGCCGTCTTCATTCTCCAAACTCAGTATTTTGGCAAAAAGAGAGTTGCCGATTTTCAGATTCTTTATTTCTTCCCTGATTTCTTGAAACTCCCGGCCGTAAATTATACCCGTACCCATCGGTCCCAAATCCAAAAAAACAGCTGATCTCGCTTTGCCGATGATTTTTCCTTCAACGATTTTGCCGATTTGTACCGGCTTTATTGAGTTGTTTTTTTCTAATAGGTCTTTCATGCCATTAAATTTACAATATTTCTTGAATCTTTGCAATAGTTGTGATAAAATATTAAATCATGATAATAAATTGGTACGGACAATCTTGTTTTCAGATAACTTCAAGCCAGGGAAAGAACAACAATGTTAGCATCGTCATCGATCCTTTTTCTGAGGATCTCGGTTTGAGAGTTCCCAGGCTGACAGCTGATATTCTACTGGTCAGTCACGGCCATTCCGACCACAACAACGTCAAAGCGGTGGCCGGCGAACCGTTTGTCATCAGCGGGCCGGGCGAATATGAGAAAAAAGAAGTTTTCGTTCAGGGAATTCCCGCTTTCCATGATTCGTCTTCGGGCAAAGAAAGAGGAACCAATATTATTTACGTTATTGAAGCCGAGGATTTGCGAATTTGCCATTTGGGCGACCTTGGACAGAAAGAGCTGACTCCTGAACAAATTGACAAAATCGGCGAGATTGACGTTCTAATGATTCCGGTGGGCGGAGTTTATACCATTTCCGCCAAAGAAGCGGTAAAAATAATGTCTCAAATAGAGCCGAACATCACCATCCCCATGCATTACCAATTGCCGAAAATGAAGTTGAAGATTGACGGTCTGGATAAATTTTTGAAAACCATGGGCATTAAAAAATTGACTCCTTTGCCGAAACTGACCGTCAAAAAGAAAGATATTGTGCCAGAAGAAGCCAAGATAATAGTTTTGTCGTCTTAACTTTTCACTGTAAAGGGGAGAGCTATGGATTTTTTAAAAAAACTTCGGGTTTTGCCGGAAAAGAATAAAAAAATAATCCTTTGGACGATTGTCATCGTTATCGCTCTGGTCTTATTCTTTTTTTGGTTCAGGAACCTGGGGGATAAACTGGCAAATTTTAAAACGGGAGAGTTCAAGGAAAAATTGAATCTTCCTGAACCGGAGATGCCGGAATTCGAGATGCCGGCATTTGAAATACCGGATATTTATGGTCAAGAAGAAAAACAACAAGAATAATAAGAATAGCAGTCCTCAGAAAGTGGAAATAGGCCGGACCGGCCTTATTAGGCAGCGGGAAATTACCGAGGAAATGCAGGAGTCGTATATCAATTACGCCATGTCGGTGATTGTTTCCCGGGCTTTGCCTGATGTCAGGGACGGTTTGAAGCCGGTTCACCGCCGGATTTTGTATACCATGCTGGAAGAAGGACTGAGGCATAATGCCAGGTTCAGAAAATCAGCCACGGTCGTCGGCAGCTGTCTCGGCCGTTATCATCCGCACGGCGATCAGGCGGTTTACGACTCGGCAGTAAGAATGGCCCAATTCTTTTCTTTGAGATATCCTTTGATTCAGGGACAGGGAAACATGGGTTCGATCGATGATCCGAGCGAATTCGCAGCCATGAGGTATACAGAAATGAGGCTTTCGAAAATCGGCGAAGAGATGCTGAAAGACATTGAAAGGGATACGGTTGATTTCACGGAAAATTACGACGGCACCAGAAAAGAGCCGGCTGTCTTGCCTTCGCCTGTCCCCCAGCTTTTGCTGAACGGCTCTTTAGGAATCGCCGTAGGTATGGCTACGAACATTCCTCCCCATAATCTGTCGGAAATTTGCGATGCTTTGGTTTATCTGATTGAAAATCCGAAAATAGACACCGAAGAGCTTTTTAAATTTATTCAGGGACCGGATTTTCCGACCGGCGGCATAATTTACAACCAGAAAGAAATAATTCAGGCCTATTCTCAGGGCAAAGGGCCGATTGTCGCCCGGGGCAAGGCCGAAGTGATCGAACAGGAAAAAACGGACAAAAAATTGATAGTCATCACTGAAATCCCTTTTCAGGTCCAGAAATCAGTTTTAATCGAGCGTTTCGCCGGCTTGGTTCAGGAAAAGAAGATAGAAGGAATCAAGGATATAAGGGATGAATCCGACAAAGAAGGCATGAGGATTGTCATTGAACTCGGCCGCGACGCTTATCCTCAAAAAATCCTCAACCGCCTTTATAAATTCACGGATCTTCAAAAAACTTTCCATTTGAACATGATAGCTTTGGTTGAAGGCATCCAGCCCAGAGTTTTGAATTTGGTTGAGCTGTTAAGCTATTTCATCGATCACCGGTTGGAAGTAGTCACCAGGAGGACGAAATATGATTTGCTCAAAGCTGAAGAAAGAGCCCATATCTTGGAAGGTCTGCATAAATGCTTGGCCAATATCGACGAGGTGATCAGAATAATAAAAAATTCGGCCAACCGGGAAGAAGCTGAAAAGAACTTAATCAAAAGGTTCCGTTTGACGAAAATTCAGGCCAACGCCATTTTGGAAACCAAACTTTCGGCTTTGGCCAAATTGGAAAGGAAGAAGATCGAAGACGAGCTGAAATTACTCAAAGAAAAAATTAAAGAACTGACCGAGCTTCTTAAAAATCCGAAAAAGATAAAAGAAACGGTTAAAAAAGAACTGAAAGAAGTCAAGGATAATTTCGGCGATGAAAGAAGGACGAAAGTCCAGATCCAAAATATAGGAGAAATCGCCGAAGAGGATTTGATTCCCCAGGAAGAAACAATTATCACTTTGACCCAGGGCGGTTACATTAAAAGAATCAACCCCAGGACCTATAAGATTCAGAAAAGAGGCGGTAAGGGAATTATGGGCATGAAGACGCTTCAAGACGACGTGGTTGAGCATTTTCTTTCTGCCCAGACTCATGATTCTCTGTTTTTCTTCACTGATTCCGGCAAAGTCTTCTGCACGCCGGTTTACGAGATCCCCGAAGGCCAGAGGGTGGCCCGGGGACGCGGCCTTTTGAATTTCCTGGAAATTTCCCCTCAGGACAAGATTCTTTGCCTGAGAACACTCAATAAAAAAGACCAGTCAGAAGGCGTCAAATATTTGCTTATGGTCACCAAAAACGGTATAATCAAGAAAACTCCTTTAAGCGATTTTGACAATATCAGGAAAACCGGCTTGATAGCCATTTCCTTGAAAAAAGGAGACGAACTTAAAAGCGTCCAGAAAACTACTGGCCAGGACGAGATAATCTTCGTCACTAAGAAAGGCCAATCCATCCGTTTCAAGGAAAAAGACGTCAGATCAATGGGCAGAACCGCTTCAGGTATTAAGGGAATCAGATTAAGAAAAGGAGACGAAGTGGTGACGGCCGAAGTAATCAGTCAGGCAGATCAGAAGGAAAAAACGCACGAATATCTGGCCATTATCACAGAAAACGGCTTCGGCAAAAGAACCGACATTAAAGAATATAAAATTCAGGGCAGAGGAGGTTCGGGAATCAAAACCGCCAATGTCACTCTCAAGACCGGCAATCTGCTGTCTGCCATGGTTCTGACCGGGCAAGAAGAGGATTTGATCGTTATTTCCCAAAAAGGCCAGGTCATCAGGACGAAAATTTCCCAGATTCCCAAGCTTTCCCGCTCGACCCAGGGCGTCCGGCTGATAAGATTGGAAAAGTCGGATAAAGTGGCTTCGGTGACCTGTATCTGATAATTTTTAAACTTATTATTTATGGAAGGTTTTCTTAATCCGAATGAAATTTTAAGAAATATTGAATTAAGAGAAGATATGGTGGCGGCCGATTTCGGCTGCGGTTCCGGTGGCTGGGTCATTCCTTTGGCGAAGAGATTGGAAGACGGACGCGTCCTTGCCGTGGATATTTTGGACAAGCCGCTGGCCGCCCTGAAAATCAAAGCCCAACTGGCCAATGTTTCCAATATTCAGACGATTCTGGCTGATGTCGAGAAGACGACTGAAATCGTTGAAGAAAGCTGCGATTTGGTTTTAATGAGCAACCTTTTTTTTCAGGCGGAGAAGAAAAAAGACATTTTAATCGAAGGCAAAAGAGTTTTGAAAAAAGGCGGCAGGATTCTGGTAGTTGATTGGAAAAAGAACGCTTCTCTGGGCCCCAAAGAGGGAAAGGTCTCCCCGGAAGAGATGAAAGAATTGGCTCTTGACCTGAATCTGCGGATTGAAAAAGAGTTTGAAGCCAGCCCTTATCATTACGCCATAATTCTGGTAAAATAAAAATATGAGCTTAAGAAAAAAAACATTCATTTTCATTACGGCTTTTCTACTGGTGCCGCCGTCGGCTTCGGCCTTGCAGCTTCAAAATCCTTTGGGGTATGAGAGTTTCAGTGATTTGATTTTGAAAATCGCCAATTTTATCTTTACGATTGCTTTGGCCCTGGCCCCTTTATTGATCGTTGTCGGCGGTATTTATATTATCGCTGCCCAAGGCGACCCGGCAAAAATCCAGAACGGAAAAAATATAATCTTGTACACTTTGATCGGTCTGCTGGTTATTTTCCTTTCCCGGGGATTGATTTCTTTATTAAGAACAGCCATAGGATTTTAGCGGAAAACGGCGGAGTTTTAAAAACAAAAAGGTCGAGTTAAAGAAATTTCAAACAAAACAAAAATGAAAAAAATCATTCTAACTTTAATCCTGGCAGGTTGTCTGGCTTTACCGGTTTTATCCCTTGCTCAAGAAGATTGGGATGTCCCGGTAGGAAGTCCAAGAATTGTTCCGGAACAGAGTCAACTTACCACCTTATCGGTCATGGATACGCTTGAAATCATCGCCGACTGGATTTTTTACATCTTGTTGTTCGTGGCCGCCATCTTCATTGTTATTGCCGGCGTTAACTTTGTTACCGCCCAAGGCGACCCTGAAAAAGTCAAAAAAGCCAGAGATATGGTTATGTACGCGGTTATCGGTATAATCGTGGCTCTGCTTGCCAGAGGAATCGTGGCTCTTATCAACGTAGCTATCGGTGGTTAAGTCAAATAATTTGCAATTTCGGTTTTAACGGGAAACAGCCTGAGGGCTGTTTTCTCTTTTTATAGCTCTTATCATCAGCCCGTAATTCTGCTAAGATAAACCCGGCAGAATATTTTCTGCAGAATTTTCAGAAAGGTCGAGTTAAAGAAATTTCAGACAAAGCAAAAATGAAAAAAATCATTCTAACTTTAATCCTGGCAGGTTCTTTGGTTTTGCCGGTTCTATTTGTTAATGCTCAACAACAGCCGGTAGCTGAAATTCCGGACTTGCCGGTTGTACAAACACTTGAAACTATTGCCAACTGGATTTTCTACATCTTGTTGTTCGTGGCCGCCATCTTCATTGTTATTGCCGGTGTTAGTTTCGTTACCGCCCAAGGCGACCCTGAAAAATTCAAGAAAGCCAAAGATACGGTTCTTTACGCGGTTGTCGGCATAGTCGTGGCACTTCTTTCCAGAGGAATCGTGGCTCTCGTTAATACGGTGCTTAGGCCTATGTAAAATTCAAGTTGCGGACGTGGTGGAACTGGCAGACACGTAGGATTTAGGATCCTATGCCGTAAGGCTTGTGGGTTCAACTCCCACCGTCCGCACAACAAAACTGCCTTTAAGGCAGTTTTTGTCTAGCTGAATCGTAAATTGTTTTTTTTATCCTTTGATAATAATCTTTTTTTTCTTTTCCTTCAGGATTTTGGGGATTCTAATGGTTAGCACGCCGTTCTTCATTTCAGCCACGGCTCTTTGCGGGTCAGCTTCAACCGGTACGATGATTTCTCTTGAAAAACTGCCCCAAAAGCATTCCTGGCAGAAATAATCTCCTTCTTCTTTAAAAGGTTTTTCTCTGTTTCCCCTGATACTGATAATATCCCTTTCTATGGAAATATCCAAATCTTCGGGTTTGACGCCGGCAATGGCCGACTGGATAACCAAATCGTTTTCCGTTTGGTAAATATCAACGGCCAGCTGTCCCTCTTCATCTTTGTTGAAAGAAGGCCACTTTTTGCCGCTTTTGGCCGGTTTTTCCTCTTCCGCTTCTTCGGCCAACGAGGCAGGGGTCGGAGATTTTTCTTCTTCCGGCATTGCCGCCTGGATTTCTATTTTTCTTGTTTTTATTTCGGTAACTTTGTCTTCTTTTGGTACTTTACTTTCTTTTTTTCTTGTTTTCGGTTTTTTGCTTTTCTTTTTCGTTTCTTCCCGTAAAGGGGATTCAAGAGACGGAGAAGATTCTTTTTTCTCTTCCGTTTCTTCTTCCACTATTGGTTCATCGATATCCATTCCCTTTTTCAATTTTTCGAAAAATGACGCCATATGTCTTTTTAATTTATTTATATTTTACAGACGCTTTTTATTTTTTTCAACTTTTTAAAAGAGAAATAGAGAAAAATCGCCAGATAAACTAAAACGGCAATCGGGATCAAGAAGGAAAGTTTGCCTGACAGCTCCATTATAGAAAAATTGTAAAGCCCGTGCAAGACAACGGCCTGGATCAGACCAATTGCCAGCAGGTTTTTCCCTTTTTTCGTTTCAAAAATGGCCAGAGCCCAGAAATAGCCGAGGCTGCCGGAGCATAAAGCGTGCAGAAAAGTCGCCCCCCAGAACCTTAAAAGGCTGACGGTAAAAACGTTTCCCAATAAGAAAACCGGACCCAGAGAAAACAAAATCAGAATATTTTCAGCGGCCGCAAAACCGAGGGCGGCGATTATCATATAAAGCATTATGTCTATCGGTTCGTCGAATTCCGGATGATCCAGGACTTTTTCCCTGACTACCAGGTATTTCAGAAATTCTTCGATCAGGGCCACGCCGATAAAGATATTGAGAAAGGTCAGCAGAGACGGGGAGAATTTCAACTCCTGTAAAAAGCCAAGAATGCCCATTTCCAGTAGAATAGCCGGTAAAGCCGCCAAAATGCCGTAAAAGAAAATTTTCAGGACCATGCGGTTGGATTCGGGATGGGCGTCCCGGCGGAGATAAAAAAGCAGCCAGATAATACTGGGTAAAATTCCGAAAAATATATAAAGGGGATAAGACATGATTTTTTATCCGTTAAAAACGCTAATTAGGCCAGTTTTCTATCATCAAGCATTGTTTTTTATTTTTCAGGGGCAGTTTTTGATAGATTTCTTCGGTAATGAAGGGCAGAAAAGGATGCAAAAGCTTCAAAGAATTCAATAAGACGTAGAGTAGTATCTTTTGGCTGTCTTCCTTGTCTTTTTGCAGTTTGCTTTCTTCAATATAGAAATCGCAGAAATCGTGCCAGAAGAAATCGTAAGCCAAGCGGGCGGCCTGGCCGAATTGAAAGTTGTCTATATTTTGGCTGACGGCTTTCGTTGTTTTCTCCAGGGCCTTCAGTATTTTTTTATCCGCGGCAGTCAGTTTCCGGCTTTTGACGGCTGCTTTCAATTCTTGGCCGGTCAATTCGTTCCGGCCGGTCTCTGTCAACAACATGGTAAATCTTGCCGCATTCCAAATTTTGTTGCAGAATTTCTTTCCCATGACGATGTTGTCCTCGACAAAGTGAATATCCTGGCCGCCGGTCAGCTGCCAGCAAAGGCCGAAGCGGCTGGCGTCAGCTCCGTATTTTTCAATCAGCTCAATCGGATTAATACCGGTTCCCAGGGATTTGGACATTCTTTTGCCTTCTTTGGTCAAAACCGTGGGATGGACGTAAACCGTTGAAAAAGGGGCGTGGCCGGTGAATTCCAAACCGGAAAATACCATTCTGGCCACCCAAAGATTTATGATATCCCTGGCTGTTGACAGGACATCGGTCGGGTAAAATTCTTTGAAATCGCCTTTGTCTTTTTTTGCCGGCCAGCCGAGCGTGGCCAAAGGCCAGAGAGCTGAAGAAAACCAAGTGTCAAGCACATCGTTTTCCCCTTCAATGGGTATTTTGTGTCCCCACCAGATTTGGCGGGAAAGGCACCAGTCTTTGATGTTTTTCAGCCAGTCGAAATAAATCTTTTCAAAGTTTTTGGGTATGAATCTGACTTGGCCATTTTTGACCGCTTTGATTGCTTTTTCCGCCAGCTTGTCCATTTTCAAAAACCATTGTTTCGAGGGAAGCGGCTCGATCAAGGAATGACAGCGGTAGCAGATAGGCAGGGAATAATCGTAATCTTCGATTTTCTCAATCAGATTTTCTTTTTGCAGGATTTCCATCACCTTTTCACGGCATTCGAGAGAAGTCAGGCCTTGGCAGATTTTCGCTTCCTGAGTCATTCTGCCGTTTTCGCCGATGACTTTAACTGAAGCCAGATTGTGCCTTTCTTTGATTTCCCAGTCGGTCATATCATGGGCCGGGGTGACTTTGACGGCCCCGCTGCCGAATTTTTGGTCTACGGCGTTGTCGGCGATAACGGGAATCTCTTTGTTTTGAATCGGCAGAAGAACCGTGGCGCCGATGAGATTCTTATATCTTTTATCTTTGGGATTAACAGCCACGGCCGTGTCCCCCAGCATGGTTTCCGGCCTGGTGGTGGCCACGATGATGAATCCGGAATTTCCTTTCAAAGGATATTTCAAATGCCATAACTTTCCTTTTTTTTCCTGGTACTCCAGTTCCAAATCGGAGAGGGATGTCCGGCATCTCGGGCACCAGTTGACCACTCTTTCTCCCTGATAAATCCAGCCCTTTTGGAGATAATAAGAAAAAGCGTATTTGACCGCCTCGGCGTAATCCTTATCCATGGTAAAGCTGGTTCTTGACCAATCAAGTGAACAGCCCAGTTTTCGAAACTGGTTGAGAATCAGATTGCCGTATTTTTCTTTCCAGAACCAGACCTTTTCAATGAATTTTTCCCGGCCCAAATCATGCCTGGTCAGTCCTTCTTTTTTCAGCTGTTTTTCCACCACGTTCTGGGTGGCGATGCCGGCATGGTCAGTACCCGGCAGCCAAAGGGTTTTGAACCCTTGCATTCTTTTTTTCCTGGTCAGAATGTCCTGGATGGTGGCGTTCAAGGCATGGCCTATATGGAGTTCACCGGTGACGTTGGGCGGCGGGATGACGATGGTAAAGGATTTTTTTCTTTGGCCGGGAAGATTATCCGGATTGAAAAAACCGCTGGCCAGCCAAAGCCGATAAATTTCATCCTCGACTTTTCGAGGTTCGTAAGTTTTAGCGAGTTCTTCCATAATTGTCCCTCTTATATTTTCAGATTAGCATTTGCCTTGATTTTTTGCCAACTTTTCGTTTTTTTCTTCCGGTTAGCGTAAGCTGCCACGGCCGCCATAACAGCATTGTCAGTACAGAGATTTTTTAACGGTACCAGCAGCTCGGCTTTTATTTTCTGATTTCTGATTTTTAAAGCGAATTGTTTTCTTAACTCCTGGTTGGCCGCCACCCCGCCGGCCAAAACAATCGATTTGGCCCGGCAGTCTCTGGCTGCTTTCAGGGTTTTAAAGATTAAGACGTCGATAATCGCCTGCTGGATTTCAGCGGCCATTTCTCGGAGATATTGCCTGTTTTTCCTGATTTTCGGCGAGCGTTTTTTAAAATCGTAGAGAACAGCTGTTTTCAAGCCGGAAAAGCTGAAATCGTAATTTTTCTGATAAATCATCGGTCTGGGCAGTTCGATTCCCAATTTCTTATTTTTCAAGCCGGTCGCAGCTGCCGCGATAGCTGGTCCGCCCGGATAACCCAAACCCAGTATTCTGGCCGCTTTGTCAAAGCATTCGCCAGCCGCATCGTCGCGGGTTTCTCCTAAAACTCTGTATCGGCCGGCATTCTTCATCAAGATGAGCTGGCTGTGCCCGCCGGAAACAATCAGGCAGACGGCCGGAAAATCTTTGATCTTATTGGCCAGCAGGTGCGCTTCAACATGATTTACCGGTACTATGGCCAGTTTCATGTCTTTGGCCAGATCTTTGGCGAAATTTATGCCAGTCCATAAACAGGGTTCCAGGCCTGGTCCGACGGTAACAGCGATCAGATCGATTTTTCCTTTGTTTTTTTTCAGGGCTTTTTTCAGGATTATCGGCAGATTTTTTTGATGTTCCCTTTTGGCCAGCATGGGATAAACACCGCCGTATTCGGCATGCAGTTTCGTTTGGGAAGAAACGACATTAGTCAAAATTCGCCATTCGGCATTTTTGACTTCCAATATGGCGAGGCAAGTATCGTCGCAGCTTGTTTCAATGGCTAAAATTTTCATATATTAGTATCTTTACAAATACCATAAATTAAATTAAGATAGAAGAGAAATTTAAGGTCCCATCGTCTAGCCTGGTCCAGGACATTAGGTTTTCATCCTAAAAACACCGGTTCAAATCCGGTTGGGACCGCATGAACAACAACTATCTGGCTGTTTCTTCCGCCAATGACCTGAAAAATCCCAAGGACAGGATTATTTACAGGTGTTTTGAGATTTTGCCGGCTTTTCTTTCCTGGGGAACTCTTTTTCTGGCTTTTATTTTATCCTGGCTGGCTCCGGTCGTGGTGGCGTTTTTCATCATTATTTTCGACTGCTTCTGGCTTTTCCGTGTTTTTTATTTGTCTTTCCATCAGTTCGCCAGCTACGGGCTGATGAAAAAAAATCTCTCGGTCAATTGGCTGGAAAAAGTGAAAAAAATCAAGAATTGGCAAGACATTCACCATTTGATTGTTTTACCGATGTCCAAGGAAAAAATCGGCATTGTCGAATCCTCTCTTGAATCTTTATTGGAAGCAAGTTATCTCAAGGAAAAAATGATAGTGGTCTTGACTATCGAAGAGAGGGCCGGTCAAGAAGCGGCAGAAATTGGCCGAAAGATGGAAAAGCAGTTTGCCGGGAAATTTTTCAGGTTTTTAGTCATTTACCATCCTTCGGACATGCCGGGAGAAATTGTCGGCAAAGGTTCCAATGTCGCTTGGGCGATCAAAAAAGCGAAAGAGCTGATAATCGAGCCCTTGGCCCTGGCAAAAGAAAAAATCATTGTTTCCAGTTTCGACATCGATACCAGGCCTTATCATAACTATTTTTCCGTTTTAACCTGGCATTATTTGACTTGTTCAAAGCCATTGAAAAGCAGTTATCAGCCGATTCCGGTTTATAACAACAATATTTGGCAGGCCCCGTCTTTCTCCAGAATAATCGCCAGTTCCGGCACCTTTTGGCAGATGATGCAGCAGGAAAGGCCGGAACAGCTGGTCAGTTATTCTTCGCATTCCCTGCCTTTCGAAATCCTGGAAAAAGTCGGCTATCCCCAAAACGTTGTTTCCGACGATTCGCGGATTTTTTGGAAAGCCTATTTCGCCTGTCAGGGCGATTATAAAGTCGTGCCTCTTTATTATCCGGTTTCCATGGATGCCGTGCTGGCCGAGAACTTTTTGAAAACAGCCGTCAACCAGTACAAGCAGCAGAGAAGATGGGCTTGGGGCTGCGAAAATATTCCTTACGTTCTTTACGGATTTTTGAAAAATAAGAAAATCCCTTTAAAAGAAAAAATCCGCCACTCTTTTATTATTCTGGACGGTTTTTGGTCTTGGGCAGTGGCTGCCCTTCTTATTTTTTTCTTGGGCTGGCTGCCTTTGCTGGTGGCTGGCGAGAACTTCCAAGTCACTCTTTTATCCTACAATTTGCCGAGATTGACGAGCAGGATCATGACCGTGGCCATGGCCGGCATGCTTTTCTCAGCTGTTTTGAGTTTTTTGATTTTACCGCCCCGGCCGAAGAATTTAGGCAGAAGCAAAAATCTTTCCATGATTTTCCAATGGCTGCTGTTGCCTTTCACTCTGATTATTTTCGGGGCCTTGCCGGCTTTAGAAGCCCAAACCAGGTTGGCTTTGAAGAAATATCTGGGCTTTTGGGTGACGGAAAAAATCCGCAAGTGATTTTATTCCAAATGGATTTTTTTATCAAAACAGGCTAATTTTTCCCGCAAAAAAGGGAAATTTTTAAGTTTGGGGTCCTTTTGCAGGATTTCTTTGGCCGCGCCTCTGGTTTTTTCCAGCAGTTCAATATCTGATAGAGAAGCCATGACGAAATCAGGTATGCCCCACTGCCTCTGGCCGGTTAAATCACCCGGCCCCCTTAATTTCAAATCCTTTTCCGCCAATTCAAAACCGTCCTGGGAAATAGTCATGGCTTTCAGCCGCGGATTGTTTGAAAATTCGGAAAAAAGCAGGCAGTACGACTGGTATTTGCCCCGGCCCACCCTGCCTCTGAACTGGTGGAGCTGAGCCAAGCCGAACTTGTCGGCACCTTCAATCATCATGATACTGGCGTTGGGAAAATCAATGCCTACTTCGATGACTGAGGTTGAAACAAGAATATTG
>Ga0265594_1001184_pt1 | contig 20506 bp, 21 predicted proteins | sample saktaG_11_FD_190147 | JGI IMG/M metagenome (GOLD analysis project Ga0265594, IMG submission 190147) | Saline water microbial communities from Sakinaw Lake, British Columbia, Canada - sak_2011_5_24_80m | ecosystem: Environmental > Aquatic > Non-marine Saline and Alkaline > Saline ... | reverse complement strand
ACTGGCTATAGCCTAAGCAGGGTTTACCTTGTAGCATTAGTGCCATTATCTGTATTTTTGGTTATCGGTGCTATGTTGATAACAAAATATCTGAGGATAGTAACCGCCGATTGGTTAATAATTGTGGTTTTAGTAGTTTATTTTTTATGTGGGACTGGTGCAATGTATCAAATCTTTGATTCTCCGAAACGGATGATCTTAAATTCTGAGGGAGCAGAGTATGATTACCTATACGTTCATGACCAAGAAGTGTATTCTGCAAGGTGGTTGAAGGAGAAGTATACAGATCATTTGGGCATTGCAGAACTAGTATATTGGGGGGAATTTCCTGAATACATTGAGGATAAAGCGAAACAAATCTATACAGATATGGTAGGGTCCAGAAGACTAGAAAACCAAGGGGTGTATTCATACTTCCAAGCCACATACCCGATTTCTACTGAGCATGTCGTAGTTGAGGGGTATATCTATTTGAGATACTATAATGTGATTGAGGGTAAATTACTTGAGAGGGGATTCCAACCTCATGACCTAACTGAATATGACTGTCTATTTGAAGAAAAACCTTTAATATACACAAACGGAGGCTCAGAAGTATGGGGTCCCAATCCGAAATAAAACCAATCTCAAGGCGATGGTTAACCTCTATTCCAGAGCGAATAAAAAGCAAGGGGATTATAGGCTTTACTAGCCAAGCGTTCAAATTTGCTTTGGGTAAAGCTGGTTTTGCCTGGAGGCGTGGGATAATAGCCGAATGTTTTCTGGAGGAAATTGCTCAGGAGATAAAACCAAGTATCAACGTTTCCATAAGGCTAGCTACAAAAGATGACCTAATTAAATTTAGAGGAATGGTAAGTAGAAATAAGCTTGAGACTTTTAAGAAGAGATTTGAAAAGGGAAGGGTATGTTTTATAGCCCTGGATAAAGATAAAATTGCATATTATCGCTGGGCAAGTCTCGAGAATGAATATGAAAGCAATTTCGACTTTACTATACAGTTAAATAGAAATGAGGCTTATATTTTTGATGCTTTTTCACAACCGCAATATAGAAGGTGTGGATTGCATATAGCAATAACCAATAAGGCTTTGATATATATAAAGAGCCAAGGGTATAAAAGAGTTCAGGTCGTTGTATATGCAAATAATACCTTTGCCAGAAAAACACTGGCAAAGGTTGGTTTTCAAGGGAAGCAAACCGTAACCTTAGTCACCCTATTTGGCTTGAAATATCATTTATGGCGTGAATTTAAGGGGAATTTATAATAAGAAGATCTTGCATAAGAACAAAGTTGGGGGGGTACTTGGCATGTATATCAAAGCCATTACAACTGATAAGGGTTTCGATGAGGTTGAGAATGAATGGCGGGATTTTGATAAAAAGGTTAATAACCAAAATATCACCTCTACCTATGTATGGCAGAGAACATGGTGGATGCATTTTAAGAATTATGAAAAGGGGGCATTTGGGCGTGATAAGCAACTCTGCTTATTAATTCTTTATGATGGAGAAAATAAACTTAAAGCAATCGCCCCTTTTTGTGAAATGGTACGCAGAGTTTGGGGCTTTGAGTTTAAGACTATAGAGTTTGTCGCTCAGCATTTTGGAGCAACTTATTTGGACATAATTTCAGATAAACTAAGTAAAGAGGAATGCGGATTCCTTTTTAGCTGGTTGAAGAGGAACAGAAAATATGATTTCATAGAATTAAAGTATATCCCAGAATTTACCTCAAACTTTGACTTGAGAGAAAAGAATATTACGGTTCTATCAGCCTGCCCTGAGATAACTTCAGAGTCATATAGTTCAGTGAGAAATTGTTATTATGGAAAAAACTTGAAACACAAATTAAATAGAATAAATAATAAGGTGAAAAGGGAAGGTATTAATCTGAATAGCTCTCTGTTGTCATCAAATGAAATACTTAGTCGTTTTTCGGATATTAAAGGAGTTTCTATTTCCAAGGAACTTAGCTTAAAACATTCCATATACCGTGATATTCAGAAGGAGGCCTTTGTTAAAGATCTGATTAAATCGTTTGCAGAAAATGCAAAATGCTCGGTTATAGAATGCAATTGGAAAACAGTAGCCTATAATTTGGGATTTAAAGTTGGCGATAAATATTACGCTTGGGACGCCGCATATAATAGAAATGAGAAGGAGTTAGAGACTTTATCCTTAGGAAATCTGAACTATGACTATTTAATACGGCGTATGCTTGATACGGGAATAAATAACATATGCCTTTGTACGGGGGTAGACGCATACAAATTAAAGTTTTCGAGACAGCTAGTCAGAATACACACGTACTTGGAGAGAGGTAACACATTGAAAGGAATAGTACTTTATTTTCTCAGGACATGGCTGTGCAAGAGGACTGCTAAAGCTTTTGAGCGGAATTTAGAAATATGTTTACAAAAGGATTAAAAGGATATAGTCATAGATAGAATGAAGATAGTCAAAGCAAAATGGTTAAATGACGCTGACTCACCGGTAGTCTTGATGGTAGATGACCTAAACAATCTGTGGTTTGACATTAACAGGAATGGACACCCTGGGCTTGGTGAGGATTGGGGATTTTGGCGAGATTTGCCAGGCTCTTCTTTCGCCTATCTGAGAAACAATTTACTTAATAGATATCCTAAGGTTAAGGTCACATTTTTCACAGTAGTGGGTAACCCTATTATTTGTAAGAGTAAGTTGGGGAAAGAATACAAAGGGGCTATAAACGAAAATATAAAGTCAATCGAATTCTTTAGGTCAATTCAGCATTCGAATAATTTTGAGATAGCCTTTCATGGCTTACACCATGGAATAGTAAGGAATCGGGATTATGTTCATGAGTGGTCTTCTTTCAGTACCTTGGAAGAAGCTTTGGGTAATATTGAACAGGGGCAAGATATCTGTAAACAGATATTTGGGAAGAGACTAAAAGGGGGGAAATATCCGGGGTATACTTCAAATATATATTCTGACGATAGCATAGATAAAGCAGGATTTAGTTGGTGGTGCCGTGAATGGACGTATCGTAAATTCATAAATTCTGGAAACGACTACTCTGTCTTTGAGATGAGGAGCTTTGGAGATAATAATGTGATAGATTTTCCCTCTACAGTTAGTCCATCTATCATTAGAAATAATGTTGTGTTGAGATGCGGGCGGATGATATTGAGAAGACATTATCCGTCTCTGGAATCACATCTGGAAGCGTTATTACGTAATAACAAGGTTATCAGCATCCAGGAGCATTCGGGTGCTATTAGGGGTGATGGCATGAGGCAAACTCCAAACATTGTGGATACTATGCCTATTTTACAAAATACCTTTTCATTTCTTGCCGGGAAAAATGTTTGGCATGCTACCTGCTCCGAGATAGCCAATTACCACATAGCTTTTACTTATACACATATTAAGACTATATGTGTAGATAGTTTTAGTTTAACCTATAGCGGTAGGGCAGAACGCCCTTGGCTTACATTAGTGATTAATAAAAAGAAACCTATAGATATTATATCACCTTCCGGAAAAAGTAATAGAAGTTCAAAACATCATAGCCGGGATAACTATAGCGTAGTCAATATCGAAGTGGAAAACGGTTTATATCAAATAAGATAATTTTAAGAATATAATGGTGATGACCTTACCCCAGTCTTAGTGCCACCTGCATCTTAGCGTTCCCGTCCAGTTCCATGAATTCCTGGGGTGCCAGTCCACCCAATGCGCTATGGGGCCTGACAGTATTATAATCCTTTCTCCAGTCTTCTATCACCCCCCTGGCGTGCTTCAGACTTAGAAACCAGTTAGTGTTAAGGCATTCATCGCGTAGCCGGCCATTAAAGCTTTCAGCGAAGGCGTTTTCAATAGGCTTGCCTGGACGAATAAAACTGAGCTTCACGCCCTTACGGTACGCCCACTCATCCAATGCCCGCCCCACAAACTCCGGTCCGTTATCCATGGTGATTGTCTCCGGTAAACATCTGGTCTCAGACAACCTCTCCAATACACCGACTACCCTGCGTCCTCCCATGGAGGTATCCACTTCAATAGCCGGACATTCCCTAGAGTAATCATCTACAATAGCCAGAGCCCGGAAGCGCCGGCCCGTAACAATGCTGTCGGTAACAAAGTCCATGCTCCACTTCTGATTTGGCCTTTCGGGGGCTGGTATGACCATTCTAGCGTCAGCGGTACCCTTCCGGCGACGCTTTCTTCGTAGTGCTAATCCCTCTTCCTTGTAGATGCGTTCAGTCCGTTTGTGATTCACCACCAGATTTTCCCTTTTAAGCATGATGTGCAGCCTGGGGCTGCCGAATCTTTTCCTCTCTCCTGCGAGCTCCCTTAGCCGGTGACGCAATATGGTATCGTCCTCCCGATGGGGCTGATAGCCGTAGACAGTGCGGCTCAGGTCCACTATGAGGCATGCCTTCCTCTTACTCAGCCCAAGACTGCTGACAATATGGGCGACCGCTTCTCGCTTCGCCTCGGGCTTTAGAAGTTTTTTGAGAGTAATTCTTTGAGCGCCCGGTTATCCAGGGCCTGCTCGGCTACAATCTGCTTTAAGCGCCGGTTTTCTTCTTCCAGGGCTTTCAGCCTCTTGAGCTCTCTCACGCTGAGTCCGGCGTATTTGGCCTTCCAGTTATAGTAGCTTCCATCACTCATCCCGTACTTGCGCGTCAGATCGGCAACCGACGCCCCGGCCTCTCCCTCTTTGAGAACCTGGATAATCTGCTCTTCGGTATACTTCTTCCGTTTCATTTTGAGTCATCCCTCTCGCTATATTCTAGCGGAGAACTCTAAGACGCGCTGGCATTATTTACAGGGGAAAGGTCAGTGAAAAGTAATAGAAAATAGGATTATTATAGGAACCCTCTTATTATCCTCTTTATAATAGAGAGATTTATACCTAAATTTTTCTCCACCATCATAAGCATGGTTATGTCTTCTTGGTCAAAACTCTTTGTGATAAGTATAGCAATCCCATAAAGGGCATAGTATAGAATTAGGAGGAGGGGAAGCATCCACCAAACAACAGTGACGAAATTTCCTAAGATATATTGTAAAATGGATATCAATAGGATAGAAGTGAACATTGACTTTAACAAGTTTTTGCTTAGAGGCTGAACTTTGCTAATAGAGTAGAGCTTTAAGCATCTTATTATATTAATGGAAGTCATAGCCGTTATTAAAGCAATAGCAGCACCCTCAATGCCTAAAGGTGGAATTAATACAACGTTTATGACCACATTAAGTGTGCTTGTGGCTAGGGTAGCCCACATTATGAACTTAGTTTTCCCAATAGCAACCAAAGTCTCACCATTAAGCCCAAGGATATTATTAATAATAAACCCCGCAGATAATATTCTGAGGGTATTTATAGCCGGAGTATAGGCATCACCAAAAAGAAAGCTTATTACCGTTTCAGGAAACAGGAAAAGTATAAGAAATGGTGGCAATGTAGCCGCACAGAGCCATTTGGTTAGGATGGAAAAGTTTCTTTTAATTTCAGGCATCTCGTTTTGGGCATATAGCTTAGACACAACTGGAATGTAGATAAGACGCAAGGCAAATACAGGCGAGGAAATAAATGCAGCTAAAGGATAAGCGACATTGTATAAGCCTACTGCCACCGAACTCTTGTAAAAACCCAGCATTAAAGTATCGGACCAAGCAAGTACCGACGAAAGTATAGCTACCCCAAGCAAAGGGAGTGAGAAGAATAGAAGCTCCTTGGTTATGGGATCGAAACTTAGTTTAGTAATAAGCTTTACTGGAGAAGGTAGCCTTTTGGTTGCATAAACTATGATGATCATACAAGGTACAGCAAACGAAGCAAATAATGCATAAAATACCCATGTAAAAGACAATTCAAGAAAGAATATGGGTAGTAGAAATATAAGAAATATACTATTTCTTAGGATGTCGTTGAAGTAGACCCTTGGTTTAATATTATCAAATCCCTGGAAAACACTTACCATAATACCCAACATTGTAGAAAATGGAACCGCAAAAGCGAGCACTTTGAGAGGGAATACGAGAGCAGCATCATGGAAGATTCCAGTAGCGATGAGATTAGCGGAGAAGAAAAGGATAATACATAGTAAAGTGCTTACTAATAGACCATATTGAATTGAGGTAAGTATGAATTTATTAATCTTAGTAGTATCATTACTGCCTCTTGCGTAGGCAATGTTTCGAGCTACGCCATCCATCATACCCAAAGTGGCAATTACACTAAGGATACTTAGCAACCCATAAGCGAGAGAGAAAACACCGTAATCAGCCTCCGTCCCATTTCTGGCAATTAAAAGTCTACAAAGAAATGCAATAAATAATCCAGCAAGTGAACCGACAAAGGCCATCCCTGCGATTTTAGTTACTTTAATAAGTGAATCATTCAAGCTAGTTACCTCGCCCCCAAAAGGTATACCATTCGTAAAACTAGATTAAAGAGCAGGCAAGTATATTTGTTCGAGGATAGTGCGAATATCAATTTTGGTAAGATCTATAATATTGTTTCTAACTCTATTCGATGACATGCATTGCGTGACTAGCCATTCCAAATCATCATGCTTAACCCCCCAGTCTCTAAGACGCGTTTTCACTATCGGATGGGGGATTTCAGCTAGGCTTTGAATTAGCTCACTAATGGATTGAAGTCCAAGACGGTCTAAAATAATCTCGATCTCAATTTTAATTTTCGGACTGTTTATCTTAAGCAAAGGCTCCAAAGCTAGAAATGATGCTAATCCGTGGGGGACGCCATAATGAGCCGTAAGTGGATAACCTATTGAATGTGCTGCAGCTGTCTCTGTATTGGAGAATGCAAGCCCCGAAATATTGGAGGCTGCTAATAAATTTGTTCGAGTCGATAAATCATTTGGATTATTTTTAAGATTGTTCACGTTGTTAAAAATTAAACAGATCGATTCTAATGCATACTTTGTAGATTGTGGATTCCTGTTTTTATTCCAGATAGCCTCAAAACCATGGCTTAGTGAATCGAGCACAGTAATGATTGAATCCTCAAGGGGTAAGGTTAAGGGGAGAGATCCATCCAGAATGGCTACATCTGGATATAATTTTGGACTTGTGATTGAGTATTTCCTTTTTTCATCAATATTCCATAATGTGCTCCACATGGTGACCTCGCTACCGGTTCCGTGAGTAGTAGGAATAAATATCGATTTTATATGTTTAATTTGTCGCTTACCAATAAAAATAATATCACCAAGATTGTAGATTTCTGCTCCTTTTGCAGCCATAACCACTTTAGCAACGTCCATAACGGAGCCGCCACCAATAGCAACTACACCGTCGCAAGGATAATCCCTACTGAAGTCGATAGCTTTTTGAGCGATAGAAAATGTAGGGTTAGGCATTACATCGCTAAAAATTGAATCAGTTTGAAATAGTGATGCCAAGTGCAATCTTTCTAGTGTACCTTTTGAAGTAACAATCAAAGGATTTAATACAGCAAACTTAGTAGTAATATTTCTATATTCATTTAACCAGTTGGATGTTTGTATGACACATACCGGATTACGAAATTTCTTCATATCAGCCATTCCAAGATTATGTGATTGTGAAGGCATACTTTTAAGATATAATACGGGCTACGATCGTACATTTAAATGATTCATAAAAGTGTTTTTTAACTCAATGGGGTTACTGGTAGGTCGCCCCAACTTCAGCCTAGCCCCCGGTTTTACATGGACTTCCAGGAGACTTGGACCTTCATTAATAACGAATTTATTAAGTATTATTTCCAATTCCTTTTTATTCTTGGCTGAATATGAATTGTTGTATCCAGTCGCCTTGGCCAAGTTAGGAATATTTACGTTTGTAATGGCAGTTGGTTGCCCGCCAACAGATTCATGAACCCCATTGTTAATTAGAACATGTTTGAAATTACTTGGTTTCAATTTACCAATGGTCGTTAAGCTACCCATATGCATTATTAATGAACCGTCACCGTCGATACATACTACTCTATAATCTGATTTTGCGATGGCAATACCCAAAGCGATAGATGAACAATGCCCCATTGAACCAACGGTCAGAAAATCTCGGGAATGAGTTTGTTTGGATCGTACTCGAATTTCAAATAGTTCACTTGATGTTCTGCCAGTGGTGGACACAAATATGGTGTTATCACCGAAACTACGTAATAATAACTCTATTACATCTTCCCTTGTAAAGGAATCGACGATGCTTGTGGGTGTACTAGAGGGGTATTTTGCAAAAGTACCTGTCTTCACAATTAGAGCAACTGGGCGTGTTTCATTTAGAGCCCGTGAAGCACATTTACGTACCTTTTCTTCGAAATGATCATCCTCGCTGGACAGGATTTCATAAGGGATTTCCATAGCTTGGAGGAGGCTAAACAGAATTCTGCCATCTTTGATATGCTGAACCGCATCGTTAAGACCTGGTTCGCCTCGCCATCCGATCATTAAAAGCATGGGTATGGAGTATATTTCTGGGTCGCATAATGACAGAAGAGGATTAGCTGCATTTCCTATCCCTGAATTTTGCATATATACCAGTGGTAATTTACCTGCGCCTAAATAGTAGCCTGCAGCAATGGCAATAGCATTCCCTTCATTTGCTGCAATGATATGTTTTTCATAGGGGGTAACCTTTTCGACATACGCACAAAAATCTTTTAATGATGAATCTGGAACACCAGTGAAGAAAACAATATCATTGTTAACTAGGATATTGTATAATTCTACTACAGATACTTTCATCATTTATCCTCTGGAATCAAGACTAATATCTCCTTGACCGGCATGCAATAGTCTACTGAAGCCTGACTACAACAGCGGTTGGTAAGAATTGATTTTGCTGTTTTCACCATAGCTGGATATGCGCTTCTTAGCAGGTGGTTAGCGTAGATAACAACATTAACACCTAGTGCACTAAACTCATCTTCTGTAATGTGATGATATGTAGTTGGAACTACTACTAGAGGGACCCGATTTTCAATTAATCTATACTGCTCGCAGAAGTCCTTTATTTCCTTACCGTCTTGTTTCTTACTATGTATCAATATACCGTCAGCACCAGCATTGATATATGCCTTTGCTCTCATGATAGCGTCATTTAGACCTTTATTCAGAATAAAACTCTCTATTCTTGCAATAATCATGAAATCATTCGTGAGTAGGGCTTTTTCCCCCTCTCGTATTTTTTCACAGAAATGATCTATAGAATCTTGCTCCTGGATATGAGAGATATTTAGAAGGGAATTGCGTTTAATGCCGATCTTATCCTCCACAACAATTGCTGACACACCCAAGCGTTCTAACGTTTTTACCCTAAATCTAAAGTGTTCAATTTCGCCTCCGGAGTCACCATCAACTATAATAGGTTTCGTTGTAACCTCAAGTATTTCCTCTATTGCCTGAAACCTTGAAGAGAAGTCTACTATTTCGGTATCGGGTTTTCCCATTGATACCGAGGTAGTCAAACTACTCAACCAAATACCATCGAACTCTCTAGTCTCTCCGTTTACCTCTACCTTTGTTTTCTCCACAATGAGTCCTGTAATCCCACTGTGGGCTTCGAGAATTCTTATAATTGGCTTAGCATATATTAGCTTATTCATAGTTTTTAGTCTTTCGTTTGTTGTGATGCCTCTATCAATTAATCTATTGGATAGTATTGTAGATGAAACACCTTTAGTGTATCCCGGTTCAATTAGTTGCCCGCCCCAATTTTTGATTGTTTTTATTACCTTCTCACGCGTAACTTTTTGCACTCCTACCTTCCAATCATCTCCATGAACGACGTAATCTGGTCGAATCTTCTTAAGATTGGGGGAATAATCTAGAGTCTCTTGCGGGATGACCTCATCGACTCCCTTTATATTCTCAACAATTTCCTTTCTTTGCTGGTAATTCATCACAGGTAGACGTTTATAAGTAGCGATAGCTTCATCAGTTAACAACCCAACAACAACTCTCCCTAGTTTCTTAGCTTCAATAATAATATTTAGATGCCCCGGGTGAATTACATCTGCAGCCATTCCTACATATGCTATCTTCATAGTTTAACTCCTCAGTCATCGTACTCGTTTATAATTAGATATACATAGAATTACGGTGATATATTGCTGGTCTATACTATAGTCTCGATTCCTACTCATTGCCTGTACTTATCTTCTGAAAGAGTTTCTAAAGCTCCATACGGGCAAGCCGTATAGGCTTGCCACCCTTTTTCTCCCATCTTTTGCACTGTTGAAAGACTAACACTAATCTCGCGGGTAAGATCCTCCTGAGACCAACTCTTCTTCTTCCTGAGAATCTTTATTTGTTCACTGAGGTGACCCATTTTACTCTCCCTTAACAGAGATATAGATTAACAAAAAGCTGTCAATCTCATAATATCCGTAGTATTTATTGCAGTATCATATACTATGTTACATTCAGTAGTGGCTACTGCATACTTAGTGCCGATATATGAGGCAAAAACTTCCTCGAACGTCTTAACTTTTGGCCCTTGTGCCAGCATTCCGGAGAGCAGGACACCTTTAACAGCCTGGATTTCGTCATCTTCTAATATCGGAGCGGCAATATTTATCATTGTGTTCTATTTCACAGTCACCGATTTTGCCAGATTACGTGGCTTATCCGGGTCTAGCCCTCTGGCTATGGCCGAGTGGTAGGCAAAAAGCTGAAGCGGTACAACCATCACCAAGGGATAAAAGAGCTCCTCAACGGAAGGGATTTTCACCCATTCATCAAAAACCTTATCTTCCTTATCTGAAACTCCGATAACGAAAGCTTTGCGCGCCTTGGTTTCAGCAGTATTGACTATACTATCACTAAAGGTATGGTCACAAGGGCAGATAGCTAATACTGGAGTATTCTTTTCAATCAGAGCCAAAGTGCCATGTTTCAGTTCGCCAGATGGCATTCCCTCAGCATGAACATAAGCAATCTCTTTTAGTTTCAAGGCACCTTCACCAGCCATGGCGAAGCTTATCCCGCGGGCAATGTAATAGAAATCCTTCCTCTTGCACACCATGTTCGTAATCCGGGGTATTTCCGTTCCATTACAGCGCATGTTCTCTACAATCAGATTGGAAACGGCTTCTAGCTTCTTAATACCTTCATCAAGCCTATTGACCATGGCAAAAGCCAAGATATAGAAGACAGTCAGCTGATTCATAAAAGACTTCGTGGCGGCAACACCTATTTCCGGCCCGCAGTTGAGGTAAATGACTCTGTCACTCATTCTAGCCAGAGTCGAACCTACCACATTGACCAGTGAGAAAATAGTCGCCCCATTTTCTTTGGCTTTCTTTACCCCTTGTATAACATCAGCCGTCTCGCCACTCTGGGAGACAGCTATTATCAGGGTATTCTTATCAATGGAATCGGAAAAATATTCCAGCTCAGAGGCCATAATGACTTCGCTTAGCTTACCTGCCAGACTGGAGAAGGCATATCTACCAATGAGAGCCGCGTATCTTGAGGTACCGCATGCAGTAAGCACTACCTGCTTCGCCCTCAGAATATCCATAGCCATGTCCATTACCGTCTTTGTATCCTGTAATAAAGCGCGGCGCATCGCCTCTGGTTGTTCCAGAATTTCCTTCAGCATGAAGAAGTCACAGCCTTGTTTGGAAGCAGCATCCCACTTCCAGTCAACTTCCTGAGGTTCCCTCTTGACCTTCCTGCCATCGCTATTAACGATGTTAGCGTTACTACCAGTCAGGACAACGGTTTCTCCATCTTCAACAAAGATAACCCGTCTGGTGTCTTCAAGGAAGGGTAGGGTATCACTGGCGATAAAATTGCCCTCTTTCCCCACGCCAATGACCAGAGGGCTATCCTTACGTGCAGCCACGATCTTCTGTGGTTCCCTGGCCGACATGACAAGTAGAGCATATGAGCCGCTAAGCTTTTTAGCCACCTCAAACACGGCACTCTCCAGTGGAATTCCAGCTTCCATAAACTCTTCAATGAGGTGTACAACCACCTCGCTATCAGTGTCAGAGGTGAACTTGTGCCTCGAGCCCAGAGAAGTGCGTAGCTCCTGGTAGTTATTAATGATGCCGTTGTGGACGATAGCGATTTGCCGGTGGCAGTCGAAATGAGGGTGAGCATTTTTTACAGTAACTTCTCCGTGAGTTGCCCAACGCACGTGCCCAATGCCAATATTGCCGGGAAGTTCACTAATGCGATATTTATTCTCTACCTTACCTAGCTGGCCAACACCCTTCGCAATATGAAGCCGTCCATTGACAATGGTAGCCATGCCAGCTGAGTCATACCCCCGATATTCCAGCTTTCTGAGGGCACTTAATACTATAGGAGCGGCTTTATTACCATTAGCGCTGATGAAACCGACTATTCCGCACATGTCAACCTCCTCATTCTTTCGCTAGCCACCCGCCCTTTCTCTTTATTTACCTGAATCTTATTCCGGGTGGTCTTGTAGACCGACTCAGGAAGGATAATTCTATCCGGTTCCAGGTCCTCTGTCAGACACACGTGAGAACCGACGATAGAATTGGAACCAATTCTCACACCGGGCATAACGTTGGCGTTAACCCCGGTTTTACAACGGTTACCGATTACAGCTCCAAATTTATCCAATTCGGTGTCTACCGGCTTGCCATCTACCTTCATTAGGATATTCTTTTCATCAAAGCGAAAATTGGACAGCACAGTCCCGGCACCAAAAGAACACTCATGACCTATGATGGAATCGCCAGCGTAGCTCATGTGAAACCAGCATCCATCCCCAACATAGGAGCCTTTTATTTCGGTGGAGTAGCCAACTGTGCAGCATGCCCCGATGTGGCTGTATTCTCTGACCAGGCTATTATTCTCGATTACGGAGTTCGGCCCAATGTAAACCGGTCCCCGAATTACCGCATTCTCAAAAACCCTGACACCTTCACTTATGATAACCTTACCATCGATGGTAGCTTTGTCAGAGATAGCCGCTGAAGGTGAAATATATCGCTGGCTCCGGTCTAGAAATCTCCTCACCACGGCAAATATATGCCAGGGGTATTTTATGGCGTTCCAGAACCCGGCATAAGGGACGACTGCAACTCCGTTGGTCTCTTTTGCCATACAATCGATGGCACGCTCATAAACATCATCCCTATCCGTTTGCACAGACATTGCGTATCTAAGAAGCTTCTCCGGGTCCTTATGCAGGTGAACCATGATGTTTACCAGGTTGGATGGTTCATTCCCCCTCTCTGGCTTTTCCGTGATATGGGTTAATTTATTTCCCTCATCCACTACGAGATAGCCGCCGGGAAAGTAATCAGCTACTTGATACCCGGTTAAATAGGAAACGGCAGAATTATTATGCTCGGCCTTAAGGAGCATGGTGTAGACGGAAATGTCGAAAACGTCATTGGGATTGACTACCATGATTTCATCATCCACAAATTGGCTGGCTTTCTCGAGTGCATTAGCAATGCCCAGAGGTTCTTCCTGAACAACGAACTCAGCCGCGATGTCAGAGATGCCGGCCATAATCTTCTCAATGCTACCTATGTTCTGTGGATTGCCCACGATAACAAACTCGGAAAGCCCTGCCTCTTTTGCCATCTCAATTTGACGCTCAAGCAGTGTTTGTCCCAAGAAATCCAATAAAATCTTATCTTCAGTTACGGGAAACATTCTCTTGCCAATGCCGCCACAGAGAAAGACTGCCTTCATATTGTCAACCCCTCTAGGATATTATCGATAGCCTGGACTCCCTTGCTGAGGAGCATTTCCGTCTCAGACCTTGAGGTTGACTCAGCAATTACCCGAACAGCTGGTTCTGTACCGCTGGCTCTAATGAGCATCCAGGAATCGCCGAATTCAAGCCTCAGGCCATCAAGGGTATTTATCTGGTTTGCACCAAAGAAGGCGACATTCTCTTCAATCTTTTCTATAGTCACTGTCTTAAGACTGTTAGGGCAAGGAACCTTTCTTTTATCATAAAACAGCTGTGGTATACCTCTGAAGAATTCTCTAATTTCACTAACTTTTCTTATTCGACTGAGCAGGGTGAGCGCGGCAAACATGGAGTCCGGGTAGTAGCCAACCTCCGGCATTATGTAGACCCCCACCGGCTCAACCCCGATGGCAGCGTCAAGTTCCCGGGTGAGATAAGCTACACTCACATCACCAACTTTGCCTCGGATTACCTCTACTCCCAGGTCACTTAGTGCCAGGTCAAGCAGCTTTCCTGCCTCGACAGTAGTCACAACTCTTTTCTTCCCACTGCTTTCTACTGCCAACCGGGAAACAAAGGCGATTAATTCATCGAACCCAAGAAAGCCTTCTTTATCACAAAAGACAACCCGGTCAGCGTCACCGTCAAAACAGACAGCAAGGTCGCCATCCTGCTGCCTCAGGAACTCAATAGTACCCTGGAGCGTATCTTCCTTAGGTTCAGGGCTCCTTCCCAGGAAAAGTCCATTTGGCTCGTCGTTTACCGGTATTACCTCAAAACCCGCTCTATCAAGAAGTTTGCTGGCAAATCCTGAGGCAGCACCATTACCAGGGTCAACAATAATTCTTGAGTTCTCGTTAAGGACTTGATTGGGAAACTTATCTAGCATGAACTGGAAATATCTTTCTTTGGCCTCCGGGTTCTGGCCATAGGTGCCAAGGTATCCAGTCCTGAACCTCTCTTCGCCATATATCTTTTGCATTTCTGCCTCTTGTGCTTTGCTGTATCCGATAGAGTTTCTATTGAAAAGCTTGATACCATTAAACTCAGGAGGATTATGGGAGGCAGTAATCATCACCCCCATCTCAAATCCCATATCTCTGGTCAACAAAGACAGTGCTGGGGTGGGCAAAATTCCGAGGTCAGTCACATTGGTTCCCGAGGAGCGTAAACCTGACACAACAGCACCCTTAACGGTTTCCCGGCTCACCCTGGTATCAGTGGCGACGCAGACCTTTGAATATGGGGCTAGCATAGTGCCTATCGCTTGACCCACTTCCCCGCAGAGGTCTAAGGGAAGGTCTCGCCCAACGATACCCCTGATGCCACTGGTTCCAAATAGGGAGTTACTGCTTCCTAATGCTTTTTCCTGTTTAAATATCATCTCATATTTCTATTTCTTCACTTGACCTGCTGAACTCAATGTTCGACACGGTTAACCTGGCAAATCTTCACCGAAGTCCTCTTTTCGGAGAGGCTTCTTAAGTGCTATTCGCACAAGCCGTGTGGAATTCGTCTTCTTCGCTTCCTAATGACCTGCCCCCTGTTGTTGGAGTTAACTTACATTCTCTTAGAAACATCACCCTCTTCTATCAAGGCCTTTAACCGGGCTATAAGCTCTACCGGCCGGAAAGGCTTTAGTAAATATCCGTTAGCTCCATATTCCAACGCTCTATCTATATCATCCTCATCCCCTTCTTTTGCCAGGACAAGAACAGGCGCCTCGGAAAGAAGGCGAAATCTCTTTATCGTCTCCAGACCACGAATGTCAAAAAGCTCCAAATCAATAATAGCTATATCAGGAGATTCCCTCCTGGATAACTCAAGCCCATTAATACTCCCATGAGTTGCAACTAACGTGACTTTGCCCCACTGCTTTCTTACAGCTTCTAACATTTCCCTGGCAAGTTCGTCATTGCTCTCAACAACCATTATTTTCAATGTTTAGCCCCCTCGTCTCCTCTAGCCATGAGTGGCAGTTCCCAACTTCTAATGGTAATTGTAAAGGTAATTATGCAATAGGAACCATAAAGAAAACATAAAGATTCGGGGTAAAACCATAAAGAAAGTATAAAGATTTTCAGGGAAACAAAAAGGGTGCCCCTTTTAACCGACATTCCCCATTTCAACTCGCCATGAGGCATCCTGACCCGCATTGTTCTTGTCAGCAGTAATATATCTATGGTACCTGGTTGTCAATAACCGTCTCTGAACACTGCAGCACCCAGAAGCCAGCTATCGAGTCTGACTGCTGCTTAATTGTATGTTAGGAATTATTGACAATTGGATAGGAGTTGACTAATATGAGGGTAGAGTACGGCATTTCAATATGTAAACTCATACTATTTAGAAGCATAGGCTACTCCAGCATAAAGGCCAACTGTGAAGTGTGACTACTCCAAGGTGATAGAGAAATGAATAAGCGTCGCATTCTTGTCGTTGATGATAACTCGGTGGTTATCAATCTGCTTTATAGTAGTCTTACAGCTGAGAATTGGGATGTCCTGGTAGCAACGGATGGTGTCGAAGCCCTCCGAATCGTTGGGATAGAACCCATTGACCTGGTAGTTTTGGATATTATGATGCCTAATATGGATGGCTTTGAAGTCTGTCGTCAGTTACGTGAGTATGGTGAGTATAAGCATATTGCCATTATCATGCTCACTGGTCGGGGAAATATTGAAGACAAAGTTAGATGTCTTAATCTTGGTGCCGACGACTATCTCATCAAGCCGTTTGCAGTAGATGAACTAATAGCTCGGGTTAAGTCAGTACTTCGTCGGACCCAAAGGACCAGCGATATGTTTGGACAGTCTTCCTTTACCGTGGGTAATGCCCATGTTGACTTGGCGACGAGACAAATAACCGTAGCTGGCATCGAATATAGATTGACACCAACGGAATATACCCTTCTTAACGAATTAATATCCAACAAAGGAAAAATTCTTACTCATAGCTATTTATTGAGCACAGTATGGGGACCGGAATACGGACAGGAAAAAGAGTATTTACGCGTCTTTATAGGCCATTTAAGGTCAAAGTTAGAGCTTGATACGGCGAAGCCGAGGTATATTATTACAATACCCGGTGTTGGCTATCAGTTTGTAGACAAGACATAGGCCGGAAGGCTACTATGAATTAGGGAGCCTTAGAGTATAGGGGGATACCCTTTAAAAGGGGCACCCTTTTGTTTCCCTGAAAATCTTTATGTTTTCTTTATGGTTGTACCCCGAATCTTTATGTTTTCTTTATGGTTCCTATTGCATAATTACCTTTACAGTTACCATTAGAAGTTGGGAAATCATCTGGCATGGAGGGGATATCACTGCCAAGCAATATATTATAGCCTGTTTTGGGCGCTATATCTGGTGTCATAGTTCTGATAGTCCTTTTGATTATTATGGGGGATTATCAAATTGATACAGTTACTATCTCGAAAAGCTTGTAAGCGGGTGCTGAGGTGTATTGTTGAAAGTTAAAATAGGCAATGGGCTTTTGCCACTTAATCTGCTGGTTATCGTGCTAATAGTAGCCATTATCTTTACTCTGCCTGACCTGCTACGTGTTATTGTCGGGCTTCCGTTTCTGCTTTTCTTTCCCGGCCATGTCCTGCTACTGGTTCTTTTCTCTAGGAAAGAGGGATTAGGCGGCATCGAGCGGGTGGCACTGAGCTTTGGTATAAGTATTGCGATAGTCCCGCTAATCGGGCTCATTCTCAACTATACTTGGTGGGGGATAACACTAGAGTCGACCCTATATTCCATTGCCTTCTTCATATTTGTGATGGCTCTCATTGCCTGGGTGAAGAGGATGAGATTGCTAGAGGAGGAGAGGTTTAGCATAGAGTTTCAATTGAGAATGCCCGGTTGGGGTGGTGGTACTTGGGGCAGGGTTTTATCGGTGCTACTGGCTGTGGCTATAATGGGAGCCTTGGGAACACTGGGTTATGTCATAGCTACACCTAAGGTTGGCGAGAGGTTCACTGAGTTTTATATTCTCGGAGTGGATGGAAAGGCTGCAGGTTACCCTACGGAGCTGGCAACAGGTCAAGAAGGCAAGGTGATTGTAGGTATCATCAATCGAGAGCACGAGCCGGTGATCTATAATGTAAAAGTTATGATTGATGGGGTCAAGAATAGCGAAGTGGGGCGAATAGAATTGGAACACGATGAGAAGTGGGAAGGAGTGGTAGCTTTTACCCCAGACATAACAGGAGACAATGAGAAGGTGGAGTTTTTATTATATAAAAATGAGGAAGCAAAACCCTCTCTAGAGTCGCTTCACCTGTGGGTTGATGTAACTTAATATGATGAATGAGAGGACTATCAACTTACTCGCTGGCCATGACCGCGACTCAAGCGGTTACTATTTGTGTTTCAACCTGGGGAATATCCCTTGGGCAGTAAACATCATGTCCAAAAGGCAGGAGGACAGCTAAAAAATGTTACTGTTTGGTCATATCGGGATTACTGTGGGGATAGCGTACGCTTGCGACGTTTTTGCAGACAGATCTGGTAACAATCATGAACCAAATCCTGGCTCTCGGCTTAGCGTAACTGTTCATAAGATATTGCTGACTCTTCGGCGAGCGTTAGATAGAGTCAGGCACCGGTTAGGTTCAATAGACTATCGAGTGGTACTGCTGGGTTCACTCTTACCGGATATTTTGGATAAGCCGCTGTGGCTATTTGCCTCGGGTGGTTCTTGGCCCAGCGGACGTGCCTGGGGCCACACCTTCCTATTTAACTTCCTCTTGTTTGTTGTTGGGTTAATTTTGATCAGGTACAGAAAATCCTGGCTGGTGGTCATATCGCTATCAAGTTTTATTCACCTTGTCTTGGATCAGATGTGGGCGAACCCTGTTGTCTTATGGTGGCCTCTATTAGGGCCATTTCAGAGAGCAGGAACTGCTGGCTGGATGCCTGATATCATACATTCTCTATTTTCAAATGCTAGCACCTATATTCCCGAGATAATAGGACTGGTAGTAATACTGCTGCTAGGTTATAGGTTACTACTTAACAAAGACATCACCGGCTTCATCAAAGAAGGGCACTTGTCAGTAAGACGTAACTCTCGCCATTTAATGACCGCAAAAGTTATGCCACAAAGCGGAACGTAAGGAGTTTTGAATTGAAAAATGGCACTTCGTGTCCTATGCTATGGTTATATGATGCGCCGGTAGACCCGATGGACAATCTCAATATCAAGTAATGTAAGGTAGGGTAAAGTTGCTAAAAAAGAACTCATATATCTCGGCTGGACTCAGCCTTCTGATTACTGGTATCCTGGTATCTTTGGTATCAATCTTCATTCTTTACCTTACCTGGTTAACGGCTACCGGAATAGCCATGCTTATCCTATCGTTTATTCTACTTTCCCTGGGAAGGACTATTCCTACACTCTCTCCGGAAGCCAGCGCTATTCTCCTTAAAACCGGCATTGACAACATAGCCAGTATTGTTGAAGAGTTAGGGATCAGTTCAAAGGCCATCTACCTTCCGTCATCATTAACCGGCGGCAAGCCACAGGCTCTTATTCCTCTTCACTCCAATCCGTCGCTACCTTCAATTACCAGAGCCGTGACGCAACGGCTTATTGCCAGGTATGGGGACAACCCCAATGATATTGGCCTGTTGGTGAGTACAGCAGGTACCACTGTGGTTACCATGCTGGAGTCAAGGCCGGGTCCCACAGCAGACGAGTTTGAATCAGCACTGACATCACTGCTCTTGGGAACACTTGGTGTAGCCGATAAGGTCAGAGTTAATGCCGACGGAAATCATATTAAGGTAATGATATATAAGCCCCGTATTGAAAGTAATACTACCTGGTTTCACCAGTGTCTGGGGGGACCGCTGGCATCAATCGTCACTTCAGTGGCAGCTGAAGCCTGGAATAGGCCGGTTACTATCAAGCAAGAGGAACACAGTAGAGGTAAGTATTCTGTTGACCTTGAGGTACAGGGTGAAGATATACAATAGCTATATCCTTACTGTTGCTATTCTCCTGCTACTAACTACCATTATTCTAGTTGGAATAGGGCAGAACTCGCTTGATATCTATTACACCATCTATGTTCTGGAGGCCCTTGTCGTTACTGAGTTGTATGTATACTTTAGTACTAAAGCCCGCCGCGGACTAAATCTGGTTTCCATCCTGCTATTTGGGGGTTTCACATTTATTATATCCCAGCAGGTTATCAAGATACTGACATGAAAAGACTGGCTACTGCTCTCTTTATTATAGTCCTGCTGATAGCGCTTTCACCTTGCCTGTCCGGTCTGGCTCAACCGGCTCATGTCCCCCATGAGAATCCGGCTACGGCTGGAGAATCACCAGACCTGGAATTAGTGCTGCTCTTCTACGGTAATCTATTTGACCTGGCAGCCATTAGCGAGTACCAGGATGCTGTAAGTATGCTCAGTGAGCTGGAGTACGCCAATATTCCCGATGAACTACGCTACATTGTTAATCGCTATAATACTCTCTGCCGGGAGTTATTCAACACGCTGGATAAGCTCGAGCTACTGCTTGCTGAAGCCTCATCTTTGCTGGATAATTACTACATTAGCGATGCTGAGGAGAAACTCGATGAGGCTGAAGTAGCTATCGTCAAAGCTCAGCTACTGATGAAAGATATCGAGGAGGCAACCAGTACGCTGGGTGAGAAATTCGGCGTTTTCGCTGCCTCAGCCGGGAGTCCGATTGCACAGGCCTACGAACGCCTGCAAGAAATATTGCAGCGCCTCAGGCAGCTTATTGATGAACTCAACCAGCTCAGATTGAGCCTTATTGAGGGGCACAG